>Ga0099799_10317_pt1 | contig 13205 bp, 8 predicted proteins | sample Uncmet6_SortLC_1_FD_89033 | JGI IMG/M metagenome (GOLD analysis project Ga0099799, IMG submission 89033) | Marine eukaryotic communities from CALCOFI LINE 67, Pacific Ocean - CN11_C50_N6_SortLC_1 | ecosystem: Environmental > Aquatic > Marine > Oceanic | place: Pacific Ocean: Monterey Bay...
AGCCCCGTGTTATGGGGTCGGGGCGCGTGTGGTGTATCTAACTGCAAAATGCAAAAAAAGCCCCGTGGATCAAGGTGGCCCGTGGTCCCACTTGGCCGCTGCTGCCGGGTGCTTCGTACGCTGCCGTGTGCGCGCTCCAGCTCCAGTAACTGGTAATTAAAGGGGGTCAGGGAAGAAGACAGGGAGAAAACCGAAAACCGAAGGAAAAACACGCGGGCAGCCACTCTCGAAATCCAGCTCGAGATCGAGATCAAGCCAGGGCACCTGGCGTTTATTTCCTGCGGAAGGCTTTTTAATATCTAGGTTTCTGACGCCCGATACCCGATACCCGGTTTTCGGTTTTCGGTTTTCGCCATTTCGATTCCCCGGCTTAGGACCCACGCAGGGGCCGTGGCCGGTTCGCGTCTCGTGAGTAGGTACTTGTACTCATTTTCATTTTGCTTTTTGTCATTCTCCCCCATCTCTCCCGAGGTTGCCCCCCTCCCAACGATTACGCAAGCAAGCACGCACGCAAGCACGCTGCTGTGCAGTTCCCTAAAGGGTGTTATTGTGGCTTCTTCTCGCTCTCCATCTTAAGCCTCCTTTTGTGTCAGGATTTCGACTTTACTCGTCGCCAGAATCATTGTCGTCCTCTTCACCACTACATTAGGCAGAACATAAAAACGGCGAGGAATAAGAAAAGAATCGGAAAAAGGAGTGCATGCAGAGTAGTAAATGGCTAATGCCTTGCCTCCCTCGCTTACTTACTCGGAGGTGTATGCTTCAGAGCTTCCATCATCATCGTGCACTCCCGCATTGCCCTCGGCCTGGTCATCAGAGGCCATCATTTGCTGAACTTCGTTGAGAGTCAGTTCCTCGGTCTCTCCATTATCGTACTTAACGGTAAAATATGGGTGCTTATAAGACATCACGGTCGCGGATAGCCACTCAAAGCCCTCCTGCCGACCGCGAAGCTTCGATTTGCCAAGGTCCACCCCAAAGACAGATCCGCTCCGCATCTCCACGCCCTGAAGTGCGAGCTCATCCTGCGATCGGTGCGGATTAGCGTAAAGCGACTCGGCAGCACTACTGACTGAGCCGGCGAGGACACTAGAATTCACCGATGAGCCCGACTGCAGCGATGCGTTATCATCGAAGTCGTCCTCGTATCCGCCCACAGTCCCATCAGGAGCTCCCTTATCCCCAAATATTTGCGCAAGCTGCAAGCCTCCAAATCCGGAGGCAACTTTTCGCTGGATCGTGGCGCGCTTTTCGGGGTCCTGGAGCGCATTGAGGACAACGTCTTTAAGCTCTGAAATTTCTTTGAGCTGCTTCTCACGTTCGTCGCGCTCACGGGTGCGTTCGACCTCCATCGCTTGCAGCCTGCATAGGGTGGGGAGGGAGGGGGGGGTGAGTTTTGTCATCGAGAACGACGGTTGATACATGCAGGTGATGAGTCTCCAAGGGTGGTCCACTCTCCTACAGTCTTTTTCGAGGAGTGGTGGGTGGACATTTGGTTGTGACTGGTGGCTTTGTCGTGCGTATATTTTTAACAAACCTGGCTGCGAGACCGTATTCTGCTGTGAATCTACCGCCAGTCACGGAGGGCTCAACGATGGTCGGCGGCACACCAGACATGCCAGCCGAGCGAGTTGGATCGACCATGCGGCTACGGAGCATATCGAGATGCGAAAGAAGCATGGCGCGGTGACCCATTTTTCGCACTCCCATTTCCTGTAGCGACCGATCCGTTATGACCGCGTAAGGGCTAGTAAGCGAATCCAGTGCTTCGAACCCAGCGTCGGCCAACTTGGCCTCGACGTCTTCAGCGGCATTATGGTCTAGTGCTACATCGAACAGGAGCCATTCCCGCACTGATTGCTGGTTGGCCGTTTGAGGAGGAACGAGCGATGTCGTAGCAGACATCTGTGGCTGACTTGCTGGGACATTGCCGCCTCCCTGCTCCTTGGCCATCACCCAACTTCTCATGTTTTCTTTGGGAACTCCGTTGTCGCCGGCCGCACTCAGGTAGCGGCTACCTATTGCCGCAGCATTTTTCTCTGCGGTCTTGGCACTCCTTTGCTCATCATGCTTCTGCTGGGTCCAGGTACTGAGCGCATTCATGCGGGCATCCATCGCCTCGAGATCGACCATTTCCGTCGCCTCTCCCCCTTCCGCGCCGTAGATGTCATCCACGTCATTTTCATTGTACTCGTCCATGAAATCCGCACCATCGTCGTAATAGTGATCACCACCGCCGCCAACGGAAATCCCCGATGCAACCGTACTCTGCGATACGTTCCCATCATCGAAAGTTTGCCTCCTGATTCCGCCTCCGAGACCCATCCACTCCATCAGGTTGCTCTTCCGGCTCTCCTCGTGTCGCCTTTCCAGCGGCTCGCCGGGCGGATTGTTGTAGTCGTAGGCGTCGTCTCCTTTCTCTAGACCGCCATCGTCGCCAAAGCCTTCCATGATGTCGTCCTCGTCAGATTCGTCCGAGTACACGGACTCATCATCCGCGGGGGGCTCCACTTTCTCGGGCTGGGCTGCATCTTCAGCAGTCTGCGTCGAACCGCCAAAAAGCCAACTGAAAAATCCAGCAGGCTTTTCTTTCTCCTCGAGACCAATGGTGAGCTCTCGTGTCTTGTCCGCGAATTTGCCAGGCGCCACGTCACCCCCCGCCACGCTCACGTCGCCGTTATCCACGGACGTGGTCAGTTCCTCGAAAATGTCGGTCGGTGACTTCGAGTTGATATTTCCAGGTTCACTGATGATTTTGAAAGTCACAACGACACTCCCGGCCTCAAGAGCGAGGATCTGAAGCCGGCTCGGCTTCACCCCCCCCATGTGCTCCGCAAGCTCCTTCTTGAATTGAGCCTCCCACTGGCGGCGAGCATCACTCCCGTCTTCACCTATTTTCCGGAAAGGCAGATCCAATGTGATGGTACCGACCCTGAAACTCCTTGGAGGGTTGCCGTGGTCACGGGCAACCAAAACCTGGTCCGGCCGTGTCGAGTCTTTCATCAGAGTTTCCGCGTCCCATTCAACCATGGAGTCTTTCGGTACCAGCTCGGTTGCTTCAATGGCCTCTCCAGTCCTGTTCTGGTAACTCTTGCACGCCTCGTCGATCGCCCACCGGAGGGTCTTGTTGCGAATGAACGGAACCTTGATGTTCTGGTCGGCCATTTCGATAATGATCGTGGCACCGGTATCGACGTCGCCATCCTCGGTATTATCGGCTCCATGGCGGTTCACCAAGTCTGTCGGATCAACCTGCTCGTCAGGGTCAACTGGTGGCGGAGCGCCGATCGCGGCTTGGTCTTTCCCCGCAACGACAGCTTCAGAACGGATGCGCGATTTATTCGCAAGGGCCGTTCGGGAGTCGATCCAGCGTTGCACTTCCAGAGGTATCTCCTTGTCAATCTCGCGCTTTGGGAAGTAGTGCCGACAGAGCTGGGCGAGGAAAGTAAAGGGAGACAAGGACTCGTCGCGCAGGGAGTACTCGATAGCCTTAGGTGCTTGGAAGCAGACTTCGGGAGATTTGGTATCAATCCAGACATCGGGGACGAGCAGGTCCGCGTACTCTTGCGGCGCCTTTGTGTAGTCCTCCAGCTGTAGTGCAAATGTCTTCCGCTGCGCAAAAGCTGATTTGAGGTCGTGGACCATACGAGCCCGAGATGTTTCTGACAACTTTGATATTTGTCGTGCACCTTCGCCATCGAGGAATTTCACTTCGTTCTTTTCGCGGCTGTTGCGCACCAGTAGGACACCGCTGTCGTCGACGCTAAAAATCATCTCCTTCGTCGCCACCATACTTGTGACTCGACCCTGATGCATGACGTACCCATCTTCGTGCGCTTGACTCACGCCGCGCTCGTGCACTGTGGGCTCACGCCAGGCCACAACGCTCATGTCGTGACTTCCAGAAAAGAGCCAGCCTCCGGCAGGCACCAAGGAGATCACTGCCATCGAGTGGACGTTGTGCGTCCAGAGTGGTTTGAGGGATTTCACTTCCTTCTTCGCGCCGCTCTTTGGATCGCGCCACTCGAACTCGAATATCTTGATTTGTCCTGACGACGTGCCAGCGAAGCAGAGTTCCCAGTTGTCGCCGAAACGATTCGGGCAAACTACCGCTGTCACGGCGACTTGGCCGCTCGGAGGCGAGAAGGGGTCGAGGTTGAATGTGGACACTTGGTTCTCGCACACGCTTGCGATACACGAGTGCGTCCATTCGCGGGTGAAGAGAAAGGCGTTGTCTGTCTGTAACACGAAGACGGCGACCTGGCCGTCGCTCGTGCCGGCTATCAGCTGCGTGACCACGTCTTTCTCCTGATACTTGTTCATGTCAAGGATTGGTCGAAAGGTGTTGATGCAGAAGATCCCCTTCCCGTAGCCCAGAGCGGGTATGTCCAGATACGATGCTAAACTGGCGCTCTGGAGAGTCTCCTCGGAGCGGGCCCGCCAAAAGCGAATTGTGCTGTCACCACTGCAGGACAGAACGTACCCCTCGTACATGAGCAAATCATAGACAGGCCCTTCGTGGCCCTTCATCTTCAGGAGCAGCATGAATTTACCCGAGTGCTTTACCTTGCGCGCCTTGCCGCGTGTGTCCTCTTGCCACGACCGGATCACGCCATCGTCGTGGCCACTGAAGAACCGCTTGCCATCGGCCGTGCACACGAGCGATAGAAGGTTGTCGCTAAACTTGGTTCCCCAGCATAGTGCGTAAAGGGGAGTCGTGGCCGGGTTTGCCGTGGCCTTGCGCTTGCGCCACACGTGGATTTTTTGGAACGACGCTGTGAAAAGAAAGTCGCCATTCTCGCTCACCGATACGCGCACAATGGGATCGCGAACTCGGAATTTGCTGTGCAGCTGCATCGTCTCCAATTTCCAGGTGCGCATAATGTGCTTCTCTCGCTCCTCGGAGACCTGACGCACAAGCTGGCGGAGCAAGCTGAGGTATCGATAGTTCGCACTGCGAGCGTTCTCGAGCTTATGTTTGTCGACGACCTGGTCGATCTGTAGTGACATGCATCGGTTCTGCAAGCTCGCCGACTCGTTCTCTTCGCGCAGTACTTTGAGGAGCATGTCTGCCTCTCGGTCCGCCATTGCCGTGTAGCCTTTGAATTGAACTTGCGCGCGTAGCCTGTATATTTCGTGCATGCACGACTTCAAAAGGCGCTGCTCGAAGACCTTGGGAAGCAGCGACCGCAGGATACTCAAGTCTTTCACGCCGCTGTTGGACTCCGCTACGGAACTTCCGCCGCTGTTCTCACGCATCTTGACGATATGGGCAGCGACGCCGTACTTGAATTGACGAATGCGGTTCCGAGCGACGCGGCGGCGCTGCTTGCTCTCCTTGTCCTCGCCAAATCCATCGCCAAAGATCACGAGAAAATGTAACGCGATGAGCGCCTTCTTAAATTTCACGTCGAATGGCAAGTCCTCGGTGTCCCCCACGATGTCCGCATTCGAGAATCCCATGACCAGAAGGCTTTTCTTAACGTACCGATCGGCCTCGATATGCGACATGGACGGGTCTAAGCCCAGTGGCCTCTTGAGCGACCTGACAAAGTCCGGATAGTGGCGCATTGGCATCTCTCCGTCTGAGAAAGGATCCTTCTCTTGCCACTTTTCCTGGAAGTCGCGCACAGCTTCCATGGCGAGGCCGTTCATATCTGTCGCGTGGATGGTAAACTTGTACACCACGACCAGCATGCAAACCGAGGATATGATGTATTTGACGAGGATAAGATATGACAACACGTAAATGTACACAACCCACGAGATACGATCCGGAGTGGCCTCCCCGGCCTGCTGCATGATACCCGCAAAGTCTGCGCCAGTCCCAATGTTGTACAGCAACTGCATAGCCTTCACGATGCGCTTGAAGTTTGAAAACCCTGCGTTATAGGTTTCTGATGTGAGCAACGTCTCGTCTGAATTGACGTCGAAGTCGTTGGAGTACTCGCCGAAGAGTGTCACGCCGGCAATAGCGTAGGCGAGCGTGACGACAATTGTGAGTAGAGCCATGGCCAGCAGGGTGGACATGGACTTGCGAACGACTTTTAATATCGAATGCGTGTACGGCACAAATGGGATCACACGGAATATGCGCAGCGCGGAAAATGCTGCAAGTGCGCTGTATGTCTCAAAGCCGAGGGTATCCCAAACTTCCATGTTGTCCTGCATGTCAATAATATCGAGGAACCCATAAATGAGTACGATGAACGTCACCCATGTGTCGCACTTATCATACCACACAAGAGTTACGCCACGCCAGCTGAAGGCGCTGTAGCGCGCAAGCCATTCGACAAAGTAAACGACAGCGAAAATGAAGTCCACAAGACGCACCCAGTTGGGTGCTTTGTGAAACGGAGCAATGGTGCCCCAGTAAAGGAACTTGATGGTGATGCTCAAGATCGTGAAAGCGATGACTCCCTGACCATACACCTTGTGCCTGACGAGCATGTATACCGTCAAGCGCCATCCAGCGGAGGGTCGAGCGGGTTCAGACAAAGGCTCAATGTACCGCAACTTCGTAGAATAGATCTGCCAAAAGGCCACCTTGAGCGATGAAATGCGCGTTCCACCCTGCGTGCAATTGAGGTACATGAAAGCTCCATACATGGCGCCAACAAGCATTTGGATCGTGACGAAGCTCAGTAGAATCAGCATCACGAAGTACGCAGCAAGCGCAGTCGAGGTGTTCGTTTTGGGACTGTAACCTATGTCGTAACTGTCGACGGCACTGAAATAGATCCGAGTCCAGCCATCGAGACTAAATATTGTGATCGTGCATTTCAGCGCTCCGAAAAAATTATCGAAGTTGAGGTACGCCGAACGCCATTCCCGCTTCACCGACTCCCCAGAGATCGAGTCCAGGTATCGACCCGAGCAGCCATCGGGAAAGCCCGGCGCAGGGCCGGACTTTTCGGTGGCCTCGGGATAGTCGGGGTCGGAGCAGTCTGAAAAGTAGCCGCCGAAAACCTGCATTCCAATGAGGGAGAAAAGTATCCACATACCGAGAATGATGAGAATGACATTTTTTATGGCCGACCACGACTCCGACACGGCCGAGAGTACGCGCTTCAGTGGTTTGATGCGATTAACGATGCGCACGGGTGATAAGCAGCGGCAGACTCGCAGCAGACGAATGAATCCAACGACCTGACTGCCACTTAGAAGAGCTAGAACAGATGCCCAGGTAGCTGTCGCATCGAGACGGTTGAGCGTTGACACTTTCAAGTAAGACCGAGGAGCAACCCATAGGCCCCGATAGATGGACTGCACAAAGAATTCAAGGACGAAATAAACCGTCACGAGGACTTCCATGACGTAAAGCGAATTCGCCCTAGCGTCGCTCACGCTGCGACCGCCAAAGTCGATCTCCGCCTGAATGCTCATTATCACGCATGAGGCAAATACGACACTCAGTGTGATCGCTTCAAAGATCGAGGACTCGGCCAGCTCTGCGCAAACGATGCGCGTCGGGCCCCGTGGCGAGAAAATACCGTAGGAATTCTCACTATTCATGCACGCCGTGATTCGGCCGTCGTCGGCCGTGATCTTACCGCTGCCGTCCTCTTTGATATTTACGAAAGCGCCCGTGACGTGTCGACCGCTTGCGCGGTACATCATATCACGCCATTTTCGGAAGGCCATGGCTCCCCAGGCATTCATCATGGACCGTTCGAGCAAGTAGCATGCCTGCATGGTGGTCCGCGCCGACTTCTTCATGTAGTTCAGCGCATCATCTTCAATGCGCTGGAAAAGCGTCGCAGCTATCGTAGCCAAAAGAAAGTACCGCGAAAGAATCTGCCACACGATGTAGAAGAGGAAAACTGCGTTGTTCCGCATGTTGAACGCGATTTCTTGAAATATGGCGAAGCCTGTGCTGCCCGTTGTCATGGAAAATGTTGACATGAAAGCATTGTTGAACGACTCGTAATTGAAGCGGCTCCTGTCGCCATCATATGCCGTGAATGCTCCGAAAAGCTGCATTCCAGCGAGGGTGAATAGATAGTTGAAGAATAGAAGGAGAAAAAAAACGCACAGCATGAAGGGCGCACTTTGCCCTAAGATCTCCAGCATTCGAATGAGGTCAATGGAGGGCGTCGGATTGCTGTTCTTTGCGATCTTCGATGCTGACGCGATGCGGGCGACGCGCGCGAGGCGAAAGACGCGGACTACGCGCAGTGATTTGGTGCCAGAAAGCGCAGACTCGATGGATAAGTCGACGATGCCAAGGACGACGAGCGCAAAGTCGAGCTGATTGAAGCCCGACCGGAAGTACGCCACTGGTCCCAGGATACTCAGCTTGAGTATAAGTTCAATGATGAAGATGACGATGTAAATAACGTTCAGAATGTAGCAGGCCTTCGTCACATCCTCGTGTGCGTCGAAGCTGTCCACCGCAAGCGTCACCACCATGAGAAATATGACGAAGTAGATGAACTGCGCAAAAGGTCCAAAGTCGTCGTTGACCCAAACACGTAAATCCTTGCAGAAGCTGAAGCAGTCGGGACTCCAGGGCGGCAACTTTTCTTCCCCGTCGTCCAATTCGGGGCGCACGTTCTTGCCCGATAGGAAGTCGGTCACAAACTTGAGGTCTTCGCGGTATACCTCCTCGAACGTCTGCAAAAGAAGCTCGAAATCCGTGCGGACTACGGCTTCTTCAACGTCGGCATTCTCGTCATCGTCGTTAACTCCGGAGGTCGCTCGTTCCGCGTCGCGCTTTGCCTACATAAGCAGCGGGTCAGACGATTCATGAATATAGATTGGCTTTGCACATGCGAGATTCTTCCTTGGTTTACCTCATTCGCCTCGTGACGGAGAACGGTCTGAAGATTGACCATCATGGCACCGGGGAAGAGCGACGTGAGGGCGAAGGTGGACAAGAAAAGGAGGCAGTAGATAGGAATCCACGAAGACTTGTTCACTCCGTCCTGCACGGCCCAGCTAACCACCATCCAGTTGTCCCTGAACATGATGCGAAATGAAGAGTTCAAACTGTTCCAGATGTCATCGAAGACCACGGTACCATCCTGCGGATTGTGGTCATATCGTGCGCAAATCTCGCCCACGTCGCAGCCGCCCCGATAGATGCCTCGCTTGCTGTTCAAATCGCCGTCGCAAACATTCAGGTCCATCGTGGTTATCTTGCCCGCGAGCGTCGCCTCGTGGAAAACTCCAGTCTAGAGAATGGACCAAAGCGATGGGACGAGGGGGGGGGTGAAAACGGAATGCAAAAGGTGGGCGGCACGAGGGGCCGGGGGCACAGTGAGTGCATCGTAGATGCCTCACGTACCTCGATATTCATGCAGCGATACTCGAGAGCCTCAGCCCAGTACACATATGCAAATGCGGCGCAGACGAACACCAGCATGAAGATGACAATCATGATGTTGATGCTGGTCTCAGTGGCTTTGATGATCGTCGACACCACTGTTCTCATGCCCGGTATGAACTTCAGCGTCCGGAGCGGTCGCAGAAGACGGAGAATGCGCAGAATCGACGGCGAGAACTCCGCGCTACTCACGCCAATCAAGCGCTGGGGTGGTGTAGATCACACGATGAGAGAGTTCGAGAGAGGAGAGGGAAAAGACAGAGAGAAAAAATGAGACGGGGTGGCGAGAGTTCCTCATCATCTTGATCATCAGCATCATCACAGACACGACGGGCACTGGGAGGGTGTGAGAGAGCTACGAACCATGATGAATCCCACGATGCTCTCCAAGACCACGATGAAATCGAGCCGGTTCCACGAATCCCCAAAATACTCGACCGCGCCAAGGCCGGCGAGTTTCAGGCCCAACTCTATGATGAAAACGATCGTACAGAAACTCTCCAGCTGCCGCACTTCAGTGCTATTCCGCTCACCGGGGCGCGAGATGGAGATGGTAATAGTGTTTATCAAAATGATGGCCAGGATGAAGGCATCGAAGCGGCGGGACAATACGAAGCCGCGGAGCCCCGTAGAACACATTTTTGCTTCGGCCAATCAGCGTCTCCAGAGCGTAAGGTCCCAAAATCAGGATCTTCTATATAATTACTGGTGAATAGGTGAGATAAATAATTAGAGCACTATTTAGGATTTCTATACAATTCTAAAATGTCTGATAGAACTACGAAATTATTGTTTCCAATTTTTTTATCGTCGAAATTTAACCGAATCTGGTCCTGTTTATCTCTAATAATCTTTGGATGAAGATGGGAGCCCTAATACAATCTTTGGATTAAAAAATCAGAAAAAAGGGAAGATCCTTGGGAGATGAAAACGACTTGCGTGCTGAAAATGTTTTTTTTTAGCGTGTAGTCTCTCACCTTTCAGGAAATGGCCGCCGGAATCCTCAATTTGGCGTTGCTCTGCAAGGACGGGGAGGGTGCGTACTTCACCGTAGCCGCTTGGCTGCCGACCCACGACCACCTGTTGCGCGAACTGCTCTCTTCGCCCGATTTAAACCTCAGACCAGAAAAGAGGTATACGACGACGGGACGGCAGGGCTCAGTGCACATGGTGGCTGACCGCTCGGAGCGCGTATTTGTCGCCATTACGCGGGTTGGCTATCCAGGGAGGGTGGCCCACGTGGCGCTCCGCGAGTTACAAGACGACATTGTGAGTGTGTCGCTCCCCCTCATCACGTCAGCTCGCTGACTACATGAAGGGTCTCTCCACTGCAGTGCGGAACCGGTTTCATCTCGGTCACACTTTCGTCTGCTTACCGTCCCTATCGTGCTTGCTTATTCCCACAGCTGGGAAGCCCCCACAACAGTGCGTCGCTGATCGCATCGCAGCCGCACGAGCTGTCCAAGCCGCTGCAGGCGCTCATGGACAGCCTCGTGGATCGCTACGACGACCCTGCGGATGTAGACGCGATGACGTCCGTGCAAGGGAAGTTGGATGTGACGACCAGCACGATGCAAGAAAACATATCTCTGCTGCTAGAAAATGATGCAAAACTCTCCGAGATTGAAGGCAAGGCGGATACCATGACGGACCAGAGCGCGAAATTCAAAGCATCTTCAAAAAATCTCAAGGATAAGATGTGGTGGAAACTTTGTAAGATGAGGATCTGCTATGCGCTCATCGCCCTCTCGCTTCTTGCGATCATCATCGTGCCAATGTCGCTTCAGGCGAATGCCGCGACTACCGCAGTCGACGTTTCGAGTAGTGGGGGGACGACGACGATCGTGCACGTCCATGGGGATGACGACCGATATTGGGAGAGCACGCATAACAACGCCCACGGAAACTCTTTTCGGAGCGACGACGCTTCGATGCCAGAACAGAAGGCGGCCGGGACGGAGGAAAGCGGAGATGAGACGCTCATGCAGAACCTCTTCTCGACCTTAGGTGCGGACCCGAACGGCTTTCTCAGTGTCGAGGAACTTGAGGCGCAGATCGAGTCAGCATCTCCCCAGGTGATGGACAGCTTGGAAGGGATCCTCAAAGACGGCGGAGGCGAGGAATTGAACCTCGAGAGCCTTGCCGCGTCGTATGGGAGTAGTCCTGGTGACAACAATGACCGGGACGCTCAAACCCCGAGTCTTGTCCTCGCTGGCTTGGCGGGGCAGGGCGGTGAGCAGAAGGCAGCCGCCGGCGGGCTTCTTCTTGAGACGCCTTCGGGGCCGACGAAGAAGAGTGGGGAGAAAGAGGACTTCAAGCCCTCGCTGGCGACCATCCCTGAAGAGGGAGCCGAGCAGAAGGCAGCTCTTGAAACCCCTTCCGGGGTCGAGAAGAGCGGGGAGAAAGAGGACTTTAAGCCCTCGCTGGCGACCATCCCCGAGGACGGTGGCGCAGTGGAGTAAAGATTTTTATTGCGAAATCTTGGCCGAATGGCATATGCATATACCAAATGATGGTTATGCGCTTAATTAAGGGGCCCCTTTAAGATCCATGATCCTAAAAGCGCTTAAAAGCTAAAAGTACAAAGAGTGGTGGTAAACTTACCCAAAGTTCGTTTTTTAGATCCCGGCTCTACGATGCATCCTGCCCTTTTTGCCTTTGCCTTTGCCGCTCCAGATCTGCCGATCTGCGATCTGCATTTTGTAGATTTGGGATGTACATGGGAGCGGCATTTTATTTTTGCATTTTGCAGCTAGCTCAAAGGAATCCAGCGATCTGAATTGAATTTTCGTTATGTGTATATCTTAAGAATTTTCAAGAACGCCGCCTTGGCTTTCCAAAACGCGCTTGAATCAAATCTATTGAGATAGTGATGGCTCTTTATGGTGCTAGTGATGACTCGTGGTGGTGAGCCGTTCTGAAAATAAAAGATCCAGCAGACTGTAGACTTTACCCAATGGGGAGGCGAATGGAGCGACTGTCGTATCATGGCATGATCTCTCCAATGCAAATGAGATGGGGGGTGCCGAAGCTTCCGTAGGTCACCAAGGCTAATGGCTGGCCGTAGCAACAATCCCGGGGTTCTGAGGGGGCGGTCAGGACGAGAACTGGCCATTTGAGAGACACCTCTTTCGAGATCAGCCCTTAATCTCTATATTTTTGGATCCGACAAAATTTAATGGGATGAAAAATACCAAAAAATCTATACTTTTGGCTCTAGTTGTTTACCTTCTCTTAGGAAAAATGGAGGATAACTGATGATCAAACATAGAAGGTATGATTAAACCCAACATTCACTAAAAACGATGACAATAGGGCCTCTATATACCAAAATGAGCCAAAAAAGGGATTTGAACGTTTTGGTACAATTTTTTTGTTACAGATTCTAACTTTTGTTATCAGCCAATCATTTCAATTGGCTCATAACAACAGTTAGTTTTTTTGTACTCAGCTGGATTTTTTCGCACCCAATTTCGGGTGGTTAAAATGAGGCTCAAAAAGTGGCGGATCGTGTCGAATCGCCACGATCCGCCACCTAAATGTCGAGCCGCCGTCTGCGGCCGCGCTGGCCCCAGAGGGCGTTTCCTGTCGGTTCTGAGGCAATTCGCGTCTTCTCTTTCCCCTCGTGGTGTCTATTTTATCATCCGACGACCAGAAAGGCATGAACGAACGAGGCGAAGGGACGGCTTTGACGCCGCTCCGCCCCATTCCTTAGTGCCAAATCTACCCTGTTTAACCACCCCCTAAAAAATACGGCTGAGTTTTGGGATCCTAAATTGAGGGCTGATCTCGAAAGAGGTGGAGAAAGGCCAAAAAGGGCAAACTATTGGGAGGTTCTGGTGGACCATGATGATTGGATCATCAATATTCTAGTTGC
>Ga0099799_10318_pt1 | contig 13203 bp, 8 predicted proteins | sample Uncmet6_SortLC_1_FD_89033 | JGI IMG/M metagenome (GOLD analysis project Ga0099799, IMG submission 89033) | Marine eukaryotic communities from CALCOFI LINE 67, Pacific Ocean - CN11_C50_N6_SortLC_1 | ecosystem: Environmental > Aquatic > Marine > Oceanic | place: Pacific Ocean: Monterey Bay...
CCCCATTTCTGACGTGTCCTCTAGTCCATACTCTTCAGTGGTTGACGACGAGTCCACCTATCGCCAAACTCCCTCCTTTTGGGCTACGGACCATTCCCTTGCCCCTGTTAGTTCCTCATCCTCTTGATGTTATCCCCATCCTCTCCCTAGACCCGCGTGAAAAATAAAAAATAAGTAACTTTCTAACCGTTCTATCTTCTGTTAGGGCCAGCGCGGCCTTGAGCGACTTGTTCTTGCTGATGCTCGACATATTGGGGGTTTCGGCTGAGTGTGCCGCTGCTATATGGTTGCGTTCGTAAGTTTTGGCGTAAGTAAAGGATGCATCTCGCGAATTTCCCCCAAAACGGAACGTGGAGTGCTCCCAAACAATTAACGGTACGGGTCACACCAGCCCTAGTGAGTTTTGCGCCACTAGCATTTAAGCTGTTTTGCGCCGCTCGTCAGAACGCTGTTCTTCGCCGCTCGCACTTTCCGCCCGCGTAAAAACGTTTCTCTCGCTCCCCGCGTTCCGATGAGCACCTTTTCAAAACCATCCGAGCCGATGCGGCCGCGAAACTGCCGCCGACACCCCGTGGGATGGGGTGGCGTCGTCGGGTGCACAGCCTCTCGCACGCGAGTTCCAGCTGCGCTCGTTAGTGCGCAGCAGCGACTGACTCTAGCGAACCACAGAGCGCCGCGCTGTCCGCCGCGCGCGCATTCTTCCTCTAAGGCGAGCCGCCGGAGCGAATCGCGAGCCGCCGGAGCGAATCGGCGCGATGGCGTGCGTGAACTCGTGCGAGTCGTGCGAGATCATCGCCGTCGGCGCCGTGGTCACGGTGAGAGAGAGGCAAGGCACTGGCAGTGGCGGCGTCGGCGTAGCACTTGGCGGCGCCCTGTGAAAGTCAAATTGTGTGTGTGCTCGAACGCAAATTGCACGCCGCGCGCGTGGCCGCGTGATTTTGGCCGGCGCAGGTCCGCGCTGTCAACCACGATGGGACGCTTTGCGTCAAGTACACGCTCGGCGGCACAGCACGCGCAGTCGCGAGCGCTGACTGCAGGCCCGGGAACCACGCGGGCGAGCACTATGAGAATAAGCTGACCAAGTGGCGCAAGCGCGTCGACGGCTTCTTTGGTTGTGACGAGAAGGAGGAGGACGGGGCCTTCGCGGCGCGGGTTGCTGTGCTCCGGTTGGACGACCTCATCGACAAGAAGAGCCCCGAGCAGGTAGAGAGCCAGTGCAGAAATGTTCATGGTACGTTCAAACTGGAGTGGGACCGACAGGACATAATCAATCGACTCGCTCTCAATCTCAAAGAGGAGCCACGGCTTGTGACCGGCATAACTTCAGGTGGAGTACGTACTCGACAAGATGCTCCACGTGCCGCGGCCACCGGTCCAGGTCGCTTTCCTCCAGGGTGCGATTCCGCTTCAGGCCGGCGCCTGCTTCGACAAGCTAATTGACTTGCTTCAGGGGCCCACCGGCGGCGGTGACGGTGGCGGTCTGGCCATCGCGACCACGTGCCAAGGCCCCGGCTGCGCAAAGAAAATGGAGGCCGCCGCCTGGCGGACAACGGGATCGTCGTGGCTTGGTCGGCGCATCATCCTAGAGCCCGCGTGCATCGGCGCCAAATTCTTGCATCCTTGCGGGGCGCTTTCGAAGTGCAACCCTCCGTCGAAAAAGGTGCCGAAGAAAATGATTTGATGGTACGCTCAGGCGGACGGCGAAATTCCGTCCATGGCAACGGTCGACGGCTACCGGCCGCCCGCTGAGACACGTTTGCGCATCGAGCAGCATGGACCCTACGTGCCAGACCGTGCGGACATCAAAGATACCTTCAAATTTCTTTGATAGGAGTCGCACCAATCGTCGAGCATGTTGCCACTGCTCTCTCTCTCTTTCAGTCCCAAAAGAAGAGAATTGCGAAGAATTCTTGAGTTAAACTTATCTGATCAGTCAATATCTGGGCAGGTGCCTCTCTTCCGCGCGCGCTTCGACGATGCGGCGTTTGACGCGCGCACGGACCTGTACGAGGCAGACGTCGAGCACGCGGCGGCGGAGGCGCTCGCTGTCGAGGGCCTCACGTCAACCGCCAAGGCTGGAAAAAACGCGCTGGCGCCCAAGCGCGCAGCAGCGCGCATCTGGTCTATCAATCTAGGCGAGCTGATCTTCGCGCCGGCAGAGTTGGGGCGGCTCTGCGAATGCTTTGCGAACGCACGCTGCGGCGTGACGCATATCTTTCTGGAGTGCAACAACCTTAGTTGCGTACCCTATGACCCAGAAGGACTGGGAAATGATTGCGTGCGCGAGCTGGCGCGCGCTGTTGCGGCGCGGAGGAGGGCAGACCGCTTGGATCTGCGGGGGGGCGTGGAAGAATTTGATTCGTGATTTGGTCAGAACAAACCGCGCGAAGCACGACCTGTACCTTTTCTGTGATGGTGACACAGACCAGAACACTGTGGTGCGGCAGGCTGTCAAGAACTGGTTCAACCCCACTGGCCACTCTGTGAACAAGGTCTGGCTCGCACGGCAGAAGGGTGGCGGCGGCGCTGATACCGATGGGGCACTTATGAAGGCTGTCGCGACGCGGCACCGCCGCACGGATGAAAAACGGGCATTACCAGGCGACCGCGTCCGCGTCCTCTGCGATGACGGTGCTTGGGCGCGCTGCGTCGTGGCGCTTGCCACGGCTGACGGCAGCGACGCGACGCCCCTCAGAGTGGCGTTGGATGCGTCGGCAACCACGATGCTGCCGGCCCAGCTCGACGCCGCGACGTTTGGCGTGGCCTGGCGCTGGGACGACGTGCCCGAGTGCGGTGACGTGCTTGAATACGATCTCACGCACCAGCCAGGCGTAGCAGCCGCGGGCCACCACGTGCCGGCGCACCTCGTCGCACGTGACGGCCTCCGGCGCTGTGTCGTCGTCGGCGCACGCTACGGCGACACCGGCGAGTGGCGGACCTGCAGTTTTGTGGATGCGGGCGGCGCGTGCCGCGCACAGCATCGCGTATTGCGGCTGCCGCCGATCGACACACATGGCCTTACGCGGCCCGTCTGGCGCTTCCAGCACGCAGCGGGTACGACAGGTGCGGCAGTGGTGGCGGCCTACGTCCGTGGCCGGGGTCGCGGCACTGCCTCGGCGGCCACGGCGCCGGCGGCCGTTGCGGGTTTGCGGGTCGTCTGCCGCATCAACGGCATCAACCGCACGGGTGTCGTCGAACACGTCGGCGCCACACGCCGTAGGTATGCACTCGAGGAGGCGGCAGCACCGCCTTGGGAGCTAGCGCCGGCGCCGAAGAAGGCACGGGCGTACAAGCAGCGCGGACCGTGCGACGCGCGTATAGGCGCGTGGATCGAGGTCTACTGGGCTGGCGATGACGATTGGTACCTAGGCCGCATCGCTGGCCAGCGGACGGTAGCCAGCGGTGGCGTCGAGTTCCAGGTCGCGTACGCCGACGGTGAGACGATCTATCATGCGCTCCAAAACAAGCCGTTCGCGGGCGACAGCACGCCGCCGGCTGGGGCCAACGGCGACCCCGAGCAGTTCCGTTTTGCTGCCGCGCCGCCACCGTCGCCGTCGTCGCCGCCACGCGCACCACACGTGCACGCAACGCCGACAGACCCGACGCGGCTCAAAAAAGGCGACGTCATCGACGTCTTGCTTGCCGGCGCGGCGACGGCCACGCGCGTGAGGGTCGAGAGCAGCTACGTTGTCAAGGATGACGGCAACTGGAGAGCCGACAATGGCGATGCTGCGCCGCCTCGGCATGCACGCGATCCGACCGCTGCGCCAGCACTGTTACCGGCCGCTGCTGGGCGCCGCGAGCGCCGCAAGCCCAAGAAGTTCGCCGCTGACCTCTCGTCGACAGAATATTCGCGCGCACTCCGACTCGCGGCCGAGAAACGTGCTTCCGCAGCGCGCGCCGCGATGCGTCACGACCTTTTGCTTGCCGACGGCCGCAAAATAGTAAAATGTCGCCTCGCACGCGTCGTCTGCGGCGAAGACACAAGCGGCGCATCGTGGACATTCGTCAGACACATGAGCAAACCCGCGAAGGCATTGAAACGGAAGCAGGCACCGGCCAAGAGACTGGCACAGGCCAAGAAGCCGGCGGCTGAGACCAAGCCGGCACCGCATGCACCTGCAGCGCCACTGCCGCTGCAAACCGGCGACCGGCCGCGCCGCGCTGCACTGCGCACTAAGCGGCCAACCGACGATTTGTCGTCGACTGAGCTTACGTGTCTTCTGCGTAAGGATGCGCGCACGAAGGCTGACACCTGCGACGTCCTGCTTGACCCGGCACACGGCCTCAAAGAGCGCAGCGTCCAGCTGCGACTCGGTCCGAAGGCCTTCCGCGACGGTTTGTGGCAGCCCGAGACATCCGTTGGAGCCGCCGCCGGTGGCAAGGCGCCGTTCGTGATGCAAACCGAGTCGTGGGAGGCTGCTGCCGAGGCGCGCAAGGGCAGCGCTGTGGCGACACGCGGGCGGCTCCTGGCCAAGTACAAGGGCATCGTCTTCCGCCACATAGACGCCACGCACGACGAAGTCCGCGTCGTCGATGACATCGTCAGCTCGCGCGACAACGACCGCTGGGAGGTCTCAACGAAGCTTGTCGGCGGCAACGGCGACGACGTCCCTGTGCCCTACGGCATTGGCCCGCTCATCGCCCTGGGCATGGTGGCCGCGGCGCCTACCTACCTGCAGACACGCGACATCGTCCTCGAGATATCCAAGAAGTGAGGCCTTTTATCTGCCCCCACTACTCCCCGCGCCGTTAGCCTCCCAGATAAAGCTAAATCGGGATATTCCACAGTCGTCCGCATTTACAGAACAATTGTTGGAGTCTCTACTGTCAAGTTTTTCTAGAAAAACTTGACAAATAACCCCCCACTAGGGCATAAAACCTACTTAACTTGACTAAAAATCCACTTAACTTGGGCTGTAATGTACGGCCAGCGGCGTTTTTTGCATGTGCACACGAGTTCAAAATACAAGGGGAACAAAGAATATTTCAAAAAGTTCTATTCGTACATCGTCAATAACAGACGCAGTCTTTATAGCATCTACATGTACTTACTTCGTATTAAACTGCCGTCGCGGTTAGATGTCGACGAATACGCGAGTTCTTATCAACGTGAAATAGCGAGAGAGTCTACGCCAGTACACCTTGCGTTTTTGCAGCGTTACGTGAGGTCACAGCTCCAGGAAGCGACAGCCGTGCCGGTAGGCGAGACGCCTCAGACCATACACGAATCAGTCGAAATCAAGTCAGAGCATGTCTAAATCGAAATCAAGACTGTCCCCGTTGTGTGAAGCACATTTCGGATACTGTGTCTTCTATAGAACACAGTGATGACTCCGTTTGGCATATAAAAAGGCTTAATAGGTTTAATCGTTAACAAGAATTATATTATTATTGAGAGGTCAAAAGAGCTTAAAGGGGTGAAATTCCTTTTGCCAGTGAGCTCTAAAAAGTCAGTGAACATGTCGCCGAAGTGGGGGGCACTCGCCGCAGCTCATGGAGACTCGAGAAGAGAGTCTGGGGCCAGCCGCCTCCTGGACAAATTATGCACACCAATAATAATATTTTTTTGTCAAATATATAATAGAATGGCAAAGGTTCCCTTTCTTCCTCCTACCGATTTTCAATCGCAGATACTGAAACACTATGTGGAAGAATTGGGCATGGGAGTCGGCGTTACTAAACTCTACGAAAGACTCAAGCGCGACATAGGCGATACGACGCATCCAGCACTTGATAAAGCTGGGAAAATCAAATACACAGACGACGGCAAAGCCTGGGAGCTCTCAAACACTCCAACGAATTTGAAAGGTGACGAATACGTAGAAGACGGTGTTGTCTACACGTACCAAACGAGAATGGTAACCAGAGCTGGCAAAAAGAGTAAGCAACGTCGTAAGTTGCTGCCCACACGGCTGGTAGTCATGCACTACCTTAGGAAGAATGAAACTCATCAAAGAAACCGCATGCCCAGGCAGCGACCTGGGGCCGGCACGCGGACCGCCCCGAAGACGACGTTGAGTCCTGTACTTCCAAAGTATGCAAAACCACTTGATTTAGTGTTTTGCGACAGCTATCGCATGCCCAAATGTATTCATCGGGGCAAAGAATACAGCTGGGTGTTTCTCTGCGTCGATGCACTGACCAAAATCGTGTTTATGCGTCATGTGTATTTGAATACGCAATTGAGTACTGGGGCAAAGGAACAGAGACCCCAATCAGCCCAGACGTGGAAAATATTTGAGGAATTTATCAGCGCTGTCAACCAGGTAGCACCCGGCAGCACACAGCTCCACCCACGCCTAGTGGTCTGTGACCTCGGTAGTGAGTTTGCTAAATTCCCGAAGAAACTAGCCAAGCTAGCGGAGCAACATAAGGGCTATTACAAACTAACGCAAAATCCAGGGAATCGAAGCAGATACAATTCGCTTTCAGAGAGGTCAGTTCAAAACGCGAGACGGCGGCTCATGGCTATGAATCAAAGTTATATGAAGCAAGCAAAGAAGTTGCTAGATGAAGACAAGGCAGTCACTATACCCCATTGGCACACGGATAAACAATCCCACAAAAACTACAATTGGGTCCTGGATATCTCAGAAGCCCAGAAACGAATAAATACGGCTTGGCAAGCTACAACGAAACTAGCGCCCTACGACGCGCTCTCGAACAAAAGCAATTGGAAAGTAGCTCTTGCCAACATCAAGAAAAGAGCAGCGAAGATAATGAAAGGCGTGACTTTTGATAAAAGATTGCCTGGATTCTCCCCGTCTTCACCATTGCAAGAAGGCGATTATGCTAGGCTACGTCTTTTCAAGCCTGACGGCGTGAAAGCGATTAAATGGAGTGGATTAAACACGAAGAGCAGCCGCGATAATTTCAGCAAAGACGTTTACCGTATTATTAAGAAAACGAAAAAGGCAAGCGGCGCTACCGTCTATCACGTCGAAAACATTGATGCAACACGAAAGGCACCAAAGGCGGCCCTCGATAGGACTCAGCTACTAAAAGTAGACCCGGAAACAACACTAGAAAACGGGAGAACAATAAGAGAAGAAGATGATTTTATTAATAGGGAGCAAGGGGAAGAGGACGAGGATGAAGGCGATGCGGCCCCCGCCGCCGCGCCCAAGGTCACACGTAGTTCACGCGAAAAGGAGATTCAACGCCTCGTGAATCAAAGTGGCAAGCAGTGGACCAAGCTATTACGCGGCAAGCAGTTTGATAGTGACGGTGAACGGCAGGTAATCACTAAAGTGGACTATCGAAGCCCAAAATTTGGTTGGGTAATCGAGTTTGAATCTGTTGACCAAGGAGACAAAGCCGAAAACTACTTCGAAACTGTCTTCGAAGAAGCTGCCAATGAGTCTTGGATGACACCTTTACTAAAAGAAGCCGCCAATAATAATAAATTTGTTGGTTTTCCCAAATAGGTAAATCAGCGTTTCGTCACGCGGCGATAGCCCCTGGATTCGATATTAAAATGCTGTAATAATGAGTTTTCAATTCCAATATCCTGCAAATTCTTAGTTCTTCTCGTGGCTTTTGTGCTGCCGTGCTTGCAATAAAGCTCGATTTCCCTTTTTACATATGGGGCTGCTTTACCGTGAGTTGCACTGATGGGACAACTAATTAACACGTAGCCGCCTTTGAATTTGTCACGGGTTTTGCAAGCACAACCATGTAGTTTGATAGCAAGCACGTTCGACCATTCACGACCGGGGTCCTTCGCGCGCTGCACGTCGTATCCTCCAGTATAACCGAAACCCTTCTTGTTCTCATATGCCATCAAATTGGCGATGTTACTACCCAGACACCCGCTTTTGAGCCGCTCAACTTCAAGGTCTCCTTGAATTTCGATGTCACCAGGCACATAATTGGCTTCCTCTGCAGCGGGTGGTTTCTCTTTTTTCAGCGCATTGCTGGGTATATTGTTAAAATGGATATATTTGTCAGTATTTTCTTGTAAAAAATAATTCCCGTTAAAAGCACCACTCACCCTGTCTTTTACGTACCCTAGTTTCCCCATCGCTTCTATAGAAGCCGTATTTTGCTTTACATTCAACTTCTTCCAGACCTCGCCTGTTGTGGCCATCCTTTTGTCGTGCTCCTGGCTGCGGCCTTCATCTTTGGTTAATAGACATAAATCCCCACCATCGAATAGCTCTTGCAACAGATCTGGTATCTTGCTGGCTGGGTTTCTTTCGTCTTCCTTTTGTTTTTTTTTGGGTTTTTTGGGTTGCTTCTTTTTCTTGCAGGCGCGCGTCTTGTCGGTCGTGGACGCGGTCGTGGTCACGGGCGTGGTCGTGGGCGCGGGCGCGGGCGTCGCAGCTTTGCGCTTTTTCTTAGAAGTTTCAACGTTGTGAGCCACGCCTTCCTCCGGTTCTAAGCGCCTCTGCTCTAAGCGCCTCTGCTCTAAGAGTAAATAACTTTCTTGTGTTAACATCATTTCAACGTTCTTGATGAAGTCTCTGAAGTCGTCTTCTGTATATTTGACAAGGTAGCGGCTCCGCTGGGAGCCGAAGTTGTCGGTTTCGAGCCGCCAGCCTATAATTCGCCCGGATCTCGCTACATCTAATCCGATGTACTCAGAGCCTTCCGTGTGCCAGGTCTCGTTTCTGTACTCGAGAGGCATGCTGGTCTGTAGACGAAAGCGGTGCAGCGGCGCAGCGGCGCAGCGGCGACTGCTTCTTCTAGCGATAAGGGGTTAGCGACGGTATTGCCGTCGCCAACACAAGCAGCGCAGCGGCGCAGCGGTGGCGAGGAGCAGCGACGCGGTTCTGTAGTGGCCACTGCGTCGGCGGAGGCGCAGTGTGCCCCAGCGACGCGAAGAACACTCGACGACGTCGAGAGATTCTGGATGACAAGTAATCTTGCGGGTATTCTCTGTATACCTTTTTGATGCGGCGTCAGCGACACACGCTGTGCTATGGCCGACCACCCTCTTGCCTTGGTGGACACACACAGTGATAACAGCGATGAGAGCCACAATCCTTTTGACGACAGGGTTGAACAAGCTCAAAAAGGGCTTATGTTGGCACATCTACGAAGGAGATACATGAACGTCTGGGAATACGCATCTCGTAGTTGGAATGCTTCGGATATTGTTACAGTATTGAGGAATTTGGAGCGCGGGTTTCACATTTACTCCGGAGGCAACAACGAGCAATTACAAGACATATCGGGAGCTCACTTGTACCTGAGAAAGATATTTATACAGTTCGATGGGCATAACTGGAGATCTTTATTATCTGAATGGACATTATGCGACGAAGAAGGAGAGTTTAGCGAAAATGAATTGAAGTCCATAAAAGAGAGGCTACAAGATGATTATAAAGCTATATCAGATTACTTAAATTTTTTTACAGAAATGAGTATGATAATTTATGGTCGCGAAGCTCAAGTGATCTACGACGAAGGTTTGCTCGACAGAACTACGCAACTTGCTAGACAACGATACAGAGCGGCGCGGACTGGTGAATACATATCCAATCTTTCAACTTTATCAGACTTGATAAGTTCATTTAGATACGCTGTCAAGATTGAACCACCATCGGTACACACTCCCGACGTTTACACTATAGAATGTTTGAAGTTAGCTGCGTTGGGTGTACGCCGGAAGTATGTAGTATCTCGACATCGATATAATGTGATTTATGCTAAAGATGAGAAAGGATACTATGTAATGCATGATGAAAAGACTTTACGACGTGTTTACTTGCGTTTACGACGCAACGACGTGCCTGAATTATTCAAACATCAAAGTGACCCTGTTTCATACTGCTATAGAATGCAAGCGAATTTACCAATAGAGATGTGGCAAGATCACATAGTTCCTTACCTTATTGATGAACAAACTCGAAGCAGATTTAAAAGGAACTGTACAATTGCTCGTGAGCTGAAGAAGGCGGAGCGGTTATTGCGAGACTTCAATCAAGGATATGTGGAGTATTACTCTACCAGTCGTCGCAAACACAAAATACTATATGATGTTTACAAGAACTTCATGAGAGACCTCGACTCGAAGCATGAAAAGATGCAAGCGAAGACGAAGGCGCGGGTTGCTCAGATAGACTCGCTCCTCGCCACCATTGTGCGCAACCCCAGAAGCAAGCTTTTGCTTAATAGGCCAATTTAAAAATATAGTTCCTTAGTATAAGTCACTGTCTAGTTTTTCAAAACCTAAACAACGACGATGGATGACGCTTTAAAGAAGTACAATGTAAACGATGCTCTCATTAAAATTTATTATTATTTGCTGGCTCTCCAAGCTAGTTCAAGGTTCTCAAATTTGAAAGTATAGCCCTCAAAACAACGAAAACAAATAACAATGCCGCGTCGTAGAGGAGGCAAAAAGCACAAGAAGAAACCAATGGCAACCTGTCCATTTATTATTCTGATTTAGACAGTTCTGTTCTGAGATTGACGTCGGTTGCTCTCGAAAAGGAAATTAAAATTCGGGGTTGTACGAGCGAGAGGCGTCATTATGGCATATACGTCGCCGCTTTAGGCGACGAAACGCCGAGAGAACAACAGAAAATCATATTTTGCGGGGACCACACCGCTTTTACAAACAAATCTCCTCACCCGATTTTTTCCCTGAAACCCCATGATAAAAGATATTATAGACTGCCCCCGGAGGTCCCCGAGGTGGTCCCGAGAGTAGAAATTACGCAAGAGGAGGGGGATACTAGCCTCTCGGATATGTCGGGGGGGTCTATTTAGCGGGGGTTCTTCGCGCGCGTTTCGCCGCCGGGTCGTCGCCCTCGTCTTCATCATCATCATCTTCATCATCATCATCGTCATCATCGTCGTCGCCGCCTTCTTCTTCCTGTACAAATGAAACTCGTTTTTTCTTTGGTTTTCTAATGCGCGCCACCGGCACGTTCTGTTCAGTGTCTTCCAATTCTGCGTCGTCATTAAAGTAATTTATTAAATACCCACCCTTGTTTTCAACGACTTCCGCCGGGTACCAACCGCGATTTACACCAGTGCCCCAAAGAACTTCCACCTTTTCTCCCACAGCAAACTTGGCTTCTCTTCCCTTTCGTTTAACACCTCCGGCTTTTTTTGCGGGCTTTGCCGCAGCTTTCTTCTTCTTGGGAGCTTGTTTTTTGGCTTCGAATCGTCTACGCAACTCCGCTAAATCTTGTGTATAATCGTGAGCCTTGTCTTCATCACTTAATTCAACGGACCTTTTCCGTTCATCTAGAGGCGTGACTTCGTCGAAGATAGGGGGCACTGTTGAAGCCGTCTTTTCCAGCGGAAGAGACGTCTATTTTTGCCATCGCGGCTTCCTCCTTCTCTAAGCAAAAGAAACATGTCTTTTGCGCTTCTCTCTGTTGTCTTTTTACGTCCTGTATCTTATCATCGTTGGCCTCGAGCAGCGTTTGTCTAAACGTTTCCGGAACTTGATCAGTAATTTGTTGTTTCTCGGCTTCCCATTCAGATAAGGCTGACGCGAGTGCCGGCATATACTGGCGGAGACAAAAGGATAAACGGCCATAAGCCAAAACTAGTTCTCGACAACCTAAGTTGTGTTGTGATTTTGTCTTTGGTTTGATTGCCGGTTTAGGAGCAGCCGCGAGAGAAGGCGCTTGATATCCTTTGTCTTCTCGTAGAAAACTTTCAATGTCGGCCGGGACGTATAGTGGAATTCTTTGAACGGTGTGTAATGTTGAAGCTTTCTTTTTATTTTTGAGTAAGAGCATACGCATGAAATAGGTAAGCTTGTGTTCCATGTGTGACGTCGTTAAACTCCATGTTTCTACAAAGGTTTGAGTGATTTGACTCATATACGGTCCTTTTATATCAGTTATCACATCCGCCATCACATGCGCCATCGCGGAGTGGATGCTGATGGCAGAATCGCTGCCGCCATCTTGAATCGCTCTTATGATCAAATTTTTGATATTATCGTACAGCTCGCGCTCGAGACGTGCGCGCTTTGTCTCGGACGTGGTGGTCTCCGCCATGAAATAAAATTTTGTTCACAAGCTGTCTTTGGTGCCGCCTGTGTTTGTACAAATTATGTGGGTGGCGAAAAACGGGTTGCGGGGGTTGAAATAATATCGCGTTTGGTGGCGTCGCTGCGCAGAAGTGCCGCGGCGGCGGGAATAAAATATTTAGACACGGGGACTGCTACCGGATGATTTAATAGAGCTGCCGGCGCTGCCAGATGAAATTACGAGGTGGCTGCCGGTGCCGCAGTCAGGTTTAGACGAGGAGATGTGCCGACAGCTGTCTATGCATTAAGCCACTAGAAAAGTGCAGGTTAGTCTTTGAAACCCACCACTGGCTAAGGCTCCCTATGCGGAGCGTAGACAACATGCCCTATGCGGAGCGTAGCTGCTGACAAGGATGAAGCTCCCCAGCACCATTTTCATTGCCTCCACCGCTGCTGCTCTTAAGAACCCGCAGCGCGCGGCGCCGATGAAGGCCCTCCAGCTTCGCGGAGGTGGCATGGTTAAAAGATCAACCGCCGTCGAAGTCACGCGGGAACCGCACTGTGTCCTTGCACCCATTGCTACGTGTGCTCTCTCATGCGGCACCAGTAATGACGCGCATACGTTTCGCAGGTCGTCTTCAGCATCTACATGGGTCGTCTGCAACGGGACAATCAATGGTATAAGGATTTAGAAACAGAGGTTGTTGAAAAAATAATAGCTGAAGAATTTGAAGAAATAGCGAATAGAACAAAAGAAGAAGTAGCGAATAGTGTTGCCAGCTTACCATATAAGGATTTAGAAACAGAGGTTGTTGAAAAAATAATAGCTGAAGAATTTGAAGAAATAGCGAATAGAACAAAAGAAGAAATAGCGAATAAGAAAAACTTGACATTACAGCCCAAGTTAAGTGGATTTTTAGTCAAGTTAAGTAGGTTTTATGCCCTAGTGGGGGGTTATTTGTCAAGTTTTTCTAGAAAAACTTGACACTACATGGGCAATACCCCGCATTTACATTGCTACTACAATCATGCGGTAGGGCCGAGAATAATGATTTAGACTCCCTATCCATTGCGGCCCCAGCGCGCACCGCGGAGAGAGAGTGTTGCTTAGTAACGGGGGGGGGGTTTCACCCCCCGCCGTTAGCTAAGTAACGCACTCTCTTCCTGCGGAACTAACCCGTGATGGTCAAATCTTGAGCGGCTAGGTGGCCTAGCTCTAAGCAAAGCAATCGACGCGACTAGTAGGTTTACGTTATTGC
>Ga0099799_10319_pt1 | contig 13187 bp, 5 predicted proteins | sample Uncmet6_SortLC_1_FD_89033 | JGI IMG/M metagenome (GOLD analysis project Ga0099799, IMG submission 89033) | Marine eukaryotic communities from CALCOFI LINE 67, Pacific Ocean - CN11_C50_N6_SortLC_1 | ecosystem: Environmental > Aquatic > Marine > Oceanic | place: Pacific Ocean: Monterey Bay...
CTTGATGGTCTATTCGGGCGAAGATCCCGCAGCGAGGGTGGACAAACCTGCCCTCAAAGCTCGCGGCACCAGCCGCACGGCCGACGATGCAGCATCCAACTCGTTGAGGATACGAGACGGAGCGGGCACTGCCACGCCTCCAGTAACTCTGCCAAAACCTGCCGCGGCTTCTGGTGCAGACAGCAAGACCACCCTCACAATCTACATGTCGAGCAGAAATTGTACCGGTGATTTCTCTGTGTTTGAAACCAGTAAAATTGGAGAGGGGCACGAATCCATAAAGATGCCCATTGTGGAAACGGATGATCCTCCGGGAATGTCAATGAAAATATCGGGGCCGGGAGGGCTTCGTCTCTACAACAAACATGGGGATTATGTTTCGACGGCCGTCGAATTGGGAGGATGTAATCCGCTATTTCCTTTCCCTCCTTTACGGGACGGCCGACTCTTCCATCGAGATGTTACAGAAACATGCACACCTCAAGTTGCTAAAGATCTGCAGATGAAATTTGCTACTGTTAATGATTTGGACGAACCCCATACGCGAATTGTGTTCAGTGCGGAAAGCTCTGAATACATGGGCTTTCAGGTCTTCGCCAATGCCTTCGCATTCTTGAACTCAACGCAGACAGATTCGTCGTGGCTTCGGCTTTTGTCTAGCGGGGAGCCGGACGATCTGGCTGCAAAAGTCCCAACTTTCACTGCGCCACACTCTCCATACGCTAAACGGTATGGCCCTATCAACAAACCTGATGTTATTGATAAATGGTTTGCTTCCAAATGCGATGCACCCAATCCCGACGACACCATCATCGTGATCGACCCTGATAATTTTCTTCTTCGCGATGTGTCGAAATGGACGGAAGGGGTGAAAAGGAAATATGCTGTCGGAGAGGCTGCTTACTACTTCGAAGTGCCTCAAGTGCAAGAGCTTTGGAAAGAAGTTTGTGAAGAGGGTTGCGACAGACGCGTAGACGAAGTTGGCGTACCTTACGTTGTGAAGGCCGCCGATCTGAAAGAGATCGCGCCGCTTTGGAGAAAGTACTCGAAGAAGATCAAAGAACTACAGGAAGGAAACGGCACATATGATGAAAATTATGAGAGATACCTGCACTCTAGTTGGGCGGCTGAAATGTTCGGGTACAACTTTGCTTGCGCGCATCTTGGAATTCATACCAAGATTGTTCGAAATATGCAGGCAAGAGATGTTGCTCCATCTCTTCCCCTCGACTCTGCCGACCCACCCGGTATGATTCACACTGGGAGGGCATGGTTTCCCTTCGAGCACAAGGCCCTCGCCGAGCGCTGGCGCCACACGGAGGGTGATGACTTTCTGAACGGGAGGCAGAGATCAGTCCAGGTATGGTGCAAGTGCAACCAGACGGCGTCGAAGATAATACCTTGGCCGATACCTGCCGGCCTTGACCTTCAATCGTACCACACGCTTCGTCTGTTGCACGATGGGTTAGAGTATTTCGGCGGGGTGCCGGAGAATAACAAATATCGTCGCAAATACGAGTACTATTGGAGCAAGAACTGACGACTGTAAAAATAAATACATCAAGGTTATTTCTCACACAGGAGGAATTTCAGCTTCCGCTAGCACCAGCAGCACTTCGATGGCTTTGCAAAGAATTTCTCATCATTATATAAATGTTTGTGGGCACGATGGAAGAGCCAGAAGGTGACGAAAACGTTCAATATTGCACCCACAAAGTAAATCCAAAATGTAGGGCGAAGGATGGCCCCGACTACATAGCAGGTACTACATCCAGTATCGACGATACCAGATCCGAAGTCTGGTATCTGTTTGACCGAGAATATGGCAGATATCATCATCACCTCGACCGCACCCCAAGCGAAGGTGATCTCCGCAAGAAAAAAGAGCATTCGTTGTATCCTGTCCTTCATGGGTACAAAGTAGAGGACAAATAAAACAACAATATTTTCCAGGGGCGTGACAACAGCCAGCACAAAGTAGAAGAACTGAACAAATCCGATGCCGAAGGAGTTCGGACTAATTGCCGCATTTCTTACATTGAAGCCAATGTTCGCGATGGAGAAGTCCCGAGTGTTGTAAAGGTACGCTGAGGACGAAGGGTCGCCCTGCTCGTACGTGAAGGTGAAACTTGTCAAGAAACAACCGGTGCCCAAGAGAGCAAAGGCGATAAAAAGCAAAAGGACAATGGACAACGCCTCCTTAAAAGATAGGCCCATCTTGATCCACAAGGGCGCGATGGCATCATCTTTATCGGCAACCACAACGTCTGTATTGTCAAATTCGGCTTCTGGTAGGACTAGGACCTTGCTGTCATCGTCCTTGTTGCTTACGCCACGGTTATTAGCACCTTTGTTACTGTACAGCTCCGGATAAATGACTTTCCTGTGCAGGTGCAATATAAGATGTGTACTTAGCAAGCTAGCGACTGATGCGAAGACAAATCCATAGAACCCCCATTTGGGCACAATGTACACATCGGTGGATGTTTGGCCAAGAGCTAGGGTAGACCGAAAGGCCACCACCATGATCATGAGCACAAAGATGTCCGTGAAAGACCACTTGCCGAGGACGTCGAGGACTTCAATGAGCCTTTCCCTGCGGCGGGCCCCCCGCCCCCCCCCGCTTGAGGGGGGGAGCGACCCAGGCATACATGCTAAGGGCGAGCTTGATGTAAGGCCACATGATGCTTGTAATCACAATGAGGACGGCAAGGGGGTAGGATTCCGTCTTCCAGAGTTCGGACACGGAGGAGAAGATCGACACAGTAAGAATGACGGAGTGAAATATGACCTGCCCATCTACTGATACCGTCGTCTCGGCGCTGACGCCGGATCCCAAATCGGATGCTAGGAGCAGACCAAATATGGATGTCAGGTACAGCGGGATGCCGTAACGGACATACCATGGATGGATGTCATTGAACAAGTGTGCCGGAATCGTCGACGACAACGAGACCGGCTCTTCGATCGACGCGACTGCGTCCTCCGGAGTATCTGTATCCCGAACTGCTTCCGCCATTCCCTCCATTGCTATGCACCGATTAGATAGGTGTATTGGGTTATTAAATGTTCGTGTTCAACAAGGTACTGTCTTCAATTGCCTGTTCTGGTGTGGTGCCACGAGTGAGGACGACGCGCCTCCCATGAAGCATAACAATATTATTTTTAAAGTGCCGGGCAAATCCCGTTCTGGCTATGTACGAGGCTCGTACTCTCCTACTCTAGAGTAGGAGTATGTGATAAAACGTAAAATCATTGAGGTTAACTGAACCTAACCCGGATCACAGTTCCGCGGGGACCTTTGCCCTCACGACTTTTTCGTTGATTTAAAGCTTTTTTGTCTCCGGGAGCTACTCTAGTATGTAAGAGCTTTCACGAGCTCTCCCTGCCAGGCCATATCATGAAAAAAAATCTCATTACTATAATAATATAGTGGAGATATAACATATATATATATTATTATGTAGTGTTTGCTGCGCAAGCTCTGTTCGGGAAGTAACAACCAAAAATAATTAAGCCGACAATTGTTTCTATTCGGTCACTTCTTCCCACCTAATTTTCTCGAAATGCGTTCCGCCCATTTACAAGGACCTCTCTACGGGCACCGTGCCCATAGCCCGCAAGCTTTGAGTGAGATATTCATTTCCTTCCAAGATATCGTCCGAAGATCTGTCCGATGACATGTCATCTTCTCCACCTTCCTCTACGGGAATCTGGACTCCACCGCTCTGAATACAACCCAAGATGCTACCGTAGCGATCGGCCTGTAGCACAGTGTCGAAGCGGTAGCGATGCAAGAACTCTCGGGCAACAAACTCCCATGTTTCATCCTCTTGCACCCGCAATGGTTCAATGTCATTTCTGGCGATCGACATCTCGTCGTACAGCCAAACGAGCTCGTCGACGAAAGCCCGGGTTACAAACTCACCCATGCGCGGGGAGAAGTTGTACCGCAGCGAGTATTCGACGAACAAGAGGAAAATGGTGGAAAGTGTCTGCAGAATCAACGATGCCAACGCAATAATCGTCGGTGGCGCAAACTGCGAAGGACTGCCGTTACCGTCCATTGTAGTGGTTACCATAATCAAGGTGTCCATCATGGATACACTTTCCCTGCGTGCAATAACGGATTCAGCCAAAAACCACGGCAGTGATACGGCAGCGGCTAAACTAGCAATGACGCGCGCAACGGTGGCGATTGCTTGTGTCCAAATCGCAATGCGAACTTGAAGAATTGCGTGCCTCTCATCCGAGTCAGCTGAGGTACTTGATGCTTGCAGCAATCGGATACCCAGAGTAAGCAGATGGCGGAGTTTCCGCATGAGATAATACGCGGAAAGAATGGCTCCAATAGTGGCGAATATGCCTGTGAAGAACGCGCCAATGTATACGATGAAAGCAAATCCGCGATCTCTTCCGGCAATGAGGCCAAAATTGCCAACAGCGAAGACGTAACTGGAAAAGAAAGTGATGTACGCGAGCGTGGTGACCACACTGGTCACAAGGCTCTCGTGCGTTGCATGGTACAGTTGGCGGACTTCCAGTTGCCGCCTTCGGATACCCCCATCATTAATCGTTGCCGCGAGCCTATCCATGTCGGCTTTGATTACGAGTGTATTGATGGTCATAGGTTTCCAGGACGAAAGGGTGCCAGTCCGATGCAGGCAAAGCAGCTTGCATAGCTTGTCATAGAAGTACGTGAACACTGCCACCGCATGGCTCTGAAGCGGAGATCGAATCTTGAGGAATCCAAACTTGATAATTCCTCGCTGCAAGGATCGATCAAGTCGGCCCTTGAACTCAAGAAGATTGTGGTAGAGATAGAACGCATCTGCCATGACTTCTGCACCGTCCTCAGAGGCCATCTTCATTCCGCCCTGACCCAGCAGGAATTCCATGTCGTCAAGAGTCTTGTAGATGCCTAACAACTCTTCCTGGATGTAAGAGTTCTGTTGGTATTCGACTGGCACCAATACGCCTGCGATGAGAACCTTCAATGATTTGACGTATGAAGGAGAGTTGATGTTGTTGGGACGTTTAAGTTTCTTGTAGTTGGCGAAGAAGTCCTCACATATGGGTTCATCGTAGTAGATTAGAGACTCCCTGAAAGTGTTCACCTTCTTGTCAAGCACCATAATGAATGGATTCATTTCTGCGCTGATCTCCTTCATCTCGGAGGGTGTCAAGCAGCTGTACACGTCCATCATCACGGGAAGCAACCGATCGTCATGCCATTGGACACGGAATTCCTCATTGCGACTCTTGTATCTTGATCCATTTGAAATTGTCCCGAAGGCAATTACCGGGGTTAACAAGGAAATGAGAGCAGTGCCAAGATTGGGTATAACATCTAAGATGCGCCAACTTACTGCAGTAGCAACTAATGTCGCGCTCAAGGTCAGACTGTTGGCAAAACCTTGTGCCTCGACGGCAAAGTCATCAATGACGGAATCAACTGGCTTGGGCTGACGAAAAAGCTGTCCTGAAATCCGATTGTCGACTTCGGCATCCACTTGAGAATAGTCGATGACACTATCGACCAGGGCTTCTACCGCAGCAGTTGCCTCGACGTAGCTATCGACGGCTTCCTTGTCCTCAGCACTGATCGTATCCACGGCCGACTCGAGCATTTGTCCAAATTCTAGAGGAGTCGCAAACATTGTGCCTTCTTTCTTCGCGCTCATAGCAAACGAAGTGACGTCGCTACCAAGCGTCTTGTCACTTGCAACATCATCACGCACACGGTTCGCGATTTCAATCAAAATCTGTTTCTTCATCGCATGAAGGAAGAGCAAATTATTTTCGAAGCCCCTTGGAACAAATGTGGCTGCAAATTTGATCTTCCAGTCTCGAGAGAGTCCTTCTTGGTTGGTCTCGCTGAATTCAATGACCTTACTCGACAAATAGTCCAACGCATGCGCGTACGTCATCCCTGGGCGGAGGAAACCGTCCTCGCCATAGTTGAAACCAGTACCACGCTGCACAACCTCTCCATTGCACCAGTTCGTCTCCTCTGCATACTGTTTGATACGATCTTCGAACGTAAAGCCCTTCAGAGATCTATCGATGAACTCATTGAAGAGCATGGCATTGATGCAGGCTCCAGTCAAGCCACTGTAGCGCATAAAGTGAGGAGTGCTTTGCTCCTACATATTGAATTAGTAGTTCAAAGGGAAGCAAAGACATGTGGTTGTGAGGAAATGTCGGAAAGGGTTTGCAAGGGAAAGGAAGAGGGGCCAAGCTATCTCTCTCGATCAGACAGGATACTTACATCTCCGACGAAGGCATAAATATACCCCTTCTTGTCATTGTTCAGCCTTAGGGTTCGGTAGTTGACGTAATGAGCCACGGGAAAGCCCGCGAGGGCAACAGCAGACTGGCGGTCGCCGTCTGGGGCTCGCGCAAGGTTGCCGCCTCGACGGACCATGGTATCTTTTGCCAGAGGCATAACATTGCCTTCGACGTCGCGGACGATTGTCTTGCCTACAGGCTTGACAATAAGGACCTCCCAACGCTTCTTGGGATTCGAAGCGATCCGGAAAGCTTCTCCAACGGGGAGTGTGCCAAGACGTACGTTCCTCAGAGAATCAATGGTATAAAGAATGGGAACCTTTTTTCTAGCGCCTGCGTTGTAAACATCACCGGTACGAATGACTTCGAGACAAGCAGCGAACCACAACCGATCGATGGCGTTATTCAGGATTCTCTTGAATCTCCCGAAGTTTCGCTTCTTCTGGTCAGTATTGATAACAAGAGCAAGTTGAGTCAAGCTCGAGATTGTCTTTGCCTTCCAAGTTTCGTATTCCCTCGGGAACTCCATACCAAGGTAGTAATTATCGCCGGTTTCGAAAAATCTTGTCTGAAGGTACTCTCTACGGAAGTTGGGCGACATCTCCGCTAACTCAGCCAAACACTTGTGCATCTTGGGAATGATAGGATCACCGGCAATCGCATCAGCATATCCCGAGTCCGCGCCAAGCTTCTCGAAATGTAGCCTCCAATCAGCATCCTTTTTGTCGGTCCAATACTTCAGCATCTGGATGCAAGTCTTGTCTGTCTTTACGTTTTTGGTGAAGTCACCAATGACTCGCGTATTTTGATCCGTATGGCTACGAATGTCGTCAACAATACCATTTCCCCACCGCCTGTTACCAAAGTTATGCATACCCATAGATATCTTAAGCCCTCCAATGCAGCAGACGCCGTGAGGTTCGCTCGAGGTCATGCAGGCGTGGACCTTGCTCCCATGAGGTTTACCGATGCTTTCGACAATGTGTGTGTTGGCGACATCGATCGGAAACTTGACATTGGCAATGTCCTCATAATCAAAGGTATCGACGGAGTTCTTCCAGGATGAATTCTTGACCACACATTCCATGCTCAAAAACCTTGCACCTCCATGAACCTTAGTGCCCTTGGGGTACACAGAGGGGAAGAATGCTGCCTTAGCAACGATTGATTCTTCTTTCTTAACCTCTGTAAGCACTTTGTAATTGTTCCTTACGACAGGGACAAACTTGAAAGTGTTATCAGTCCAGTCAATCGCTTGGCACTGGCACGTAACCAGCTTCTTGCGGGCTTTGTCATAGAGTTCGTAGGTCTGGTTCAACTCAATCTTTTCGATAGGTAGGGGCTCACTGTACTCAATCTCTGTAACTTTCCAGGTATAAGATTCTTCGCAGTCCTTCATATTTGGATCTACCTTTCGCTGCACCAGATCGCCTTCCCTAAGAGCTTTTCCCTCTTTGAAAATAAGGTTCTGAGTAGGGTCGTACTGCATCTTAGCCTGGGTATTCTGCTGGAGGAGGCCCTTCGAGGCCAAACGACTGATTTCAATCTGAAGAGAATCTTCGAGATCTTTAATTGTAATTTCAATAAAACCTTGATTGGACAATGTGTTGCCTGCGAGTTTGGGTGAGGAATGGTTTTGAAAAATGTGAGCGAAACGCGAGGTTCTGACTTGTCAAAAAAGAAAAATGGTAAAATTATGAGATCAAGCAACCGTTCTACTACTCACCAAGGTGAGCATCTGTCTCTCCGCTAGCCGGAATCCAGACATTCTCGTAAATTGTGCCAAGATGATACCGAAGCATGGCAATCCAGCGAGAATCTAACCGAACAATCTGAGCACGCTCGAAGCTGGATCCCCCTTGCACAAAGGCATCGCGGGCTTCATTCAAAGTGACGGTACCGCCAGTGACGAGCGCAGTTTCGACATTGTGGATCGTCGTTGTGAGGCCCGTTGGACCTCCGCCGATAACAATAACATTTTGAGGAGGGGTTTTTGACGATGAGCGTACGCGCTAGACTTTCCATGTCCTCATCCTCGGGGAAAAAAGGTGTATACGTCACCCCGTCAAACTTGAAATATTGCGTGCCGTCCTTCAGATCCTTCGCTGAAATCTGAGTCAAGGTTCCCTCCTGGATCGTCTTCAGGGTGTTGAGACGAGCATCATCAAGTTCTTGACACTGAAGCTGTGCAATCACCAACAGCTTACGCAGTCCTAGACGCAATTCGGATATCTCCATGAAGGCATTGTATGAAAATTTCTTCCCATGCTTGAGCTCAATTTGCATGAAGGCCTTTTGTGCCCTAGTGATGGACTCGGCGACAGGAATGTATCGTCGAAGAATCGCTTGCCCCTCGCCGAAGACACGCTCGTTTCCAGAGAGTTGGTCAATGAACAAGTGAGATTTCATCCTCGCTTTGACTCGGCCGGCATATTTGTATACCCTGCCCAGGTTGTCGTCACCATTGTCAATGATATACAACCAGCCCATCTTGAGCTTCTTCATTTCTTGTTCACCTTCAATAATATTGCCCCTTGATAGCTCTCGAATCTCATGGGCAACAGCATCGCGGCGCAACTCACGTTGGAGGAGAGTTACAGCACGACTGAGGAGAAGAGTCGCTGGCTTTGATTTGCCGTATCCCTCCTCAACTAGCGAGGCCAGAGTACGCTTGTCCTTGGGTGTTAAAGTGTTTAGCGCACGCTTGACTGTCGTGGGCGCGATTCCATCCGTTGCCATATCGTGCTTGAGAATAGCCAAAATCGCCTTCGCAAGGACAGCATCTGAGGGAACATCCCAGCTGGTCTTGCCAACAACCTGGTACCCAAGATTGATGCCGAGGTCGACCGATAAGAGCAACCCAACGAGCTCGCTCGCTTCTTCCTTGAGAGCCAAGACAGCCCCCGTGATAGCATCGAGCCAGTCTAGCAGAGGCTCAGCGCGGCTGGGGATACCGCCGCAAATATTTTGGACAATATCGGACCTGAATTCTTCGATAAGGTCAATAAGAGGCTTGAGGTCCGACATGGGCCTGATGTTTTGGAGCCGACTCACGAATGGAGCCAGGACCTATGAATTTAGGACGAATTTTGCAGAAGGTACAAAGGAACAAAATTGAGAAAATTATCGAATATAGCGAGATTCACCAACAATCATGTCCGTCGGAGAGAGGATAAAAAATATGAAGCTAGCTGTATATGCATATGATAAATGGCTCCAATCATAATATGGTGCATTTGTACTCACCTCCGAGTCCCACCTGCTGAGACCACGCAAATTGACCAGGTGCATGATGACGAGAGGCATGTGAAAGCGCATAGTTTCAACGGGATCCAGCACTTCCATCCTCTGGTGGGCGAAGTTACCTGATGGTTGGTACAGGATGTTGTGCCAATGCTTGGCAACGGCCCGAAGGACGTGCTCAACACCATTGTTTGTAAGAGTAGTGACCGGTGTCGTGTTAAATGTGCGGACAACGGACTCGTCGGTTGAAAGGCGCTGTACGGTACGGAATTCGTTGACGTGCTTCCTACCGAAAGTCGCACCGAACTGGCTCCGATTGGCTGCCTCAAAACCGTTCGTCTCAGAAGCGAGGTTCTGAGCGGCGGCTTTCTCGTCATCAGTCACAAGACCCTCACGACCCGTGATAAGGCGTGTCCACCAAGTGCCCTCGCCGAGGATGACGCGGCCAATGGAGGTGATGACATGAGATCCAGTGGCAGGGAAGTTCTCGGTGGCAGGGAGCCCCCCAAAGCCGACGAAGGGTGCGCGGTTCCATGCATCGAGGAGGCGAATGTGCTTGGCTTGAAATGACCAGTGCCAGAGGATGTCGAACCGGGTCATGTTGTTCACAAGAATACGGCTAACGTTGCGGTTCCTGAATGCGTTGGTGAGGACTTTCTCGAGAACCTTCTTATTTCCAGAATCAAAGGCGCCGACGACAAGGTTCAGAAGATACGCCTCATAACCTGTGAGGAAGGGCATCTCGATCTGAAGGCCACGTGTAAACATGACCGCGTTGACATCATCATTGGCGAGAAGTATGATGGTCTTCAGCTGCGACCTCCAGAGAGTGCCGAGGAAAGGGACCTGATTTTCAGCTCCCAAATCAACCCCTTCATCCATACTATCATCGCCACTGATTTGGAATCTGGAGGCATCGACGATGTCATCGAACTCGGAGCGAAAAGTAGCAAAGAATGCATCGTCATCGAGAGCATCGGCAGATGGGGAGTCGACCTTCAAAGTTCCGTCGGCTCCGAGGAGGGCAACCTTGTGGTGGAAGAGACCGCCCTTCGGAAGATGCTGGGGGAGGGCCAAAAAGGATTTGCCCGTCTCGAGGTCGATGGCTCGCTTGGGCACGACAGACTGCCGAAAGCTGCGGAAGTTGGTGGGCTCGCGCTTGTGCGCAACAGATGCCCTGATGTCGCTGATACTGGCGTCCCTGAAGCCGCCTGCATTCTTGTAGGCGCCAGGACGATTTTCACCGTCACCTTCCATTTCCTGGTCATTGGTCTTCCTGCCAGGGCCGATCAGCCCGTCGTCGGCGAAACTATCAGGGCCAAAGGTAACCATGACAAGGAAATGAGGTGTCGGCAGCCAAGTTGATCAGCTCTCACGTATTAATGGATGAATGTAAATGTATGAAGAAGCGAATGATGTTTTTCGTAGATTTTTGTTTTTTTTTTGTAGATTTTTGTGTGTTTTTGGTTGCTTTATTTTGCGTTTGTTTGCCAACCTTGTGCGGTGCTACCTTCTGTGATGCGTTGAGGAAGAGGTGCCGAAAGGTGACGGCCTTAGGCTTAGTGCGAAAAAAGATCGCTTGATATGAAGGGTGCAGGGGAGTGTGTCTGTATGTGATCACCTCAATACTTAGAAGTAGCAGAAATAATGGCAGAGGCGTTTTGACTTGTGCTTAACGTGACAGTGTTAAGAAAGTCAACGTTGATGAGTTCGGTGCTGTGGAATGTGGAGCTACTTTGATAGAGAGAAACGAATCGTCGGGGGTTTGGATATTAACAGTTTTCGTTTTGATAACTGATCGATCGCTGACTGAAATTATTGTAAATGCCAGGTCGAATGCCAACGGTATAAAGCACAGATTCGGCGAGTGCCCCTTCCTCAGTGCTGAATGCGATGGCCTTGGCACCGGTCGGTCGTAAGCCCGGCGTTGGTGGATGTGTTTGTAACGAAGATACTTCTTCGGAAAAATGAATAAAGGATTCGCGGTGAGCCAGCTCGTTACACGTGCACATATTACTTTTGCAACATGTACAGGTAGTACCGGGACCTCGTTAAAAAAAATCTTTTTTGTTGTATCTTTCATCTTCGGCGTTTTTTATGATCGGAGATAGCCTATAAACCGTATCTTTTTGCTTGAAGCTAGTATTTACTGTGCATACACCATGTATGATGTAGTGTATGTATGTATCACTAATAAGAGTACGATCGTAGAGAAATACTCCCACTACTGTAGTATCTGAAAAAACCCAGTCGACCCAAACCTAACCCTAATAATGTGGTCGTTGTTCGCCTTCCTTCGAGCCGGCCTGTTCTTCCGGCTGGGCCCCGTCCCCCTGTCGCCGAATGCCCCCTGGCCCTCGCTGAGGGCGCCGCCCCTGCAGCAGAAAAATCCAACAAATTTTCTATAGAACCCGGGAAATGAGACATGACTAACTAGACTACTAGTAGCAAGTTTTGTCGTTGAACGTGAGTTGACTCCTACGAGCTCGTACTAGCTAGTAAGAGTCAACTACGTACGAGCTCGTACTTTTCATATCGCATAATACTCTAGTAATATAAAATAGTAATATACTAGCTAGTACGAGCTCGTATATTATAAAATAATACTCCGTAAATATTATGAATATATTATTATTAGGCCGGTCTTAAGGTTAGGTCGAATACGTACTTCACGACCTAACAACCCTTGGATGAAAAATGCGTCATATCCCAACCCTAATAGTATTTTTCCTCAAGTGGGAAGTGCTTTGCCTCAAGTGGGAATAATTGGCAAACACGTGGGGGAAAACACCCATTATTATTAATATTACTACTAGCTAGAGTGTAGGAGTATATATTACGAGAGTAGCTCGTATCCATAATATGCTAGAGTATTATGCATATTATTATAAACAAAGAAGACAGAATGAACTCATTAGGCACCACCGTCTTCATCGCCTTTCTTTGCAACCCTGCATTTGGCGAGGATGCCCCAGAGCTGTGCGGCACGTGCTGGTGCGTGAACGGCGACGAGGCGTGCCCTGCATTCGGCCCCGGAATCTACAATGAATTCGATCCCGCCCTGACCGAGGTGTTGGCTTCCTTCCAGCCCGATGGGTCCGGCGCTGAGAGCTTCGTTCTCACCGATGAGGCAGGGGAGGATTGCTTCCCCTTCGCCTCCTCAACGGAACCCAACGACGAGATTCCCCTTTCCGATCTCCCCCCCTGTGTTGCACCTCCCTCATCGGACGATGCAAATACTGTATGCGCAATGCAAGTGACGGGAAATGACGGAAGGGACGATTGCTGCGGCCAGACCTACACTCTCTTCAACTATAGTCCGGACGAAGCGGCAGCCCTCCCTTCAGGTGCATACGTGACTCACGAGGGACACTGCGGAGTTTGCTCTACGGCACAGGACCTTGCCGTTATGGGATCCAAGGTGGCGAAATCCGGCCGACCCCTTGACCAACAGAGCATCACCTGCACTACGCTCTTCGTGATCGGCAAGATCGGTGGCGAGATTACCTCGGAATTTGACAAGCTGGTCAAATGCTTCGAGGATGAGATTGGATACAGTTCGCAGTGTGCGCGCCTATGGGCGCATGGAGCCACATTAACGTCGACCCAATGCCTCAGCTCATGCGCAGGGGCCGGGGGCGACTACAACGGCC
>Ga0099799_10320_pt1 | contig 13155 bp, 8 predicted proteins | sample Uncmet6_SortLC_1_FD_89033 | JGI IMG/M metagenome (GOLD analysis project Ga0099799, IMG submission 89033) | Marine eukaryotic communities from CALCOFI LINE 67, Pacific Ocean - CN11_C50_N6_SortLC_1 | ecosystem: Environmental > Aquatic > Marine > Oceanic | place: Pacific Ocean: Monterey Bay...
ATATGGACGTCCACCTATAGATAAAACATGAGGACTGCCTGTAAATCAGAGCGTGAATATGCCTCCTGCGCAGCTTCACAAAAGTGTGAGGCCTGGGCGCAGGAAGAGCCTTCCAGTCGCTAGAGAACAATACTGGCGACACCAGGGATATGATAGCTCAACCCTTGTTAAGTCTTACCCCAATGGAGGAAATGTGTGAGCGATGCTGTTTATGGGATACTTCATCGAGTCACAACTCATGTTTACTCGGTTTACTCGCACTATAAAAGTGAAAGGTGAAGCTCAACATTCAGACGACTTTAAATTTAAACAGAGTGAACGAGCCCTACATTTGCCGCAGTTGTGGCGCCAAATGACTCTTGCATCAAGATCCATTGTCATATGACTCGCCATAATATTCGGCGTCCCAGTGGCACGGTGGCTATACTCAGACCATAGAGATGCGCATTTGGGAAACCGAATATAGAGTCAGTAGTGGCAAGTGAGAAATCAGAAAATGCCAAAAATAGCATCCTGCTATCAGTCATATCGCCTTGACTGAGATGGAAAATGGGAAAGCGGTTACATTTTGCAATTTCCTGTAGTAGTTATCTCTCGACACTGCAGTCAATTTTAATTGCCTTTCTCTCCCCCGTCAAGGTAAAAACATGTACTCAATCAACACAAATAACTGGTAGTAGTTCGCACAATAGCACACTATTTACTGTGTCTTGGACAAGTTCGATCTTGGTTACACTAGAAAATTCGTCCATATCTATTTTCATCACCTAATTAGTTTAATGTTAGACATAGTTGCGCACACCCGCCAGACTAACGCCCCCAAGGTAATAGACACTACCTAAACGATCACCTCGGTTCAAAGGCTCGAAACCAAATCATCAGTATGTCATCTCAAATGTAGAAACTGCACTTAATGTGTCCTCAACAGTTTTTGGTGCTCGGCGCTCAAGTTCGCTGATGCTGCTGCTTCAATGAACCGGTGTTTCACTACAATATAGTCCGTACATGCTAGCGGCACAACCAGACCCATACGAGAAGCACAAGACTCATTAGTCGATCATGTCGAGAGCTAACAAAAACGAAAGCAGCGACGCATATACGGGACAGGTATACGTTGCGGCATTCTAGGATCCAATGCCCGTGCCGGGCTCTACATGCTTCAAATACAGTCCCTGATGTTTTGGCTTACTCAAAGCACCGTACATGACCTCACTCATAACTCACAAATTGCGCTTGCTGTGATAGGGCGCGTTGTTATGATAGGCAACATAATTATATATGGATAACAAGTCCAAAATCTTGGAAGTGTCGCAGAATCGTGCTTACGCCCAGAGCATTGCTTCTTCGTATTATCCCGTGGCTATATTTAAATCCATCAACGCATCATTATTGTGCCACCCAATAGGTCGGTAAAAATCAAAAGAATGTTTCACAAAGGTTGTTCGTTTTCGCTCAAAGATAAGTCCCATGCGCGGAGTAACGAGCAATGCGATTGACGACGCTCCCATTCCAGCGAGATTCGTTGGGTTGGGGTGCACCGCCGGATCAGAACAGACTGCCGTTCCGTAGGTACCCATCCAACCACGACTTTACATCCAATTCACCGTGTTTAAAAGCGCATTTGTGCCACCATAGCATGCATTTGTTGTGTCGAGGCCTTCTATGCTGTGATGATCATCAGCCTCAAAGAATGACATTAAAAAGGACTTTGTAGACTTTCCGCGATCAACCGCACTCTCGGTTCCAACTTCTAATCTCCCGATTTCCGTGAATAACAGCTGGCACTGACTGATTTACTAGTGCAATGATGTCAGAGCCATTGATACAGTGTCTTCATCATCAGCACAAAATGTAACTCGATTCTTACCTTATCCAATGGTATAACGGCCAACACTACCATGGAAAGCTTCTAGGTCCACGGCTTTAACACACAAAGATGGGGCGTAGTACTCAATTGCACTAATACTCACCTCTATTGAAATCAAGTCTTAAAAAACACCAAAAAAAGCTGGAATTGGTTAAAAATACTTGCTCCTGTCTGTATAAAGGTTATGAATAGATAGTAGGATGTTACTAACACCGGCGACGATGCTATCTACCTGGCCCAATCAGAATATCTGCTATTTTAAGTCAACGTGCACGCGCAGTTTCTGAGGCTACAAAATAGAGCCTAGTTGTAATTCTTCTATTGCAACAATACCAGGTTAAAACTGCTCAAGCCTATTAGATTATTGTATGCTAGCTGCGATACGTGAGATATGTTCCAACGAATCCAGCAAGTTTGAGTCAGTATTCATCTCAATATGACTGATAGCGCACCACCATCAGGTTGCCGAGAAGAAATGCAGGTAAATAAAACATTGATCTGATTGAACTGCCGACTGTCAATTCTTGGTAGCAGGATATTTGGCTGTCATGTTTGGCACTTTTTATGAACTAATGTCAAAACTCCCTGTAGCACATGTAGTAATAAGGCCTTTGTGACGAGTTTTTATGCTCCAAGCTGCCTTCGATGGCATGTCACAGAAGATATTAAGATTATCTAGGACGGATGGCTAGTAAAACTGAATGCCCCCTAAGGTTAGATGTCCCCCAAGTTTACGCTTAGATTCGCCAGCAATCAACGTAAGAACTGTGGCATAGAAATTAGAACTCGGCAAGGCACGTATATGTTTCGCGTTTTTAGCAGAGTATATTAATTTTCATCTTCAGAATAAGGATGCCACTGTTTTGTGGCCAAGAGCTGTACTGTAGCTTTCCTGGCGTTGGAGCAGTGTATGCGCAATAATTCCGGTGGCTCCAAAAGAACTGACACCTCCGACAAAATCACAAATCAATTGGTCTGTCATCATGATTACTGATCAACCCGCAATTACGTTTAATAAATTTGGGTTTAATCGTCAGAGATTCACATTTGATACCACGACTCAATTTATTATTGCTCCAACAAGATTCAACAAACCACCACTTCCAGCCGAGCCTTCCATGTGACCCATATTCCCCTTGAGAGAAGCAATTGCCACCCCTGCCAAACCAAGCACACCAGAAACTGAGCCTATTTCTACGGGATCGCCCAGAGACGTACCTGTGCCGTGAGCCTCAATATAGCCTGCGATGATGGTTCCTCCAGCTGCACGTCGCAACAAGTGTTGCTGAGATGAACCATTTAATGCCGTGAAAGTTGCGCTCTAGCCGTTGTGGAGACAGCTTGATCCGCGGTAAACAAGGTGTCATTCAGAACAGGAGCTCACAACGGCGGCGCTTCCTTCTCCACGCTAGTAACCGTTCGCGCGTGAGTCAAAGGTATGACAACGGCCGTGTATCGACAACATTCCCGCAATTGAAAACATCGAAAACGATCCTTCAGGACTTAGTATACAATTACTCCCCATGGAAACTGCATCTGCGCACTCTTCGTTGTGAATGAATCAAATAGCTAGGTGTGTTGCTACCAGGCTAGACGAGCATGCCGTATCTATGGCAACACACGGACCGCGCATGGCAAACACAAAGGATAGGCGTGATGCTGCGAACGAAATTCCATTCCCAGTCATGTCGTAAGGTCCGGGGAGTTTCGATATTGTTTGAACATTGTCCGAATTCATCATACCAAGCATGATTCCAACATCGGTACTCGCTAGCGAGGTCCGATCGAATAAATTCGCACGTAAGGCGCAGTATCCAACATCCAAAATTAAATATTACTAGGGATCCATTGAGGCTGCTTCTGCTGGTCAAATCCGAAAAAAGCTGGCATCAAATACGGTCGGATCCCTTAGAAAACCTGCATATTAAAGTCGCTACCTCTGATCAGAATTAAAACCAGTCGTGTCAATCGAGTCTTTATCCCAACGGGCGAACGGAACGGAGCTTGCTACATTCAAGGCGCTCTGGGAACATCCTACTAAATCAGAGAAATGGTCAAGATAAGGTGGAAGGCGGAGAGACTCTGTCACGAAACTAATCACGCGGCGGTATTGATGTGACTTGAGATACCGAGATTCACCTGTCAGCTGATAGAGCTCCTCTTTTGGTTAAATTTAAGACGAAAGGTGTCGAGCTATTGATTCGATACTCGGGTAATCGAAGAGTGTCGTTGCTGGTAAGTCTGTACTGAACTACAGGCCAAGTCGCTTGACCAATTCGGTCGCTGAGAGTGAATCCACGCCCGCGTCCATGAGTGGAGTGTGGCTAGAAACTCGCACATCACCCAGCAGCGACAAAACAACAGAGGTGACGTTATATTCCACGATCTCGGGAGCAGGGAAATTTGTGGCTTAGTGACTCACAGTTTCTCTGTCCACAGCTGATAGCTGGTGGGTGAGAACCAACTACGTTACTTTCTATCTTCTTAATGTAGTTCACGAGGGTGGTCGGGCGTTCAATAAGTCATCATTGACTGTCCCGCTAGCCTCAGTATTGAGCATTGTTTCTTGAATGAAATGTTACTCGTGCCGCTCGACCGTAGCTATCAACTAATGCGCGTCGCGTCCGGCGACTAAATTTCACAAAGCATATTCTCTCGCAGCTTGTGTTCCGGGCACGGAACGACGAACCAGATTCAGCGCCACAGCACACTAAGCGTTTGCAGACAAATCTTCAACATACATTCTCGTCGAAAAGCGTGTTCCGAGGAGCATCGGCAGTACTGTCGTCGCCATGACCACCGGACTCAGGCCGTACGGTGCCACACCCAGCCTGAACACGGCATTTAAAGTGGTCACACGATGATCAGCGGTTAGTCCCAGCAGCAACCCCCCACCTATTGATGACCCATGGAGTACAGAAGTCGTCAAGATTGGTGCGTTCCGAATCCGATCTAGGATATACCCAACGCCATATAAGCCATGCGTTTTAGCCCACCATGCCGGGGGTGTTTGTGCCCTTTTGTCGTAGCGCGCGCCGGTGCAAAAGTGCTGCCCAGCAGCTTGGAGCACTAGAGCCTGGATGGGTTTGTGAGCAAATGCGAGAGACAGTTATGCGGCTAGTTCTTGTAGGAGTCCCGGAGTAATGGCATTCAATGTGGAAGGGTCATTTATTTCAACCAGAGCAGTGTTGATGCCATCTCACGCCAGGGACACCACCATTTTTTTGTCTGGGGAATGTTTATATCATAAGACCGCGCTCAAAACAGGTGATACGGCAATACTAGCAGCACTATTTAGGAATTGGTGGGTTTGTTAAGATGCAATGCAAAGTGATGTGGCTTGCCTGACTACGAACTTGGAGTTCAAGTTCACCGGAACACTCAGATAGATGCCATAAATAAGCGATTACTAGGCCATTTCCAACGCGTCAACTGTCCGTATATTAGCAGAAAACACTGTCGTGATACTCGATACTGTGTTGTCCGAAAATCTACAAATACAATTCAACGTGCGCAAAGAGATACGGACACAGGACACAACTGCAGTAATTTCCTAACAGTCAAGTAACATAGGAAGTTCGAATTCATCATCAATGATATCGCCTTGCAAGTTGATGGTTACATCAAAACCGCTGTTGAATGCTGCGTGCACAAACGAAGCAAGCTTGATGGCATCGGAAGGCGTAATTTGGGTTAAACAAATTTTCAATGTTTTGCGCTAGGCAACGACCGCAATGTGGACAGAGAAATACGGAACCCTAGTCTCTTCTTAAATACGGGGTTGACTTGGGGGACTATAAACCTAGTACTTTGCCATCATGGTATTTTATTGAGCTCAACTCAGGAAGCTACAGCAGCAAGTGGCAGTGCGAACGGCACTCTTGGCTTCTCTTGAGCTGCTGTTGCTGTTGACATAAAAGACACAGTCCAACAAAGGAGCTATTCCACCAGTATGTGCATCTCTAGTTACAAGCACCGTTGGAATTGCAGTATGAATCGACATCCAATTTCCACTATTTCCACTATTGGCCAATGGCTAGTCGAGAACGGTGGCTTGCGCGTTGCACCAATATCTACCCACGAGTAAACCGAGCTCGGTCAGCATACTAGTGAACTGAATGATCACTATGCGACACGAGCTCCAACGATAAGACAGCGCCTTGTACACATTTTTGTTGAACCCCGCCAAGCGAGCTTCTTGAAGCAGGTTGGGTTGAAGAAATGTGGAGTTGATTGGTAGGGCGCCCCGAAGAAAATTTTGTTTGGCTTTTCAACAGAATATATCTTCACCACTGAAGATGGAAATCCAACACCCATGGATAGCAATTTTATACTTCAGAGGTGGTGAGCTTCCAAGGTCCTCGCCAACATGCGCATCACTTTCGTAACCCGTGCCTGGCCGCATCGACACCAAAGTATTTCATATGCCAGTGGATTTTATGTGTTGCAGGGTTAATGCGCAGCTTGTAATACGATCGAGCGCATCATCTCGGTCGAACGAAACAGCGCTAAACATACAAAACTTGTTGCTGGTTGGCACCGTCGAAAGATGGTAAGAGACAAAATCTACTCTTGCTTCACCAAATGCCAGTTAGTTGGTGCCTACACACCAGTCTGCAACACTCACGACTTAGGTGTTGCACGGCCTGCCAAGGAAGGCTAGGGTGGGAACCGGAACCTCTCGTGGCCAGATGCGTAGTTGATTGTCTAAGTTTCCAGTGATTTCCCATGATATTGCTCAAATTGTAGACTTCTCCTCGGACTGTCCCTGTAAAACGACTGTGTTGCAAGTAACAAACTCCAATACACTTACAATATTTGTAATTGGGCATCGGTGAACTAAATTGGTTGAAGACAAGCACAGCACCCCCGGGAGTTGCCACTATAATTATTGTGAAATTGACACTCGACTTGCAGCTACCTTTCTATAAATTGACACTTGACCAGTGCTAGTGTAACTCCTACCACAGCCGTGTCCGCTCATGAAAAATGGGTGGAACTTCCTTTTTTGCTGCCACTTTTGACTGATTAAGCACACCGGGGTAGTTGAACCTTTTGCTATTCGGCACATAAGAGGGCGAAGGAGATGATCGAATTGAGAAAACAAGGAACCACTTAAGGTAGGCAGCTTATGACCCCCGGCAAAGCAACCTACGCCTGACTTTGATCCAAAGAGTGCGGCGGTCCGTCCGACCATGTGATGGACATCGTCGGTGTCGTTTTCCCCGACCAAGTGGAGGCTTGCGACGGATAATCTCGATCCATCTTCGTAGAGTCGAGCATGAGCAGGCGAGGTCAATCCACAGACACTTATCAACGACAGAGAATGGAACCCTGACTATTCAGTGAGATGCTTAACAAGGAGAATAGACCCCACCGTAGCACCCTCGCTCATACCTGCAAGACCGTGGAGTGGAGCTTGCGCTTCAAGGACTTTAGTAATATCGTTAATTGATGCCGACCAGTCTTCCCGGAGCCCGCGGCTGTCTTCGTTACGATCCGTTGCTACGCGAATACGGCAGAACATTTCCGTTTAGCTTGTACTTGTCAGGGAGTATTGCGTAATCAGGCGCCACGAACGGGACCTACGTGGCTCATAACCAAAACGCAGTCTTAAGAAGAGCCCGCCGGCCCCGCTCGAAAAGTCAGCTCCGCGATTGGGAGCGCTCAATGTAACCCACTCAATCTTTTGAGATCAAAACCAGCCCTAATGTTTCATGGAACCAATTTGGAATTCTGCATATGTGTCCATGCCGTGAAGAAACACGATTCTAAGAGCATCTCTTGTTTGAAAGTTTTGCGGCCGGAAGTTTAAATGGCCCAAGAGGGATCTGCAGTGAGTATGGTGCTGGTCAGCGCGACATGACAGCAATAACATTGCATTCTCAGCAAGTCATTGGGGAGCTGCCACGACCTGTCTTTGTTTGTTTTTTATTCACTAGACAAAGAGCATGCAAGAACAACACTCCGTCACACGGGGCTGGCGCAGGAACATGTTTCTATTGGAACGTCACACATCTACGTCCGCATACCAGGTAATGAATGCCCTTGTAATTTAACTAATGTTACCGTGCACAAAATCTCCAATTCTTCCCCGCGCACAGTCTCAAGAGGATTTCACAACTTGAGTAAATGGATGCTAATTACTGTCATATGAGAACTGTGATGTTAAACATTGATATTAATCAACCTCAAGAGGCGTCTTGTAGACCAACGAGAACAATTTAAACTTTGGAATTATCTGTTATCAGGAAGCACGATATTGGGAAACCTGCCTGATCGATTATTGCTGTGATGTTTATCATTGAACTGTAGACACAAATGCCCCATGAGTGATGGTCCCATTGAAGCCAAAAGAGTTCAGATGGCCCGGAGGCTATTACAGAAGTCCGCTACCAACATTACCACAGTAATTTATTCAAACCACCAGACCAGTAGGCATGTAAAACGATGGCTGTACTGACGATACGATTGAAACCAGGTGCACATTCAGCCTGTATGTTTGAACTTGAGAGATTATCAACGATTAAAGCCCGGCATACCGGCGCAGCTATGCGTTGGCTGAGACGAGCGCCTCACAAAGAGATTAAAGTATCATCAAAGAAAGCCCCGCAGCAGCGGCGGCAGCCTCCAAGTGGCCCATATTTGATTTTAGAGACGAGCATTGTACTTTTGATGGCGTTGGAGCACGCTAACCAAACGCCCCATCAGCAGCACCCACCTAGAATATCCTTTTAGCAGCGAGTCAATTTCTGAAGACTGTCGCACCTCAATCGGGTCTCCCAGAGCCGTCCCTGTACCATGTGCCTCCAACGCAGGAGTCCACCCAAAGGCAGTATATCATACAGTTTCAATCAACCTCCTTTACGACGTTCCGTTGGGTGCTGTGAGACTTGCACTTGGTCCATCCTGTTGCACGGCAGACCCGAGGATGATAATTTAGCCGAATGCAAGCTTCCCGTCTGCACGAGGAGAGGACAAATAGAATGCGCCACAGCCTTCACCGCGACAGTAACCATCTGCTCGCTGGTCGAAAGTGTGACACCGCCCGCGTGAGGACGTCATTCCAGCATTCGAAGACGCAAAGTTCCCTTCTTCGGCAAGCACTTTCGTCCCAATCCCAATACCGTATCCGCACTCCCTGCGCGAAACTGACCGGCCACCAACGTGCAATGCCGCCAGAGCAGAAGCGCAGGCAGTGTCGATTGAAAAACAAGGACCGACAAGTCCCAGCGAGTACGAAAGTCATCCCGAGGTAATCGATGGCGTGCCACCGCTGACAGAGAAAACATTAAAGTCCTCTCGACGTCATCTCTGCCCGCTCGGCTCAACGCCGACAAAGACTCCGATGTCAGCGTACTAAAGCGCATCTCGCAATGTGGTTACGACAACTTCGTCGTCTTTTTGACACAATGTACTGTAGCCAACACGAAGCACGAACCTCTACTGTGGATCAAGCGATCACAATTCCATGAGAGAGATCCCAAAAATGGATGCGTCCAGACCTAACTGATCGACACTCATGAACGATCCGTACGCAGAGGACGGGGCTGAACCGGGCACAGGCGTGGCCCAACGCTCGAAGGGAACGTTTGAATTGGTCGCATGCATATGCGCCGACAACAAATACAACTCAGAGTTTGAACTCAACGACTGCGCCAACTGGAAACTTCGAGCCGTGATCACAACTTATTGATCCTTTGTGCTAAAAAATAGAGGCTACTTCAGTTTCAACTCCCCAATAAACGTCTCCTTCATAACGCCCCTCTTGTTAGAATCGTGATTGCCACTAGCCTCAAATAATATAAGGCTTGCTATAGAACTGACTGTGGGGTGATCAAACAGCATTGTTGGTGATATCTCCATCTGCGACACTTAAGATAGAGTTTCTGTGAAATTTACCGTGGCAAGAGAGTCCAAGCCCGCAGACATCAAGGGGTCATTTGTGCCAATCGAGGTACCTATAATTTTTTATACAACAGACCAGACCATTGCATTGGCATTATCACTATCAATTGACGGCGCCTATCTGACTGTTTCTAAATTTGGGCCGGTAGTCAAGCTTGCCTTTTAAAAAGGCGGCCGTGTGTGTTGTGATCATTTCATTCTTGGACTTGCGTAAAAGCAGAGCATTGCGTTGTATAGTACCTATATTATAGTTAGGTGATCGTAAAATATCAATTAAACTATACCTCTAAAGAAGTGCTGAATTACTGCATCAAGGCATTAATTCCTCGTTTGAGTCCCCGCATCAACACATGGCCGTTACCTTCAGAACGTGAGAGGTAACAAGAAGATTTTCCTAGAGACCTGCCAACATCCACGTTAACTACTAAATGGCCAATAATGTCGCAACTCGCAGGCATCAATATCGTACATGATTCGTTTCAGCTTCGAAGGGTATAGAGGAAAAATACGCGACGAGGGTGCAATAACACATGTGAAAAGAGCATTGACTAATGTATACATTGTACAAATTTACCATCAGATGTTGACGCAAGCAAAGATATTTTTCCGATCATTAATCCTGGTTTCTGGTATCACGGATAGCATCTCTCTGACAAACAGCTGGAATAAAAAAGCTTAATTATCAACACAGACCCAGAGGCTGAAGAAGCAACGTTTTTGTCTTAAATTGCCGTGTAAGTTGTAGCTTGAGCATAAGTGACCGGTCTTAAGTTAATAACACCTTATAATGACATAGCTCTGTTGGAACTTAACTATTGCTTGTTATTTATTTTATTTAACAATTATTTTCTATATAATTCTCGTGCAGGTTGGCCCGTGATGAGCATGACGACAAGGCGAGACGCAAATTTTCTATTCATCTTTATGCTTAGTATACCATATGACATCCCTAGACCAGCGATAGTGCGACTAGTTTGCGCCATTTATTCGCCTCTTGAAGCAATAATAAAAGATGAGCTCGATGGTAAATTGACAATTCTGAAGCGAATCAGAGATGATGCCACACATTTTTAGTTTGAACGTATTAATAAATCACTTGTTGCTTAGGTTTCAAAATAGCTCGCTTCAAATGAAAATAAACCATGTGTTATGGTTCCGCTTGCACCGAAAGAGCTCACGCGACCTTATGCGACTGGCTTGTGAGGTGATTTCTACTGAATCAAAATTATGTCTTGAAGTGGCATAAAAAAAGTAGATATTTTTAATAATGAGACTAGGTGTGGGTTGAGGATGCGAAGCTGACAGTTAGGAGCCATTTTCGTTAACTCCAGCGAGGTAGAAAACACGGAAAGGACTCCTCCCCCAGATGCGGCAGATTCCAAGTGCCCCATGTTTGCTTTCAGTGACGAACTTCACATTGCACATGAATTCTAATTTAAAGCGCTGATAGCAGCCCCAACTTCGATTGGGTCGCCTAGAGCGGTGCCCGTACCATGGGCTTCGAGGGAGATAGTCAGCCCATTCACATTTATTGTGGATTGGATGGACGTAATTAACCGTCGCTATGTTGAGCCGTTTGGCGCCGAGAAACTCGCACTTGGACCATCATTTCACACTGCCGTTGCAATAACGGAACGTTCTGGGAGTTGTCCCGACTGTTGACTATCTAAAGCAAGTAAAATAGCCACGCAGCTCTCAGCTCTTGCATATCCATCTCCCCGAACATCAAACGTGTGACATCGGCCCAGAGGAGAGAGCATTCCATTTCCAGCGAATCCTGCGCTCCATGCAGGGCCGAGCAGACCCACACCAATTGTCAGCGCATCATCACACTCCGTCTGCATAAGTTCTGCCCGAGCAAGATGCACAGCTACAAGCTAGGTTGAACATGCGGTATCCAAAGTGAGGCATGCCCCAATGAGGCCAAAAACATATGACACTAATCCACATGACATGTTGGCATGAGCAGGTGGATACTCGGAGTTTGAGACTACGATGCCTTCCACAGGTTACGTGAGCATGCCAACGTAAACGGCAACGTCAATGCCAGCTGCTTAATTTGGCCGAGATTCTAGGCAAACACACGAACACTACAACAAGAATAAATTCTGCGGATCAAGAATGCGGGTTAGAAACGCCGACATCTAAAATGAGCGTCCATCGTCAAGTAAAACCTGTCCGAACACAAAGGAGCCATAACTGGCTGAAACATCTTTCGAGAATTAGCCGGCGTCCCAGCGAATATAAGGCACATGCGATGGGGTTGCCTCGGAAGCTAGTTGAAGGGTACGAAGGCCCCCTTTGTTGTGTATCGCCCCTGGTAGTTCGAAGCACCAGCGGTCAATGAGTATTGGCAACTAAACGTTCCCACGATATTGTATATGGTGACCCGTTGTCAGATTAGACACACTTCGCAACGATAAAAACTCCGAGATGGCCGAGAGTGTGGGATGGTCGAAGATTAAAGTGGAGGGAAATTCGGTGCAGAATCGGTCGGAAACGGCCTGCACGAACTAAGTACCAGCTAAAGAGTCCAACCCGGCCGCCATCAGAGGTTCTTCTTTTGAAATGCTGGTTCCAAGGAGACGCAGGGCAGACGCATTCAATACCTCTAGGATCTCGGTTGCACTCGATGCGCAAAGTGACTTTGACAAAAATTCAGAAACGGCACGGAGAGATGGATGGTCGAAGATTAAAGTGGAGGGAAATTCGGTGCAGAATCGGTCGGAAACGGCCTGCACGAACTGAGTACCAGCTAAAGAGTCCAACCCGGCCGCCATCAGAGGTTCTTCTTTCGAAATGCTGGTCCCAAGGAGCTGTAGGGCAGACGCATTCAGTACCTCGAGGATCTAGTCTGCATCCGAACCTACATCGCTCGTTACATTTACAACATCATGTTGAGTCATCACTCAGACAACCCATAATTACAAGTCCGCCACAATGGAATGATCCCCCAAGCTTGAAATGTTACCAATAGCAAGCGCGTCGTCGAGCCACTCACCAGCAATACTCTCGGGTAATTTTTTGAATGGGTATGAGAGTTCTTTGCGATGAACACAAGCGAAGCGCGATTCACAGAGAGCTACCAGGTAAGACCATTCGCGCTCATTTTCCGAAATGAATTAAGCGGGCAGAAAGCGACGGTGGTAATTCAAGCTGCGATTAATCACACGCGCATATGCTGCAGAAGAAAATGCATCACTGGTTTAAAGGGCACGCAACAATGTGTCAATGGTAGCGGTGGCTGCTGCATCGACTACATCCTGTGTGTCGCCCATGCCATGTAATTTCTTTTTAGCACCGAATGTCTCCATCAACATAAGCACATTAAATGCAGCGCCCTCCAGATAACTTGACCCGAATGGACTCTAGAATCCTCC
>Ga0099799_10322_pt1 | contig 13141 bp, 9 predicted proteins | sample Uncmet6_SortLC_1_FD_89033 | JGI IMG/M metagenome (GOLD analysis project Ga0099799, IMG submission 89033) | Marine eukaryotic communities from CALCOFI LINE 67, Pacific Ocean - CN11_C50_N6_SortLC_1 | ecosystem: Environmental > Aquatic > Marine > Oceanic | place: Pacific Ocean: Monterey Bay...
CCGGGATGGTTGATGGCTGTCGATGTCGATGTCGATGTCGATGTCGATGTCGATGTCGATGTCGATGCAAATGCAAATGCCGCAGTGCGTGTGAGCGCTCGTCTGGCAGATGCCACAGCCTCCGACGGTTGGCGGACGGTGGCGGTGGTTGCCCAGCGAAGCATATCTGGTTTCGGATTTGACAGTTGTGTGTGTATGAAAGGGGTTCAGGAGTCAGGAATCGCAACATCACAACTTAAAATCGTCGCCAACATGCGGCTGAAAATAAATAATACTCCGGAGTAGTATCTTAGAGGGCAGCTCGTACAAGATCAAGGAATTCCTATGCATACTCTCTCTAGAGTATGCATACTACTGGAGTACGAGCTCGTACTCTAGTAGTACTCTAGTAATAGAGTAGTACTTGTACAGCTGTATTCATACTTACATTATGCATATTATGCATACAATGTACAGTAGGAATTCCTTTTGTGTTGATGGACAGACGTTGGAGATGAAGGGCAAAGTTCCGGCTGTACTAGGTAGTATTCGCCCCCGCGGGAAATATGCAGGTTGTACAACTAGTATTCATAAGTACATGTGACGTGTACGTATAGTATTCATACTGGCTGGAATTGGAAAGTGAACATTAATTCACAGAAGAAATCACAAGCAAACGGAAACCGCCTTCTCTAGAACCGTATGAGGAGGCTTTTGCTGCCCAGAGCTGTCATTTCGTCCCTCCTGCACACAGCGGCGACTTTGGGGCCAAAGTCTTCTCTCGGTACGTGGTCCCTGTTCAGCCAGCTTGGATTCTCCCGCATGATATCTGGCTTTGGTACCCATGGCTCATCCCTCGCCGGCAGCAAGCGGGTTAGAACCCCTCTGAAATCCGGCGAGGCATACTTGGGGGAAAGTTCCACAAGTTGCGGCAAGGGTATCTGCGGCAACGACGATACCCGTGCCTCCTTCCTGCCCGATGCCGTTGCATGCCCACGCTGCAGTGGTGAGGGGTCGATCCGCGCGCGCTCCTCCAAGAAGGCCAGGGCGCAGAGGAAGCGCAACCCCAGCCTGCCGCCGCCGCCACCGCGGTTTGCTCCCTGTCCAAAATGTTCTGGAAGCGGCATCGTCATGTTCGCAGCCGGAGCTCGAACGGAGGGCACCGATTCGAGGCAGCAGCAGCAGCAACTACCATGTCCTGTCCGCCCCGGTGTATCCGTCGCGATCGTAGGGGGTGGCATTGGGGGGCTTGCCCTGGCGCTCGCGCTGCAGCACCGGCACGTCCCCTCCGTTGTATACGAGTGTGACGGCGACTTCAGCGAGCGTAGCCAAGGGTATGGTCTGACCATGCAGCAGGCCGCCCGGGCCGTGAAGGCGCTAGGACTCTCAGGGCTCAAGCCGACGGCGAATGGCGGTGGCGTTGGGGTGGACAATGATAATCACGACGATAGTACAGCTGCTACCTCGGTCCAAAAGTTTGGCATCACCTCCAAGCGGCATGTGGTTCACAGAATAGATGGCACAGTCGTTGGACAATGGGGGATGAGGGTATGGGGACGACCGGAGACCAAGACGAAGAAAGAGGCTGGCAGACAAAACGCGCACGTTGCTCGGCAGGAATTGCGGCGAATGCTCCTCGATCGGCTGGAACCGGGGACTGTGAAATGGGGTCACAAGATGGTCAGCTACAGGGAGATCGGGGTCGAGGGACAAGCTGAAAACGATTTATCAGTGGAGATGACTTTTTCTTGCCATGGCAATACGGAGACGTCCGTATCGCGTCGAGCAACCGTGCTAGTTGGTGCGGATGGAATCCGATCGGCCGTCCGACGACTCAAGATTGGGGACGAAATCCGCCCCCTTCGCTATTTAGACTGCATTGTTATCTTAGGCATCGCCCCAAATCCTATGGGGTCAGATCTTGCGGACGGAGAAACTGTGTTCCAGACTGCGGACGGCACCACTCGTTTGTATGCAATGCCGTTCGCTAGGCCTGGTGAAGAAACTGCCGGTGCAGCCGATGACGATGAGTACAAGGGATGCGGGGAAATGATGTGGCAGCTTTCCTTTCCAATGAACGAGGATGATGCCAAGACGCTCAGCAGGAAGGGTCCAGCCGCGCTAAAGTTGGAGTCATTGGATCGATGTCAAGGGTGGCACGACCCAATCCCTGAGCTCCTTCGACTCACGCCTGTTCGACTCATCTCTGGGTACCCTGTATACGATAGGGAGCTTCTTACTGCAGAGGAGCTCAGACATGGTTCTGCTGGAAGATCCAATTCACTCGTGTCCCTCCTTGGAGATGCAGCGCATCCAATGTCACCTTTCAAAGGACAAGGAGCTAATCAAGCACTGCTCGATGCGGTGCTGTTGGCAAGAGGGCTTTACAAGGCACTTCAGGCTGAGAAAGGAGCGAGCAATTCTGATCCACAAGTTTCCCTAGAAGACGCTCTCTCTAAATTTGAAGCAGAGATGCTGACTAGAAGTGCCGCAAAGGTCAAGGCCTCTGCAGACGCAGCAAAATTTTTACACAGTGAAGTTGCCATAGCCGAGGGCAATCATCCACGATGTACTGCCGCTGCGAAACTGGAAACGCTGGAAACTCTGGAGACTAGGAAGGTTGAATCTAAGGAATATTGAAAAGATCTATGAACCGCACACAACATACGAGCTCGTATATTTCTTTTGATTTTACCCCCCGTACTAGAAGCCCTAAAAAGTTCCGATTATCTATGCATACAGTACACCACGTACTTAGAGTAATATTATGCATAAGGTACTACGCTCGTACTCTAGTACGAGCGTAGTACTCTAGAAAAACCTGTATACCATGGTCCTCATTATCCATATTATTATATATTATTGTATACTCTAGTAATATAATATAATATGCATAGTACGAGCCGTAGTATGCATACAATGTTACTGCTGGTGAGCGTACCCGGTCTGAGGTTAGCGATAAAAAAAAAAAGGTTACTTAAATAAATAAATTACCAAATAATGAGAGAGACATCCCTTGCGACGAAAGTATGCAAATCATATATATATTGAAGTTGGAAGTCCTGGTGTGACGCATCGCATATTCCTCTCTTCGCTCGCACCATCCTTTAACGAACGTACAGACCTCACCTCTCACTAATTCTTTTGGTTGCGCAAGCTTGCAAGATGCGCATCCCGCCCGTTGCAATGGCGCTGATCGCCGTCTCCGCTCGAGCAATCTTCTCCAGGGCGAATGGTGGAGCCTCTGTCGAGGCCTTTTCGACTGTAACACGCCGCTCCTTCACAACCCGGTCGGCTGGACCAGCGTCCAGCCATCGCGGCGAAACTGATGCTAAGCTCTCTGGCCTTCGCCGCCGCCGTGCTCCCAACAGCTCTGATACTCTTCTCGCCTTGGCTCTTAATTTTCAGAAGAAGGGCGAGTATCCTTCATTTGAGGGGGGGGTTACCAGTGCTCTACGCGCGACCGTGGAGGACACTGCCGAAGCTGTTGACGAAATCGTTTTTCCACAGGCGGGAAAGAAGATCGACGAAGTAACTCCCAGGATGAGGTTCGCTCCGAGTCCAACGGGCAGGTGAGTCGTTTCTGCAATTTATGCGCCGAAAATGGAATAAGAACGATCGTAGCGGTCGATGTCTGATGTCCCAGTTTTATGTCAAATGTTATCACCCCCACTTGCACTTTCTCACCGAAGTTCAATTTTGCTCCTCAAATCCCCGCTTGCATTCATCAGTCTTCATGTTGGTGGAGCTCGAACGGCTCTGTACAACTGGCTTGTTGCAAAAAATGGACAATTCAGTGACCCCGATGGTGATGGTGCATTTGTCTTGCGTGTAGAGGACACTGATCTCGCCAGGTCGACCAAGGAGAGTGAGGAATCCGTCCTTGCTGACCTCAGTTGGCTTGGACTAAATTGGGACGAGGGTCCCGACATTCCTTTGGCCAAGTATGGCCCGTACCGCCAGTCTGAACGCAACGAGATCTACAGCAAGCTTGCAGATAAACTGATTGATGAGGGCAAAGCCTATCCTTGTTTCAGCTCGAAGGAGGAACTGGAAGAAGCGAAAGCCAAGCAGGAGGCTGCGGGTCTCCAGCCGAGGTATGACGGTACTTGGCGTGATGCAGACCAAGAGTTAGTGGCAAAGAAAATTGCTGATGGTGACGAGTACACAATTCGTTTTAAGGTACCTGCTGGTGCTCGCGTCGTAATTGATGATGCTGTCCGTGGCACAGTATCTTGGGATGCTGAATCTACCGTCGGTGACTTCATCCTGCTCCGCTCCTCCGGTGTTCCTGTGTACAACTTCTGCGTCGCGGTTGATGATGCCAGCATGGGAATCACCACTGTCATTCGTGCTGAAGAACATTTGACCAACACCCTCCGACAATGCCTCATCCTTGATGCCCTTGGTGCTCCTCGGCCGAGGTTTGCTCACTGTTCTCTCATTCTTGGTGAAGACAAGCAGAAGCTTTCGAAGCGTCACGGCGCGACCTCGTGCGACCAATTCCGCCTTGACGGCTTCTTGCCAGATGCAATGATCAATTATCTTGCTCTTCTCGGATGGAATGATGGAACTGATAATGAAATCTTTACCAGGGATGAGCTCATCGATGCATTTACGATTGATCGAATCGTCAACAGTCCTTCTATGTTCGATATGGACAAGCTTAAGTGGGTTAATTCTCAGCATCTCAAGATGAAATCCATCGAGGAAATTACCGATCTAGTTGAGGAACAGATGGAAATGTTGGGCATGTTTCATGCTGACGCCGATTCCGTACAAATGCGCAATACTGTTTACGCTGCCACCGCTCTTGCGAAGCAGATGATGGAAACTACCAACGATGCTGCCACCAATGCGAAGACTGTTTTCGGATATGGCCTCCCAGAAAGCTTTGACAAGGTCGAGGACGCCGATGAAAAGGAGATGATTGAGCACGGAAACTTTTACCCAATCGCCCAGATTCTTATTCGTGATTTCGAAGCCGATGTTTTACCCCAGCCGGATCCCGCTGACCCTCTCTCTGTCTTTCTTGAGGATACCAATAAGCCCATTGTCGAAGACGATAAGAGCGGAGGCACTGCGTACTCCTACCCAAAGGCCTATAAGGCCCACATGAAGACAATGTCAAAGGAGCTCAATGTCAAGGGAAAGAACTTGTTCCACCCAATTCGCCTTGCGTTGACTGGAGAAATGAGTGGCCAAGATATTACCAGGCAGATGTCGCTGCTTCAGATGACGTCTTCTTACGAGGGCACCATTGACAACGAAAGCGTGGGTGTTGTGGGGATGGATGCGCGAATGGAGCGCCTCAAGTCATTTTGCGAAAGCATCCCTGAAGAGTTTCGAGCACCAAAAGTTGAGGAGAAGAACCAAGACGGTGTTAAGGATGCCAATGAGGCTGCTGTTACCGCTGCTGCAAACGAGGTAGCTGAGACCGCTGTTGTCGCTACGGACCCGCTTGATAGCTACGAAGGACCCCCCGTTACCGCTCTAGATATCCGTGTTGGTCGTATCACAAAGGTTTGGGAGCACGAGGAAGCCGACAAGCTGTATTGTGAGGAGATTGACATAGGAGAGGATGAGCCTCGTATGGTTGCCTCTGGCCTCCGCCCCTATATGAACATGGAGGAAATGAACGGCCGACTCGTCCTTGTTTTGTGCAATCTGAAGGCGCGCAAGATGGTAGGTTTTCCCAGCCACGGCATGGTCCTCTGCGTCTCAAATAGAGATCATTCTGAGGTCAAGTTCGTGAGTCCTCCGGTCGATGCGAAGTTAGGTGAAAGGATCACCATACCAGGCTTCGACTTTGAGGGAGACGAGGGGCAGCCGTTTGCAGAGAATAAAATTGGCAAGAAGAAGGTGTTTGAGAAGCTCGCGCCATTCCTGGTGACGAATGAGTACGGAAGCCCCGAATTTCTTGGGCGACCTTTTGTATCCAGCGCTGGGGTCTGCACATCTCCGATTGCCGGAGGAAACGTATCATAGATGTGCTTGTCGGAGCTCTAAATAAAAGTTAACAAAGTTCTTAACATAATGCCAATACTTCTACATTGTATGCATACTGTAAGCATCATAATATTTTTTTTGCATACTAAGTATTACTAGTAGTACTACTCCCTATTAGTAGTACAACAAGGGCGCTTGCACGTAGTAAGCATACTCTAGCTAGCATGCATAATATTATGCATACGAGCGTACGACGTATCTCTTATACGAGCTCTTATAACATCTGAGTCGTCGGTATACGACGTACGAGCTCGTAATATACAGACCTGCGGAGAACGGGGAGAGCCGTCCACAACCACCTTCCTTCGTACATACTCCAGTCCCACCATCGCTGGACAGAAAATAAAGACACGATGGGTTTCAACGATAATGGCTACGAATGGTGGCAGTTCTTCATCATGCCTTTCATCGCCGGTACCGTCGGCTGGGGTACGAATGTTCTTGCTCTACAAATGACGTTCCTCCCGATAGAATTTTTTGGCGTTGAGTTGTTTCGGATCAAGGATCAACCGTGGGGACTGTTTGGCTGGCAGGGTATCATCCCTACCAAGGCCGAAAAGATGGCATCGGTGTGCTTTGAGCTCATGACCACCAAGCTTCTTGACATTCGCGAAATCTTCAACAGGCTCCAACCAGAGAGGTTCTCCGAGGTAATGGAGGAGGGCGTCCTACTTTTGATGGACTCTATCATCAATGAGGTGGCGATGGAGTATATGCCAAACGTGTGGAAAACCTTGCCACAAGACGTCAAAGATGAGATGGTTATTGTTGCCGACAGCGCTTCTCCCGAATTTTTAACGGCGTTCATGGCCGATATGCAGAAGCATGTGGATGATGTCCTTGATATAAAAGAAATGACTGTCCAGGCCTGTGTTCAGAACAAGCACCTGGTAAACAAAATTTTCCAAGAATGTGGTGATAAGGAGTTCGTTTTCATTCGCCGATCGGGGTTCTATTTCGGCTTTCTCTTCGGTTGTATACAAATGGCAATTTTTTTTTTCTACACGGGCTCCTGGATTTTACCTGTTGCTGGCTTTCTCGTGGGCTGGACGACAAATTGGCTGGCGCTCAAGGTGATATTTCGGCCACTGAAGCCGATAAAGATTGGTTGCTGGACCATACAAGGGATTTTTCTTAAGCGCCAGAAGGAGGTTTCTGAAACTTTTGCAAGGGTCAACTGCGTAGAAATACTTCATACTCAGGCAGTTTGGGAAGCGATTCTAACCGGGCCGTTGCACAAGAACTTCTTCGCAATGCTACGGGCACATTCAATTGTATTTACAGAAAAAATGATTGGAGGTCTCAAGCCATTCGCAGTTGCCGCCATGGGAGGCGAGCAGTTCGCCAAAATGAAAGAGGACATTGCGACGAAGATTTCAGAAAAATTGCCAACAATTATTGATCAGAGCTACGAATATATGACAGAGGCACTCGATATGGAAACTACCATCCGCGAAAAGATGAAAGAGCTATCTTCAGAGGAATTCGAAGGAGTGCTACACCCAGCATTCGAAGAGGATGAAATCTTGCTTATTTTGATAGGTGGTGTTCTGGGACTTGTGGTAGGGGTGCTGCAACTTTTTGCCCTGTTTGCGGACTGAAGCGGCTTTTATGACACTCGACTCGATCCCGATACAGCCAGGTAAAGCAAATTGGCGAACCGATGATAAATTTGCTTAAAGTTGAATCACATCTTTAATCTAAATCTTAGTTTGACTCCAAGGAGGTGAAGTCCTTTCAAACTCACTGGTGGATTTCGCCCTACGACCATTAGTGAGATTCATGGGTATTGTGATCTTTTGCCGTACTCCGTCATCATTATCATCATTTCTTGTCGCCTTCCACTGGAACCTACTGCTCAGATCCTCCAATTTCCTCGCTCCATCTACATCAAGTGCTCTCGCATCGATCAAATCTTGACCAGCAAGCCCAGACTTGATCGCCATGGACCTTAAGAGGAAATAGTACTTGGCGTATTCCGACGCCATCACCTTCACATCGAACTTGAGACATTGGAGCATAGCGAGTTCAAGTTCGTTGATGCGCTTTAGGGGAAATTTCACACCAGTTGGGCATGCCTGCGAGAAGTCTACATTCCACATACTCAAATCGTCCCACACCTTTGAAGACATGACCATGCACGCGAATAAGACAGATCTCCAGTTTCCAAGACGGGGTCTAACTCCACCAGCTGTGTCCTTTATGAGGCGCTCGACGTAAATAAGAGACATAATGATACAGTCCGCTTCCATCTGAGAGCGCCGGAAAATCTTGCTGTAAAACTCAGTAATATCGTCAAGAGATGGAACCATCGATTCAACAGAATTGAAGGACATCGAAACAACGCCGGAGGCAATGCTATCCGTAGCATTCCTAGGCGGCTCTATCCTGGCGCTTCTTTGGCAGGAAAAATCATTGAAGACATCGTACTCGTCGAATCTGACCGCTGCATCGAGCCCTGATTCGGCCTCCTCGCGCGCTGCCTGCAAAATATGGGCTCGGTAGACCCCGCAGACACACTTAATTGTAGCGTCCTTATCAGGATCAGACATGGTCGACGATACGTGGATGGTGCCGCACGTGTTTCGGTACCTAAGAACGCCCTTGGGTAGTTTTGGGAGCCCTGAAGTACTAGGCAACGAAGCGTCCAAATTCGTGGGCGCTCCTTGCTCCCCATCGATCGCCGTGTGAGTAGCTCCGCAGGTGGGTGTCAATGCTGCCATTTCTTCAGCTGTGCGAAGGAACTTGTCGACTGCTCGATCCTCGTCGCTAGTTTTCACTTTGCCATCTCCACCATCGCTCCTTTGCGAATTGCAATCGCTGAGAGGGGAGCCATGTTTCGTGGGAGGAGGAAAGGAGGATTGCAGATGCGATACCAACGTATGTTGGAAGCTTTCCCCGCATCGGACTGAAGCATCTGATTTTGATGAGACCCCGCCAAGATTTGCTGGGCGGTTAAGAGACAAAGGTTCATGAGGAAATGCCAACACGGCATTTGGAGACACTTTAGCATCCGTTTTTACTAGCTCGGCAAGCATGGCGTCGCCCATGGAAGATATAGTTCGAACTGGCCTGCTGACGGGCTTCATATCTTTGGGCAGAAGCGTGCCCTTACTTTGCTCCGTTAGAGAGAGGGACGAATCAGTGGCCATCTCCCCAATGCTCTCCTCTTGAAGCTCGAAGTCCTCAAAAGATGATGTTTTTGAATTTCTAGAGTCGTTGCTTCCACTCCCACTACTGCTGGTGCTGTCAGGAGCGAGACTACCAACCGCTATGTTCTTCATAATGTTGGCCTCCATGACGGCGAAAAAGTTCTTCTGCCTCAATTCCTTCTCCTCAATGGCGCGCCTCTCTTTCTCGCTCGCAAGCTCAATCGGCTTACTCCATTGAGTCTGGCGAGAAATGGAATCGTAATAATAGGTTCGTTTTGTTTTGGGGTCAATGGCGGACTTCCATGTGCGGGGCTTGGCCTTCATATTTTTGGAGTCTCTATTGAGCACATTACTATGTCTTCGGTCAGGGACGAAGGACCCATTCACAACACGACCCCGAGCAGAAGAAGGACCAGAAGGTTGGGCCGATGTTGCTGCTGCTGCGGCCATTATGTTGGTATGGTTTGAGCTGCAGTGGTTACTTGGTGCAAGCAGATTGATGTTTCCTTCACCTCTAATCTTCGGCGGCATTTGGTTGCCACGAGTCGTCGTCGTCGCCACCGTTTGGGTTTAGACAGATATTTGGATGTGGGATCGACTTGGAAGTGGTATGATACTATTCATAGCTATGCATAATACTTTAGCGACGACTACTAGAGTATGCATAATTCCGTACGTCCACCACTACTACACGTACTAGAGTACGTGTGTGTAGATCATCCATAGGAGTGCTAACATGTTACGTAAAAATACTGTAATAAAGAAAATGAATGTTCCCCAGTGAGTCCTGCGAGCGAGCCGTTCCTCGCCCACGACTCACGACTCGATCTATCACGAAAGAAGTATCCGGAGACTACACACATGCATTAGTCTATTTTCGTCCGTCCATCAACGGTCGAGACATTCCAACAATGTTCATTATTACTATGCATACGAGCTCGTAATATCCATAATATTATGCATACTACGACTCGTAGCTAGAGTATGCATACTATGCATAGAGTAGTATGCATATTATGCATAATATTATTATATAAGTACGGCTCGTATTATGCACACGAGCTCGTACAGTAGTAGATCATAATATGCATACAGTAGTAGAAATTATACTCTAGCTAGTAATAGTAATATTATTAATAATATTATTTTGCATACTGCGCTCTCTTAGATGTATGCATTACTGTACTACTACGTACTTCGAGCTCGTACTACTACTACTAGAGTACTAGTAGTACTAGCTAGTACTAGAGTACGTGTACATCTAGTAATTCCTCGTAATAATCAAATTTTATTGTTTATTATTTGTGCTCTGCCGCCGCCCGTCAGCGCCCCTGTGAGCCCTCGAAGGTCTTGAAGTCCACCACCAAATCACATCCAGCAGACCAACCTTCCCCTGGTCGAAACCGAGCAAATAACCGCTTGAATCCATTGCTTGCGTTGCTGAGCACCGAATATTTCACTTTGCTTACCGCATTGACCGCAAGATGGGTGGATCAGGTAAGTACGATTTTAGACACATGCTACTTTGTAGTAACGTGCACCTTGAGATATCGTGCCACTTGCAGCTTTTGATGGGATCAATCCATAGGGCTGATATCTCCCCATCATTTGTCTGGTGATCATCCTCGAATTGCTCCTAAGTGTTGTTAGACAATCAGATTAACTCCGATGTACTGTCATATCTTGCTTACCTCTTCACTACCTCTGTTCTCCATCGGCCGAACCGTACATTAATTTTAATGCAGAAAAGAAAGCCAAAAAGAAGCGCAAGGCCTCGGACGGTGCCGCTGAAGACGTTGTTGAAACATCTGTGGGCCACATGATCAAGCCGTCGTCTGTAACCCCGAAGATTGACACCTCCAATTGGCCCCTTCTCCTTCGCAACTATGACCAGCTTCACGTGCGAACTTCTCACTACACTCCCATCCCAGCCGGTTCGTCCCCGCTCGCCCGCCCTCTCCAGACTCATCTTTCATACGGCGTAATCAACCTGGACAAGCCCGCCAATCCCTCCAGTCATGAGGTTGTGTCTTGGATCAAGCGTATCTTGCGGGTGGAGAAAACAGGTCATTCGGGCACTCTCGACCCGAAGGTGACAGGATGTCTCATCGTTTGCATTGACCGCGCCACCCGCCTCGTCAAAGCGCAGCAATCGGCCGGAAAGGAGTACGTCGGCGTCGTCCGTCTCCACTCGGCAATCGAGGATACAAAGCAGCTAAACCGAGCAGTCGAGACCCTCACGGGGGCCCTTTTCCAGCGCCCTCCTCTTATTTCTGCTGTCAAGCGGCAGCTGCGAATCCGCACAATCTACGACTCGAAGCTCATCGAGTACGACCAGAAGCGCAATCTCGGCATCTTCTGGGTATCATGCGAGGCTGGTACATACATCCGTACCATGTGTGTTCACCTTGGTCTTCTTGTTGGCACTGGTGGTCATATGCAGGAGTTGAGGCGGGTCCGATCCGGTGCCCTGAACGAATCCGAAAACATGGTAACGATGCATGACGTTATGGATGCGCAGCACGTGTACGATAGCACCAAGGACGAGACATACCTCCGCCGCGTCGTAATGCCGCTCGAGGTCCTACTTACCAACTACAAGCGTATCGTTGTCAAGGATTCAGCCGTCAACGCTATTTGCTACGGTGCCAAGTTCATGACACCCGGCCTTCTCCGATTCGCTGACGCTATCGAAATCAACGACGAGGTCGTCCTCATGACGACCAAGGGAGAGGCAGTCGCCGTCGCCATCGCCCAAATGACGACAGCAGTCATGGCCACGTGCGATCACGGCTGCGTGGCCAAAATCAAGCGCGTAATCATGGAGAGAGATACTTACCCCCGGCGATGGGGTCTGGGACCGATGGCACAGAGGAAGAAGTCACTCATCAAGGAGGGAAAGCTTGACAAGCACGGCAAGCCGAACGACAAGACTCCTACATCCTGGAGAGATGATTACAAGTATATTGCTGGAGCGAGTGTCACCGCCCCACTGGGAAGGGCCGGGGATGTCGCCAGTGGTGGTGATTCTGATGAAGCAAAGACCCCATCGAAAGCTGAAGAGAAGGACGAAAAGATGGATGTTGATAGTCCTGACGAAGCGAGCGAGAAAAAGGACAAGAAGAAGAAGGATAAGAAAGATAAGAAGAAGAAGAAGAAGAAGAAGTCTTCTGATTGATACTCTTCAGGATAGATGGGTACGAGAACAAATGTTATATTACATTATACTGTAATTAAAATCTGCTGAACTACATTATTTGACTTATTAATTACTTTTACGAGCTACATGACCTAATGATAGTAATTGTAATAGAGTAGTACTCGAGAGTATCCATACTCTAGACTAGTAGTACTAGCTAGTAGGACCTCCTCCTCCTCTATTACTCTCTAATATGCATGCTAGCTAGTACTAGGAGTATGCATGCTACTCTAGCACTATAGTATGCATACTCTAGTTGTAGTAATATACATACTAGCTAGAGTAGTTTGGATAGTAGCAGTGGAGTGTGCACGTCGTATGGATACTCTATTATGCATATTATTACTCTATAGAGTATTTTGCGCAGAGGCCCTCCTACTCCAGCTACTCGAGTAGTAGCTACGAGTCGTACTAGAGTAGTACCTCGAATATTTTCGTCTGCCCATCAGCCGTAATCATTTCACGAAAAGAGACGGATGACGGGTTGACGATAGATTTTAGAGGTCAGAGATGTTCGTGGTTGTTTTTCGATTTCTTGATGGGTGGCTGACACGCGCGTAACTATCGTAGTACTCATTCTAATAGCTAGTAGCTAGGATGATTATGCATACTACGGCTCGTAGCTAGTACTAGAAGTATTATTAAATATACGAGTCGAATAATATAATATTATTATCATTCGAGCTCGTACTCTAGTACTCTCGTAGTATGCATAATATATATTACTAGCTAGTATGCATATTCATATGTGCATATGCATAAACCCTCGTAATAGTATGCATACTAGCTAGTAATAGTACTA
>Ga0099799_10323_pt1 | contig 13140 bp, 16 predicted proteins | sample Uncmet6_SortLC_1_FD_89033 | JGI IMG/M metagenome (GOLD analysis project Ga0099799, IMG submission 89033) | Marine eukaryotic communities from CALCOFI LINE 67, Pacific Ocean - CN11_C50_N6_SortLC_1 | ecosystem: Environmental > Aquatic > Marine > Oceanic | place: Pacific Ocean: Monterey Bay...
AACAGAGACAATCCCCGTCGTACTTAAATCATAGTTTGGACCTTTCAAAGTATCAATCAATTTAGACGCATCCTCATTGATCAATCTTTTTAAAAATCCGATGTCGCTTGGAATATCATATCTTATTCTAAGCTCCAAGGAAGTCCGCTTTCTTCCGCTTAATCCTGCTAATCCATCATCCTCCGCAAAGGTGACAGTCTCAATCTCAAAGTATCGATTTGAGTTTGGACGTTGATCAAGAGGAAGAGTCCTTCCGTTCCCTGTTTGTATTGCGACAAAGCCTTGATGAGAATCAGTCTTCGGATCAATCGCTTGGATCATGTCCTCCAACTTCTCAAGACTCTTAAATATGCCTTGACTCATTTCTTTTTATCCTCCTTGTTTATCTTGCTAGCGATCTCCGCGCGGACCGTTTGGAAGAGGATGTCAACATCCTTATCAGAGAGTCCAATAAACTCTCTCTTCTCATTTACATAGTATCCATAATATTGGACATGAGAAGTCAATCCGATTGTGAATCTTGTTTGCTCTGCATTCAGGACAACTAGATTATTCATCAAGGATCCACTCAAGACGAGATCCACATTTGCAGAGTCGTCTTGATATGGATTTTGACTCCCTCGCTTTCGGGATTCATGCTTATACTCTTCATATCCTCCAGAGTAAAAAACAGACTTTCCCGTCCGACTGACTCTCCCTCCCTTTGGTTTGAGTCTTGTTCCTGTCCCTTTTTCGATTGGGATGTATATTGGCTTCACTGAATACTCATCGAACTTCTCTCCGTTCGCGTCCAATCCTTTGGACGTCCGAAGCTTAATGGATGCAAGCGTATTCATTGCGAGTCTCATTGTATCTTTTTTCGTCCAAAGCTTTTTTGGAAACTTTAATTTTACTGTACCCATGAAGACTCCTTTTCTAAATAGGAAGTGATTTCCTATTTAATGACGCATTCCTCTTGTCGCAATAAAGAAGGAGTCGTTTGAGGATCGTTGATAGTTCTTCCATGAAGCGCGGAAGTCGGTTGTCTTTCCTCCGCTCTCCCGAAGGTCCAACTCTCCCGAGTCTATGACTCCATCTCCATCCAGATCTAAAGCAAGAGATCGAAGAGCGATCTCCATCAACTCAGAACATCGCGCTCTCATTTGTTCCGCTATATCCATTTGAAGATTTTGTTCATAGATTAATGCGGCTGTACAATAAGCATGAGCTAATCTGAATTGTTCTGGATTGAATACTTCGTCTTCAGTTGCATCTTGAACGAGGACGACATCACGGACTTGGAGGATGAGTTCCTCTTGAGCGGCGTTGATCTGACTAAGGAAGTCCGATTGACGACGAGGGACCATATCAGCAAGAGGAGCGAAGATCTCAACTAGATCGTCGTGAGTCAATCCCGTTGTGAATGGGCGAGGAGTGGACTTGATCAATCCTTTGTCGATCTTGTTCCTTGTGTTTGCTCCAACGTCCGAAACATAGTTGACTATGAATGGATAGGTGTTTGCTGTCGAAAGAGCATTGATTGAACTAAGGAGGATAACCGACCAAAGAGAAAACTGAAGAGTCGCAGTCGAAGACAAGTCGATCTCACGAGGGAGAGGTTCGGCAAGGATTGCAGAAGTTCCGACAACTCTCACGACTGTGACATTGTAGTAAGTGTCTCCATTCGTAATGAGGAAGGCTTTGACTTGATTCCTCTCCAATCCCGTTCCTTGATTATCGATAGTCAATGTCCTTCGATCGTTTCCAATCGCGGAGACTGTAGCATTTGGACGAGACAAGGAAAGATCATAATTGATCCCGTCCAAAGTCAAGGAGGGAGTCCCATTGATCGGACTTGGAGCGATCCACTCAAAAGAATAGTTCTTATTTAGTACAGCTTTTCTCATCGCTTTTTCTTTCCTCCTGAGTTGGCTTTGGATATGTCCGCGGCTGTCGCTTTGTCAAGGCCTGCGGCTGTCATAAAGGATTCTGTGACAGGACTCCAAGAGTGACGGCAATTATACCCTCCTCCAGAAGTCCGAACGGATAATCCTTGTCCGTTGTTTAGTTTTCCTAGTTGTGTTTTGTCGACAACCTTATTGACTAAAGGACGACAAAAAGAGCGCGTGATTCCATCCTTTGGACCTGTATATAAATAGTGATCCATTCCGACGGTATCAGCCGCTATCATGTTTACAGATCTTCCAAATTGAGAGATCTTTGTTCTAACTTCCGTTTGCAGTGTCCCCGCTCCTCTCTCTAAACTTAAAGCGAGATTGGAGATTGCAAGAGAAGGAGGAGTATCGATAACCATTGAGAGGAGCGAGTCCTTGACATTCTTTGCAACGCTTGGAACGACTATATCGTCGAAGACGTTTTGAACTGTCAAGGCTTGGATGGATTCGACTTCCGTTTGAATGAAAAGAGGAGTCCACGTTGGATCTACAACCGAGATCGATTCGTTGATTGCCTCTAACATTTTATTTTGCTGATCTATGAAATCTTCCACAGATTCAGCAATCCCTCCAGCAAGGATTAATTCAATGAGTTGATCCTTTGGGAGGGAGAGGAGAGCTTCGGGAGAAGATTGATCAATCGTGTCCTTTAGGGAATCCATAAGACGACGAGTCGCTTTTTTATAAACAACTCCGAATTGATCTGCGGCTCTCTTCTCCGCTTTGAGTTCTTTGATCTTTGCCTTCGTAATTTGGGCTAAGATTGGAGGCTGTTCTTTTGCTTGACGTGCGAGGTCTTCGATTGCTTTTTCATCGGCATCGATCCTCTCCGCTAATAATATATGATCGTGGTCGTCAAGACAGCAGAACATAAACTCAGTCCCTTATAGACAAGAAGTCAAAAGGAAAGCGAAAGAGTCATCAATCTTAGTGAATGATTGAACTTCCTCATTCCATACATAACGACGAGTCGAATCAAGTGCATCGTATTGTCCCGCGCTTAATCCGTTGTATTCGAAGTCAAGAGCGGCGACAGGCATTGCCTTGACATTTCCACTCTTAGAAACAACTGCATCAGATCCCTTAAGGATACCCATGAAGATTGTATCTCGTGTCCAAATGTATCCTTCGCTTGATGTAGCTCCTGGATTAGCAGTCTCACGGCGAGCGGCTCCGACATATACATGAGGAATTCCAAGAACGTCCTTCAAGACTTGGATCACAACTTCGTCGTTTAGGATACGATTTCCGCTTGCAAAGCCTTGTCCGATTGTTCCCGCGAATCCACGCACTTCGGGATTACGTGCGATTTCTCGGAATACATCACGACCCAAGATTAAGCAATCGGGATTGATTCCGTGAGAGTTTGCAAACACAGTATCTTTTACAACGTGAAGATCATGGAGAGGTTCACCGCCCGCGACGTTGAACTTGTTTCCTGTTCCTCCTGTTAATGCGGCGACTGTACTATTGTTGGTAAAGGTCGCTGTATCAAAAAGAAGGTCCGCGGCTCGTTTCTCTTTAGCAAGTTTCATTGTCCGCGCTACTTTGCGAACGATGCGCGCTTCTTCGCTTCCTGGATATTGAGAATCAAAGATGTCTTCCATTGCGATTGAGTCACTTGCAGAGTAGATCTTTGCTTTATAACTCAAGTTAGTTCGATCAAAAGATCCGATCATTGCACGACTTGAACCTGGAGCACGCTCCAAGTCAAGGTCAGTCGCTCCCATGAAGTTCCGAGTGTTCTCGATGAGGAGAGTACCGCTTCGCTCAGGGATATTTACTTTTTCAAATACTTGATCCGCGATGAGTTGATTGTCCGAAGGAATGGACTCAATCGCGAGGCTCGTTAAAATCTGATCTACTGGATGGATATTACTATATGAAGATGCCATTGTTTACTCCTTAAGCTTTAACAATAGAGGGACCAAAGAAAAGGACTTCGCCTTGATCATTGTTCGCGCTTGCTGTTGAATTGATGTTAGGAAGGATACGAGCAATTACAAAATCTCCCGATCCCGCTGTCTCTAATTTTCCATCATTGGAGGCAGTTAAAGCGGCAGCTCCCGCGCCTTCAAAAGCGGCGATCGCGGCAAGCTTTGCACGAGATACACCTTGGATAAGAACGTCAGTAACTTCTCCCGCGGCGCATCCACGTTGAGCGATTCCAAGAATGGTAGTCGATCCCGCGTCAGAATGAGCGCATTGAGCGATCTTCCCATTTGCATCGAACTTCACAACGTCGAACTCTGCAATAGTAGACGCGGCAACAAATGATTTTACAATATTTTGAGTTTGCATGATTTACACTCCGTATGCTTTGAGGAACTCTTGAGTATTATTTTGTCGGAATTCGGAAAGAGCTTGAGCATAAGTCAATCCCTTCTCTTCCGATAAAGCTTTGATCTTAAGATTGATTGTCTCTTTAGTGATCTCTTGTCCGCTTGCTCCATGACCTACTTGATTCATAGGAACCACGGAATTGGAGGGACGCTCTGAGAACATAGTCCAGAAGATATCGTCTCCTGTCTTTTTGAAGTCAAAGGCTTTGCTTGCCGCTTCTTCTTCGGATGGAGAAATCTTTCCTTCTCGGAGAAGTGCTCCAACAGCTTCGCGTCGCTCTGCGTCAAGTTTCTCAGATTGGAGAGTTTGAACTTGCTCTCGAAGAGATTGGATCTCGGAAAGGAGTTGAGCGGAAGGAAGAGACTCACTCATTTTATAGTGCTCCTTTTTCTTCTCGTCTTTGTCCTTGTCTTCGTCATGTTCCATCATCTTCTTTTTATCATCATGTTCAGCGAGTTTCTCTTCATCCTCTCGCATCTCATCACGATCGTCATCCTCAGCTAATTGAGCTTCAGAGTCTTTGTTGATTTTGGCTTCATTCTCTTGAGACATCTCTTTGATCTTCGCTTCTAAGCTTTGGACCATAGCGTCCTTTTGCATAGCGAGATCGATGAGATCATCTTGAGACATTCCTTTTAAATCGGATTCGGTCACCATAAGATTCTCCTTTAGTGTGATTCGATCAATCTTGTCATGTTGTTGAGCAGGACGAGGAGTTAAGGTGACCGCTAAAAGTTGAGCGTCTCCAATCTTGTCTCCTCCATCCCGAGTGAATATTTCTCCATGTAAATACTCAGGAGAAGACCATAAGATCCCTCCTGCATCCTTGACTACTTGGAGTCCTCGTTCGTTATAAGCGGGGATTGCGTAAAGTCCATCGTTTCTTAAATCAAGATCAACGATGAGTCCCAAGGCGTTCCCACTCTCTGGAGGAGCGGGAGTCCCTCCTTGGAATGGACTTGTCGCGTGTTGCCAATCGATGATGACTGGATCAGCTTCGCGTCGCTCTTGGAATACTCGGACCATCTCAGAGAGAAGATCTTCATCGATCTCCTTTCCAATGTTATCTCCATTCATACGAGAGGAGACTTGTCCGAGGGATAAAGTCTTAAACGGTTTACCGATTGTTAATCCATCGGGAACTTCATAAACAGGATGCGCCTCTCCTAGAAGATTAGCTTCGGAATAAGCTCGGAGGGATTGCGCTTTTTTATCTGCGTTATTCATTTGATTAACTACTTTCTTAGCCCATGTAAATCCAGAGTCTCCTCCCCATCCGTTCCAAGCTTGCCAACCTTTCCCTTGATCGTCCCAAGTCTTTCCATCTTTATCGACTTCATGTCTTGAGAAGTAGGCTAGCATTCGACGGACTGTCTCGGGAGAGAGTTCCTTCCCATTCGCAAGATCACGAGCGCGTGCAATTCCGACAGCTGTCATCCCTCTTTGGGATTCGGGCTTGGATGCTCTGACTTCTAAAGCGCGCTCTCCTGCTTCTTGTGCTCCTTTGGGAGGAGTGAAGTCAATGTGATCATACTTTTTCGGAACGGCTAAAAGTTCGGCCTTCTTTTCGGCTTTGCTTTTTTGGGGATGTCCTGAAGGAAGGAGATCGAGGTCAGTCGTATAAGCTTTTTTTCTCTCTCCCGTTCCAACCAACTTGAGGAAGGCTTTGACTCTTGCCAAGGCCCATTGTTCACGAGAGGAAACTTGAGGACGATGGGAGGAGGAGAAGGCTCCCGCTCCTCTTTGATAAACCGATTTAAGCATTCCGAGATCAACTCGTTTAGACTTTGCAGAATACTTCTCATTATGCTCATCACGATAATTCTCAAGAGCTTTTAAGGACTTTGCAGGAATCTTGATTCCTCCTCTTGATCCGCTTGCGGCTCCTTTAGGATTCTTCTTCGATCCGCTTACTCTGTCTTTAGGAGGCGCGGGAGTCTGAGCAGAAGTTCTCTTCTTCTTTGCTTTGAGTCTAATCTTCTTTACCATAGTCTCTTCCTTTTCGCTTGAGGAGAGTTTCGGCAAAGGATGCAACTCCTCCACCTTTATTCATGGATCTCTCCAAAGGAGTCCGCTCTGCAACTTCGGGAAGATCTCCCGCTCCAAGTCTTTCTCGGATTGCTCTCTCCAAATCATCATCGGGAGTAAGGAGACCCGATTGGACAAGACCTGGAAGCATTCCAAGAGATTCGGCAAGATCATCAGTGTCAAGACCTGTATGAGTTAAGCGAGGGAGTTTACTTGGATCAATCGCTCCATAGTTCCATCGGATCAATCTTCCAATCGTTCCTCCTCCTCTTCGATCTACTCCCGAAACTTGAGCGGCTACTATATCACATAGATTGATAGCGGCTCTTCGGAATACTGAGAGGTGGACTTCTCCAACCGATCGCGATCCCGAATCACTTATCCCAAGATTAGCGAATTGAGCTAGGAAGGCTTGAGAGATTTGATTGTCACATTCTTTGATTATGTCGAGTGGACCTTGACTGTATAGATTTGGAGTGATCGCGTATGAATCGAATTGAATGACAGGAGACTCGACAAGATAAGCGAGTTCAGTTGAGAGGAAGGCTTCCGCTTGATCCGCGGCGTCCTCAATCATTGTACTAATATCTGCGTCCGTTAATCCTTGCATTTCCGCCTGAGAGCGATCGACTTTGACTTTTGGAGTAGGTAAGGCCCAACGTTCTAGACCGACGCACATGAGATTGGATACTCGTTGTTTAGTTCTCCACCACCACCAAACGGGACGAAGCATCCCGATTCCTTCGAAGTTTGATCCCGTCCGATTCAATGTAAGGAGGAGAAGTTTGTTGGATGGAATAGGTTCGGGAGTATAGGTATAACCGACAACGTTTTGGAGGACTCCATCCAAATGCTGTCCATCTCTACTCAACCAACGATTATGAGCTGAAGGTTCTCTGTCTGCGTAATAGTCTAACCATACGCGGACTTTCCCTTTTGAATCGGGTCCGACTCTATAGATCTCCTCTGCGTATCTATAACCGACAGGAACAAACTCCCATAGATAAGTGAGTTGCTCTTCCCATGATGTGGACATCTGTCCCGCGTATCCATCGAAGCCGTAACATTCATTTGCAAAGCGTGCAAGCTCTTCCGATGTCTCATCTCCTTCGACTCCTGGAACAAATCTCCAAGTCGCAGAGAGGAGAGTCTGTCTCAACATATGCCAAGATCGACGGACGACGGGATCAGTCGCAAGCATATCCTCCGCTTCTTGGACCCAATTAAGTCCTGTCAGTTTTGGATTGCGTTCCTTACCTGTGATCTTCCCTCCCGAGACTTGAGTCCCACTGATACCGCGGGTTCTAAATCTTGGATACATCGCTTTGAGATGATCGGGAGTTCTCTCGTCTTGCTCGTTGCTCATGTTTGATCCTCTTCTATAAGAACAAAGGACTTTATTCTATTATTTCCAAAGATTCTAATTTTTCAATCAAAATCATTCTTTAATCTAGAAGATAAAACATATTGACAACTTTATCAAGAGTTTATAAATTGCCCTTCAGTCTTCAACTAGAAACACTTTTTTACTTAAACAAATTGACTTAATTGATTTGAGAGTAGTTTTTTTTTCGGTTTCATTCTAGTTGAAGACTTTTTTATTTAAAATAAACTCACTTGATAAGATGGGCAAACTTTATCAGTTGTCTTGATAGATAGCTCAATGTTTATTTGATTGAGTGTCTTTCTTATGTTCTCAGTCATCCTCAAAGAGTTGTCCGCGTAAATGATCGGACCCGTATTAAGTTTGAGATCTTGGAGATCTGGAAGCTCAAAGACTCCCTCCTCCAACTTCTCCTCATCGATCATCATCTCAATGAATCGACTCAATATGTGGATCTTATTTCGACTATCGATTTCTAAGATTAAAAGAAGAGAATCCAACTTAGTCATTTTAAAAGTTGACTCAATATCGCTCTTTGTCCATAGGTACCCAAAGCATAAAGATATAAAGATAAAGTCCGATATGTTCTCATATAGCTCTATATCAGAAGACTTAAGCCACCGATCAAAGTCACATACCTTTCCCCAAGTCTGACTTAATCCTTTATCGTCAAGTCCATAAGATCCAAGTAACTCCAAAGCCTCCTCAATACACTCCTCTTTAAACCATTCATATTTAATGTGGTGTTTATGGAGAAGCAAGTGAAGTTCCCTCTCTAAGTGTCCACAATTCTTAAATCCATATAAGACACTATAAGACCGATTGGAGCCTCTTCTAATTTCTTGAATCCTTCGGTTTATATCGTTTGTTCTTCCGATCTTAATATCCTTGGATTCTTCATCTTGGATAAAATACAAATGATTCAAAATGATTCCTTTCGTCCAATCCTCCGAGTCCGTCTCTCTGACTTCTTCGCTCGGGAGGTTGGAGAGTATGATGGAGTGGAGAGATCACTCCAGTAATGGATGATGCAATCGTATCGAAGAGCGTCCAAAGGATCCTCTCTTCCATCCTTCTTCGGTTCGTCCTTTGTCGGACTCCATCCATAGGAGAGGATTGCTTTTCTGAATGAGTTTCCGACAGCTCTCTCTCCTCTTGTCCACACTTCCCGAGTGCAGAGATACTTCTTCCGAGCGAAGGCGCGCTTCAACTTTTGAACTCCATTAAGGACATTAGTCAAAACGGGATCGGTCGTATATCGAAGAGGAAGCCCAATCCCTCCATGATCGGGAGCTTTCATTATCTCTCTAAATGCTGTCCTTCCCGTTTGATCATTCCGAGCGGTTCCCGCTTTATCTGCGATTCCACTATCCAACCATATCCGAGGACCTGGAGAAGACTCCTTTGATTTACGAGGCCACGCTATCGAGAGGATAAGCTTGGAGAGTTGGGAGATCGTGACTTCTTGAGGATTGATTTCATGGAGAATAACAGTTGCCTCTCTCTCCTCATCATAGACCATTATCAGGACACTTGGTTTTCTGAATCCCCAATCTATAGCGATCCTTCCTGTCATCTCCTCCTTGTACTTGAATCCATCGATTACATGATTCTCCGTCCATTCGTTGTATATCAATCCGCTTGGAGGTCTCGGTTGATTCATCACCATAGCGAGCCGCTCCTCTTCGGGAAGGAGCTTAGTCGCCTCAAACCAATCATCCGAAAGGTTGGATTGATTTACATAGGAAGTAAAGAGGAGAGGATTGTATCCCGCTTTCTCTGCTAAGTGACACCACCATGCGTCGGAGACAGGAAGTCCGACGAGGATGAGGATTGGAGATGGACCCGCGCGTAAACGTCCCAAGGCCTTTTGAGCAACTTCATCAGATCGGAATGTTTGACATTCATCGATCAACGCGACTCCACTTGTGATGTTCAATCCCTCAAGTGGATTGTGAGTTGCCTCCCTTGTTCCAGGTCGGAAGTAAGATCGACACCATATTGAAGATCCTGTAATTGGACAACTCCACTTCATCTCCAAGGAATTAAAAGTCCATCCAAGCGGACCGAGCCACTTTTGCAACTCGGGACCAAGTACGGATCTATATCTTGGAGAAGTATCTGTTATGAGGAGGGAAGAAGTTCCTGGACGAATCCGACTGATAAACCAAAGAGCAAAGACAAGTCCGCTCGTCTTTCCCGATCCCCATCCACATCGCGCGGAGATCACTCTGTCTCTCCTCCTTATTCTTGCGACTATGTTTTGCTGTAGCTCGTTAAGTTGTAAATCCATAGCTCTTCCTAAATCGTTTCTTTAAAGTCGAGTCCTATCCTTTGGAGGATGTCCGCTGTATTGACTTTTATCTTGCTTACAAAGAGATCTCTAATGATTGCCTCAAAGTCGATTTTGTAGTTTCTCCCATTCCTCAAGATCCAATTATTCTTAACAAAAGGTTGAAGGTATGAGTAAGCATTCGGCTTTTTAAGGATTGGAGCTAATCCCTTAAAAGGAACATCATATCCAATCGATACTTGATGATTGAGGATCTTGAGGAAGAGCAACTCTTGAGTCGTAGAGTATTGCTCTACATGATCACTCAACTTTAAGGAGATACAAGAGATCAATTCATGGAGTCGATTTTGATTGATCATGTCAAGATATGGTTGGATGGATTGATCTCCATACAATCGATCGAAGTATTCATCCAAGTCGATCGATTGATAAAGATCTTTATTGAAGGAGTGGAAGTCATCATAAAAACGGATAGCTTGTCGGAAGTGAAACTCTCCAAAACGATTCCATTGTTTATGTAGATAAACAACTCCTATACATCCATATTGATCATAGTTTGAAACTCCTTCCGACTTTTGATCCTCCAGAGTCATAGTAAATCCATGTACGATGATCCTCCTTCGATTGGATCGGTCTTTATGGAGAGCGTGTTGAAGGAAGGACTTAGTTGATCGTTCGCTTAATGTCTCAATAAGAACTTCCTTCGGTTCCTTCCCAAGACTACTCCTCAACTTCACTTCAATCTCACAAAGCTTAAGCGGCTTTTCAAAGCTTGGATCTTTCTCCTCAATCCATCCATCGCAATATCCGCGCTCTCCTGCGATCATCCTCATTTCTTCTTGATTAGAGACATACAATTCCGACGCTTTGAAGGCTCCGAGGACTTCCATCTCAAACCGATATCCGCGGCCTGCATGATGATTCATTTGCTTTCCTGTCTGCTTATAGTATTAAGGAGATGTTACTATCTCTCTTGGTTTATATCATGTCTGACTATGAATTAATCTTCATCTTGATTTGGATCTTCGTTTGTTCCGTCCTCGCCTTTATTAATTCCGAGTAGATGATCCGTTTGCTTCATCATCAACTTGATCTCCTCAAGTCCTTCCGACTTAGAGACATTCATATCGATTTGTTCTCTCTTGCTCCATCGCTCGGGAAAGCGTCTCTCCAGGATCCAAGCCTTCGCTCTCCAATCCTCATTCACTGAGATCTCAGTAATAAGACGAGACTCACTCACTCCAATCGCTTGATCAATCATCTCTGCGAAGTCGTCCTTCTCTCTTCTCCACCGATGGAAGGTGGATTCAGAGATCCCTAAAGTTTGAGCGGCTTGTCTCATTGGGATCCCCTTCGATACGTGTTCGCATATTTGATGAGCGAGGATCATTGTATACTTTGTGTTCTTTGCGCGCGTATTGCTTTTATCCTTGTCATTAAGAGTTTCTAAAAAGAGTTCTCTCGCGGCCAATCCTTCTAAGTTTGATTCTTCTTTACTCATGTTAGAAATAGACTCCAATGATTGATTGCTTTCGGATGAGAGAGGTCGTCAGAATAACTTAATATTATATTGTCCTCCAATAACTTAGAAAGTCCGTGAATCATTAAATTAGTGATCTTATAGTCTGGATCTTTTGAATCTCCTAAAACTCTATGAATTACACTTTTAGGACAAAATGATAGATAGTGTCCCGATTCAAGACAATCAATGACTGTACTCTCAACTGAATTAAAAGAATATAGAGTGGAGTGATTATCTATAATTTCTTCTAAATATCCTCTAATAACATAATTGAAAAGATAAGCCGCTCCGATTTCATCTTGATAATACTTCTCCACTTCTTTCTCGGAGAGTTTCAAGAGCTTATCCCAAGATCGGAATCGATCGGTTATTAAGTCATTAGCTTTGAGTCCATCCATCGCTCTCAGAGTTAAAACAGGGGTCTCTTGTCTTGTGTATGTTCCGACAAAGGTCAAAGGAACTTCTCTTTTTTTTATTTTAAGTTTCATTATTTGGATTCCTCCAGATCGGCAAAGATAATCTCTTCAATCTTCCGATTAAGATGTTGTTCAACTTCCTCATACACTTCGGGAATATCTCTCAAGACTTCAATCCCAATTCTTAACCATAGATCGATTGCTTCAATATGGAGCTGTCGTTCTGACTTCTTCTTCTTAGCCATGAGGAGAATCCTTTCGGTCACTCAGGACAATTACCTTGTTTACATATAAAGTCCATCGTGTCTTTCCTTCATACTCTTCCGATCGATGAGGACCCTCAATATAAACTTGAGTTCCCTTCTTGCATGATCTGAGAAGATATTCAGCTTTAGCCGCAAAGGATACACATCTAAACCAAGTCGTCTTCTTCTCTCCTTTGATTGCTTCATTGACTCCGACGGAGAACTTGACGATCGTTTTGTCGTAAGATCCGACGCTCTCTGGATCCGCTCCAAGATTCCCAATTATGGATAAATTATTAACTCCCATTTGTTTTCCTTTCTTTAATGCCACGTTCTAACATTTCGCGCATAACACGAGCGCGTGATCTATTTTCACTTTTAGAGATCTGATTCAATTCATCAAGCATCTTGATCGGAACTCTTAAACATATATCTTTACTAGACATATTCTTCCACCTTCCTTGAGGTCATATAATATCATATTAGATCATAGGCTTAAAAGAGTCTTGAGTCAATGGATAGAAGTAATATAATAAAAGACATACTAAATTAAGGAGAATTAAAATGAGCATTGACTTTTCATCCATTTGGAACATGATCGGATTATTAGGAGCAATCGGTTCCTTTATCTTTTACGGAGCGCGAACCTTTGGAAAGACAGTTGAACAAATTGAGCGACTATCCAAAGCGATCGATCTCCTTCAAAAAAACTTAGAGACTCAAACGGAGTCATGTAAAGAAGGACGTATCGAAATATGGACAGAAGTAAACCGAATGAGAGAAAGATTGACAGCTGTCGAGACTATCCAGAACATGGAAAAGAGATAGGCTTTGTTAAGCTAGTGAATCAAAGCGGAGGAGCTGAGGAGATTGTGAACGCGGCTCGGGTATCATTTGGAAAGAAGATTGAGAAGATCGAAGAGAAGGATCTTAAGTTGATCCGATATCTTTGGGAGAATAAACATACTTCTCCTT
>Ga0099799_10321_pt1 | contig 13131 bp, 8 predicted proteins | sample Uncmet6_SortLC_1_FD_89033 | JGI IMG/M metagenome (GOLD analysis project Ga0099799, IMG submission 89033) | Marine eukaryotic communities from CALCOFI LINE 67, Pacific Ocean - CN11_C50_N6_SortLC_1 | ecosystem: Environmental > Aquatic > Marine > Oceanic | place: Pacific Ocean: Monterey Bay...
CTGCGTCCTCGTGAAGGACGCGATCGCGCCGGGCGTCAAGGAGGCGCTCGGCTAGTGTTGTTTGTTTATAAGTATATACACGTGTACTTGGGGCAGGGGGTCGCGATCTACTTCGGGATGGAGCGCGTCGGGATGTAGTAGAACCACAGGTACGATATGACCGCCGGGTAGAGCACGAAGAATATGCCCAATCTCAACGCGACGAGGCAGCTGCACGGCTCGGGCGTCGGCTTCGTCGTCTCGGGCGTGACCGGCTCCGGCGCCCCGGCGCCGCCGAAGTAGCCCGTCAGGCGCTTGAAGGGGCTGGCCTCCGTCGCTTCCGTGGACGGCGTGGGCGCGGCGCTCAGGCCGCCCTCCTCGACGCGCTGCGCGAGTTCGTCCGGCGTGATGACGCCGTCGTGGTTGATGTCGAGGTACGCGAAACTTTCCTCGTCGAGCCAGCGCAGGTCGTGCGAATTGAGCTCGAAGAGATTCACGAGGTGTAGGTATAGGTATGGTACCTTATCTCATCCTTCCTACCATTATTTAACCTCTACCTCCTCCCATCCATTGCCAGGGTAAACAATCAGCATCACTGTAATTTAGCATTTAGCCGATGACTCCCCGGAGCCTGAACGGCACGCGGCACGGTGACGCGGGCCCTAGCGCATGCAACTTACAAATAATTAAGACGTCTCCAGCCCCCGCCCCCGCCGCTTCCGCGCCAACAACATCCGGAACTTCGGCCGGATCACCTTCGCCGCGACCTGCCTTACCAATCGATCGTAGGACCGCTTCGCCTGGGATTGCGCGGCCGTCCGGAAGACGGCGTACTCCTCCACAATATGCAAGAGATCCGATAATGGGATGAAGTAGACCTGGGAGTGCGACTTCGCGCTGCACCCGTAGAGCCAGACCTTGGCCGACGTGTGCAAACAACAATCGTCTCCAATGGCATCGTTGTTCCCGCAGAAAACTAACAACTTCGGCCAGGGCGTCGCGCGCTGGAAGGTGAACAGCCGACCGTCTGCGACGACGCGCAGCCCGTCGGCCGGCGCGCCCTGGTCAAACACGTGGTCGCCGGGGCCGTGGAGCTCGTCGCGCATGCAACGTGCTACTGCTAGTAATGCCATTGTTTTTTTCGCCGGCGCGAAGGTGCGACATCTCCCCAGCACCTGCACTCTAGCAGCCGCTTCCACATGAGTCCGTAACCTAGGAGGCAGCTTCGCCAACAAGCCCGTGTACTTCGCCGTCAGTAGTCGATTGTGCATGAAGATGAGATGCGCTCGCGCCTTCGTCCGCGCCTCCTGGGGCACGGCGTGCCTTTCCAGATACCGGTCGAGTACTTTCAATTGCGCCTTCTTGTCGGGGTCGTCACTACTAATTTCCTCCATCACCGCTTTTACTTGACCAATGATGATCGCGATGAAGGCGATGGCCACGATCTTGACTCCTATCAAGAAGACGGACTGCAATAAGTTCGGTCTCGCGGTTGGATGGAAGAGAAAGGCGCTTGCACGTTCTAGAACGGCCCAGTGCAGCGCGAAGAGGATCTGTCTTCCAACAGACGCATCTTTCAACGCTTCGGGCGGGGCGAAGCGCCGGTACTTTGCAACATCTCCATCCCATTTGTTTTCAGTTTTACGAGCCACTCCCCAGAACGCGCACCCAATGAAGTGCATGGCGAGAAAATAAACAAACACGATCGAAAGCATCTTCGAGGTCCCGGGCGTGAGCCAGCCTAGATCAATCGTCTCGTCGACCACATCCCTGACCCTTAACATCTTGAGCATGCGGAACACTTTACAGATCTTCAGCATCTGGATAAATTTGCAGATCTTCGCGATACATAATTGGTCGTCGCCAAACAATACAGATAACGTATCGAGCGGTATCGAGGCAATAAAGTCGACCCAGAACCAACCCCTCAAATAGTTCAGGGCGATCAACCTCAAATCCATGACCACCTCCGCGCCTCTTCGATAGCCCGTCACAAATCCTAAACCAAGGTCGACCACAAAACATAACTCCACCACCACATTGATCGATTTCAGCGACCCAGGAACACGTCTGTTGGAGTAAAACGCCATCTCGATGGGCGCCACGACCATCGTATAACACACCAGCAAAAAGATGATCGTCGTCCAGGCCGCGTGCTCCTTTGATTGCGGGTCGAAGACCCACTCGTTGGCGGCCTCGTACTCCTCCTGCTTGGCCGTCATCTCCAGGATCGCCTGGCTCGCGTTCTCGCCTTGGACTAGTGACGTCGGCTGCACTCGGACTCGTCGACGTTTCTTCTTTTTGCAGCACCAGCTTTCAAAGTCGTGGCGGTGTTGGTTTAACGTCTTCAGCGCGCTTTGCACGGCCGGACTTCTACCTTCCTCATGCGCGTCGGCGACCAGCCGTAATTTCGACTGGAAGTTCAGAGAACGAGAAAGGTGCCGGTGCGACTTGTTGGCGGATGCCTGCTGCTGCCAGTTGGCCATGCGCTCGCGTCGCGTCTGTGGCGTCGGCGGTTCACTCATTGTTGTTTGCGGCGCGGCCGGGACGTCCGAGCCCTGCGTTCTCCGCTTCGCGTCGTCCAAGCGCTGCCGCTGCGCGGCCGTCAGGCTGCCGCAGCTCTCGAGCGCCCGCACGGAGGCGGCGAAGCTCGCGGCGGCTGCCTCGACCAACGCGAGTGACGCGTCGACGTCCATTCCAGGCTGCCTTCCTGGCTGCCCCTAGGCTGCTGGCAACCTCTGCGCAGCGCACGCGGCGACGACGTGTGCGCAACGCCGAGATCGAACAAAATTGCTAGTATCTTAATGCTGCTAGCTTCTCCGCGACGCGAACGCGCAAAAAAACGCTGCGCGCGGCGCGGAAGCGCTCCAAAACCTAGCGGGGCAGCCTCTGCACGGCCCCTTCGCAGCCATGCGCCGGAACCGAGGATGAATAAAGGCATAGCATGGGCCCTGCTGGCCGCCCTCACGCACGCCGCCTCGACGCAGCAACCCGTGGACCTCTTCTTCGCCATCGATGCCCCCTATTATTTAGCTATGGTGGCGTGCGCCATGCGTGCGGCCTACGAGCGCACGAACGCAAGTTACCGCTTCCATGTGCTCCACCGCCATCCATTGACCTCGAAGCAGATCTGCGCGGCGGGGCGTTTGGCATTAGGGTCGCACTTCGCGGGCTGTGCAACTTTCACGCATGATTCTGTAGAGACGTCGTGCGCTCTTGGGCAGAAAAATCTACAAACGGTGAACACCATCGAACTTATACAAGCGCCGCGCGTGCTGGAGGAGATTTACCGCCTTACCGAACTAGATTTCAAGTCGCGGAAGCATGGCGACTGTACCAATAGAGGGGATTTGGTGAATCTGTTTAATCTCGCGCCGGACGCGATCGACCAATTCTTACTACCGTTGGGTGTGACGAGAGCCGTGTACCTCGACGCGGACGCCTGGCCGGATGCTGATTTTCTCAAATTCTATGATGCAGCCTCAGACAAGTACACGGCGGTCGCGTTGGCGAGGCGGCGGAAGCGCTGCGTGCAAGAGGGCGCCACAAAATGGGAGCGCAAGATGGGGCTGAGTGGCGCGAACTGGAGCGAGGGCTTCCGCCAGGACCTGCCCTATGTTTATGAAAGGTTGGGGCGGACGTTGTATGATTTGGACCAGCGACGGTGGCGCGCCGACTGCTTCCACGTTCCTAGCTTGCAAAGGTATTGCGAGCTTGGCGTTGCCGACAAGGTCGTCGACGCTTTGAGACGGCAGACGCGGGGTGAAGGCTCGCAATTGTGGACCTGCGGCCTCCAGCAGCCTCCCTTGTTACTCGCGCTCGCGAATCGGACGGCGATCCTGCGGCGCGACGATCTGGAGATAGTCGACCCCGCGAAGGGCATCGAGGCCTGCGCCGAGCGGAACCCGAAGATTTCGGTGCATTCCGAGAACAAGAACAGCCTGCGGACGCGCGCGATGCGACAAGAGGGAGGCGACCGCGACGCGGCGCTCGGGGCGCTCCTGAAGCGCCTCGAGAGCGGCGACGCGGGGGCGTGCGGCGCGCGGCCGTGGCGCGAGAAGAAGGGTACCGAGTAATGTGGTTGTGTAGTGCGATGCGGTCAAACGCGAGCAGCGCGCGTAACCTCTCTCGTATCCGCACACGGGGGCGTGCTTATGGCGTTTGCGATGGCTTTGCATCGCGAAGACGACTGTAAAGAGATGTACGCGCGCATTCAATTTCGCTAGTGTCTTACAGGACGCTAGCCTCGACTGTGACTTGTGCCGCGGCGGCCTTAGAGGCCGTACGCTGCCCGATAACGCCAACCAGAGCTGGTGCGAAGCGCTCCCGGCTGGGACCGAGCCCTCCTCGAGCGCTGAGGGTTACTGACGGCATAAAGGGGAAGTGCACTAGTGCATTGCAATCGTCGCCGCGCACGCGACCGCAGCGAGCCGCAGTGATGGGCGTCCTCGCCCAATTAGTAGGCCTCGACGCCGAGCCGGCACCAGCACCGCCCAAGTTCGCGGACGCGCAAGCGTTCCTGGACGCCGTCAAGGAGCGATTCCCGAAGGGCACGCGCATCTACGAGCACTTCAAGATCGCCATGGCTCAGTATGGAGCGGGCCCGAAGACCACGGCGGCGAAGGAGCTGCTCGTGCGCGAGGTCTCCTGCTGCTTCATCACGAGCCCGGACCTGGCCATGGCCTTCGACGAGTTCTACGGCGCGGCGCTGGGCATGAGCGCCGTGCGCCGGCCGCCGCGCGTCGAGCGGGCCACGTCGCCGATCCAGAGAATCGGAGCGGGGCGCCACGAAATGGGGTCGCGGTCGACCTCCCCGCGGGCGACCGAGGGCTGGGAGCTCGACGCGGAGACGGCGGCGCTCTGCGCCCGCCGGAAGCAGCCGCCACCGGCGTCCATCCGCCATTTGAGTGCTGTGGAGAACCGCCCCTCGAAACTCGCGACGGCGATGCGCGTGGCCCTCGCCACGCCCCAGGGCGACTATGAAAGACCAAGGGCCATCGCCGCGGCCGTGGCCGAGCTCCCGTCTTGTACGCCCGCGGCGAAGAACGAGCTGTTCCTGCTGGCGGCGGAACTAGCTAGAGGTGCTAGAATCGTCACGGCGCGCTACGACGCGCCGTTCGACCGCGACGACCTCGATTTGAGATCCGACGAGCGGCTCAAGATCACGCTCGAAGCGCGCACGTGCCGCTTCCAGCTCGTGCGCGCCGTCCAGAAGCTGAACGGCTGCGACTGCGGCTCCCTCTCGATGGTCTGCTCGATCGGCCACCAGGGGCAGCCGTTCCTGCTCTTCAAGATCGGCGGCGGCGACCACAAGGAGTCGTCGTCCTACGAGGCGCAGAGCCGGAAGATTACGTTGCTCATGACGCGGCTCGGCCTGAAGAGCGCGCGGCACGTCGACCTGCTGGCCGTAATTTTAGCAGTGGCCGACCCGACGTGCCTCGCGTGGCGCGGGCAGAAGAATTATTTTAGACCTACTACCCATCATTTGGTAGGTGCCTTCGTGCGCCTCGGCGCGCTGGAACCCCTCCACCCAAATGCAGACGAGTGGCTCCTTCAAGCTTTACATAAGCACGGGGGCGAGGACTGGGACGCCGTCGTGCGGGACCCGGCCTTCGATGCGTTGCGACGGGGCCGCAACGTTCCCACGTTGAAAGCGGCGCTCGCGCGCTTGGTCGGCGCGGACCTCGACGTGGCTCGAGGACCAGGACGCGCCCCAGCGCCGCCGCCGGCGCCTCTCGTGAATCCGGCCGAGTGGGCCCAGTGCTCGCGGTGCGAGAAGTGGCGCTTGTTGCCCAAGGGCGTCGCCGCGGCGTCGCTGCCGGATGATTGGAGGTGCGGCGCGCTCAACGTCTCCTGTGAAAAGCCGCAGTGTTCGTTTGCGGAGGACGAGACGTGCCCCTGCCATACGAGTACGGAGGATATTAGTGTCGTCCTGGTGACGCACGATAACAAGGTGGCGCGCACGTACTGCTCGCCCAACTCCGCGGGTATCGTGTACGGTCTCTCCCCCGAGGCCACGCGCGAGTGGTGCCTCGCGGCCAAAGCCACGGGGCGGACGGCGACGCTGTGCTTCGCCAAGGACCGACGGCTACTCAGTAATCCGGTCGACTCTGATTCCAATCGCGTCTGGGCCCTCTTCGAGACGCAAGGGACCGCGGTCCAGAAGTGGTGGGGCGCCACAGTACTAAAAGAGACGGGCGGCTACGGCGACCAGCGCAAGTACGACGTCGTTTACGACGACGGGTCGCGCGCGACGATCCTGGCGAACACGCTGTTTGCGGCGCCGCCGCCGGGCGTGCCGATCAAGACCTCCAAACCAAATCCCAAGGCCGCCAAGCTCCTCAAGCGGCTCAACGCCTGGCACGGGGTCCGCGAGAAGAACGCGGCGAAGAAAGGTACACAAGGCCCGCCCCGCGAGGTCCGCGAGACGCTGGACCGGGTCGTGGCCCACGTCTCGTCTCCTGATGAAGCTCCGTCGGCCGCGGCCGTGGCCTGGAAGGGGCCGCGCGCCATCTCGCGCCTCGGCGTCGACATGGTCGCCAAGGTGGTGAATGGCGCGGCGCGGCCCGCGGCCAAGCGCGCCGCGCCGCTGCCGCCGCCAAAGCCGCACGTCGCGTCCGCGACGTCCGCGTGGGCCGCCCTCTGCACCGATCTCCTCGCCGCCGTCGGGGGGGTCGCGGAACGGCATCATGGGCATGCGCGGCCGGCTCGTGAGTGCTGGCTTCCGCTGCGGCAATCCGGTGGCGGGAAAATCGTACTACGACATCTCGGTGCCGCTGACCTTTCCCTGCTACTACGACGTCGCCGGCAAGAACTACACGTCGATGCAGGACTTGATACGATCGAAGCCACAACTCACCAAGTACTTGGAGGGCTGCCTGGCACTGGCGCAAACCGGTGGAGCGTACCGCACGGAGTCCGACCGCGAGGCCGAGGCGCGGCGGCCCGCGGCCAAGCGCGCCGTTGGGGTAGCACCCAAGCCGACGAGTGCCATCGTCGCGGCGAGCTTCACGCAGCCGGCCGCGACGCGCTCGAAGCGCAAGGCGACGCCGGAGCCGACGCCGGTCGCGAAGGTCCCCAAGGTGACGCCGGCTGGAGTCTGAGCTCCTCTCGCTCCGGCGAAGGTCGCGCGACTGAGGCGCCCTCCTCCTCTCGCCCGGTAGTATCTGTGCCATAAGATTGTGCCATCATAGTGGACGTAAAGGCCGGTGGTAGCGGAGCACTCCGAACGGCGCGGGTTTTTCACGCTTTTGCAGCGTTTTTTTGACGCGCGCGCCTTTACAGATAGGACCAAGTGGCGTGAGTAGGCCGAATCGTCGTTGACAAACGCGACCGCGCAAACGACCTCAATCGGCGGCGTTTACAACTCGTATTGTGCTCGGCGGTTTTGGGTGCCAATTGAAATTATGGAGGCGCCGATGGCGCGGGACCCCGATCGGCGCGTCTCAATTGCACCGCAGCCGACGCGGTCGTTCTCGGACTCGACGCTCGGCGCGGCCGACGAGTTACCGCCGCCCGTGACCGTGCTCCCGGCCGTGAGGCGGCGCCGCTGTTGCTCTTGATCACGGACACGTCGCGGAACTCGATGCCGACAGAAGCCCGCCAGATCTCGCCGCTCTCTAACTTGTTGAGCCCATCGGCGATTCTTCGTCGATCGACGCCCGTCAGCCGCCCCGCCTCGCCCCGCGACGCCGCGCGCTTGACGGCCGCACAACAAGGTTCGTTGTGAAAAAACCAGTACCAAACCCGATTTGACCGCGCGTGACGCGAACCGGCAGTCCGACCAGAAGGACTCCCCAATGGTTGACAGACTCGAACCAGGCTGAGCCTTCCGTACTAGAAGTTAGCATAGCACGCGGGCCCGACGCCGCTCCATGTCGTAGGAAGATAACTATACTACTTACTCATAATAGATATGGCAGCCTCGACGCTCGATGTCGGTGTCGCTCGCAGTCCTCTACTCAATGGAGATGGCCGCCTCCGCATTCGCTGTCCTATACTCCTCCAGCGCCTTGGACAGAGCAGCGGCCACAGACGCAGCATCGGGCGCCGCCTCGGCGCCGGCCTCGTCCAGGGGGTCGCCCGACGCCATGACGCGCTCGTTCACGGCGCGCTTTCGCGCCGCCAGGTCCAGGATGTCCCTATCGACCGTGCCCTCCGCGACGAGGCGGTACACGTCGACGGGCTTCGTCTGCCCGATGCGGTGCGCTCTATCTTCGGCCTGGCGGTCGATCTCGGGGTTGAAGTCGACGTCGTGGATCACGACAGCATCCGCGCCCGTCAGGTTGATCCCGAGACCGCCCGCGCGCGTCGAGAGCAGGAAGATCTTCGCGGACGACGTCCCGTCGTTGAACGCGGCGACCATGCCCTGGCGCTCCGCGATGGGCGTGTTGCCGTCTAATCTACAAGTCCCGAGGTCCAGATCGTTGCACAGTTCGACCATCAAGTCCAGCAGCCGCGTCCACTGCGAGAACAGCAGCACGCGCCGGCCCTGCGTCCGCACCAAGTCGGGCAGCAGCGTCCTCAGCTCCTTGAACTTCGCCGACTCATATAAAACTTCAGGCTTCAGGCACAGGTCCCTTAACCCCGGCATCGACGCCTCGGCGCAAATACAGTGAATACTAAAATCGTCGTAACTCTCAAGTTCGCTCGTGACGCGGCTCAAGTCCGCCTGGGCCCCAAAGAAGCCCGCGTAGACGCACTCCCGGGCGACGCGCGCCCGCTGCTCATCAGAATATTTGTCGAGCTTGAGCAACAAAGGGTGGTTCGCCGCCTTGCGCAGCGCCGTGAAGAGGTGCTGGTCGCTGCCGTAGTCCTTCGTCTTCCCGACGACGCTGAGGTAGGCCTTGCGCTGTTTTGAATCGAGCTCGACCGACCGAATGTGCGACGTCTTCGGCGGCAGCGACTGCAGCACGTCCTGCTTCACTCTTCTTAAGCAGAACGGCGCCAGGAGCTCCCGCAACTTCTTCACGCCTCCGACCGAATCCATGGCCGCGATGACCTCCTCGAGCCGGTCCGTCACGCGGCAGTCTCGAAATAGATCGGGCATCAGGAAGAGCAAGAGCGAGAGTAAGTCCAAAGGCCGGTTCATGATCGGCGTGCCGGATAATACAGTTCTAGAGCGCGCCCCTAATCTACGTAAATGGCGGCTCCGCGACGCGTCCGGGTTCCGCAAATTGTGGCCTTCATCTAATACGACGTGGGCCCAGGGCGCGTGGCTCCTAAAATAGGCGCGATCCTCCTCGCAGGCCTCGCGCTCCCACCACGTGTAGGTCGTGAGGATGACGTGCGCGTTGCGCACGTCGCGGTCCGCCCGGAGGTGCGCGCGCTCCTGCTGCGAGCCGTGGTAGACGACGACGCGCTTCTCGTAGGGCGCCCAGCGCGAAAACTCGCGCTGCCAGTTGCCCAGCGTCGACGCCGGCACGACGACGACGTCCCTTCCATCATAATCCGGATCCTGCGCCAGTTTTCTCGCCCTGGACGCCGCCAGATACGCGATGGTCTGGATCGTCTTGCCCAGGCCCATGTCGTCCGCTAACACTCCATTCGCGCCGACGCGCTCCAGGAGCAAGAGCCAATTGACGCCGACGATCTGGTGCGGCCGCAATTTCAAATCCGGCCCGCAGCACCGTTTTACCTCATTCTGGTCCAGCGGCTTAAAATCTGTGGAACTACTGGAGGAGACCATCTCGCCGGCGCACAACGCGCCGTGCCGCGTCGACGACGCGAGACCGGCGGACCGCAGCTCCGTGATCAGCTTCGCCGCGTACGCGCCGCACTCACTTAACAATCTTTCCGCCCTTTTGTGCGCCGCGTCGTCGTCCTCCTCTTCATCATCAGACGTCTGGTGGCCGTCGCTCAAATCCCCCGCGAGGTCGATGTGCTGCTCGCGGTCGACGTCCATCATCGGCTCGCGCTCGACGTCGATAATCTCCGGCGACACGCGCGGCGGCTGCACCACGACGCGCGGCGTCCGCTCCCTAGGCTTGCCCGCGCGCCTTTGAGCGGCCAGGCGGTCCAGCTTCGACTTCCGATCATCCGCAACGACCTCGACGTCCGAACCCGAGTCGCTCGGCAGCGAGCCTATCTCGTCCTCCTCCTCATCATCACTCGTGTTGCCGTTGTAGGACGCCTCCTCCTCGCTCTCCTCGGGGTCGCTCTCCTCGGCGAAGGCGCCTCTTCTTTTCTTCGGCGGGGGCTTTTTGGTCTTCGAGGCCTTCTCTCTCGCTAAATGCGCGGCGCCCTTCCGCGCGTCGCGCCGCACCTCCGCGGCGGTCTTCTTGGTGTTCGTCCAGCCCCCGGGCTCCTCGTCCTCCACGTGCTTGTATTGGCTGAATTTGTTCACCGCGCTCTTCTTCACGCCCGTGGGCTCGGGGATCATGGGGCCGTCGTCGTCGTCGTCGCTGCTCTCTTCAATAATGCGGCGCTTCTTCTTCGGCTGGTTCTTCTCTCGCTCCAGCCGCTCGGCCTCTTCTAGCCGCGCCTGGGCTTGCTTGTAGCGCGCCTCGATGTCTCTTTTTTCAAGGAGGTCCGCCGTCGCGAGGCCGGCGCTGCGGATGACCTCCTTCATGGTCTTGATGGAGACCTTGGTCTCCGTCTCCATCGCTGTCGGCGGGTGCGGCGCCGCGGGCTCCATCGCGGTATAGCGTCTCTGAGTGGTGCAGTTTCGCCCGCGCAGCGGCGCAGCGGCACAGCGTTGCAACGCAGCACTTTGCTATGCTCAGTCACCTCCACAGCGCACCGATGGGCGACACTGGCCGTCTGACAGAGGCCGGCGGCAAAATGAACTCTAGCACCTGTAACGCTAGCAATTTTGAACGCGGCTGGTCCCCAAGAGGTAGAACTGACGTCCAGAACCGTCACGCCGCGCCGCGAGGCCAAGCACGCCCTCCCGGACAACCGTGCGGGGCGCGCTTGCTACAAGGTACATGTGATCAGGGAGACGCCTTGCGATCGGCGCGACAGCGCGATACCGCTGCCCGCGCCGCAGCGCGCGTGATTCCAGCTGCCCCCCTACGCCCGCGCGCGGCGCCGCCGCCGCGCGGCCGCCTTTTTCGACGCAGACGCCCCCAGGAGGCTCATCACGCATTATGATGCGCGCGACGTTAACCAGAAAGAGTCAAAAGGCCGAGGCGCGGCGGCGCTCGTCGAAGATCTGGAGCGACCTCGAGACGTTACGGGAGGAGCGGCGCCAGTCCAAGGCCGCGCCGACGACGAAGAGGGAACGCGTCCTCGAGCAGCTACGAGCGCGGTCCCTGGCGGTCTGCGAATCGTCGAAGTTCATGACCTTCATGACCGTGCTTACTTTATATGCTTTATTTGGGGACGACGCGAAGCTGTGTCTGGCCGATAGCACCGCGGACGACGCCTTCGTTGTGGCCGCCGTGGTCTGTATTGTTTGTTTTTTCGTGGAGATCGTGTTGCAATGTTTTGCCTACGCGTGGTACTTCCGGGGCTTTTATTTTTGGGTCGATTTAGCCTCTACTTTATCTATCCTGACGGAAATCCCGGCTGTGATGGCCGAGGTCGCTATCTTGGTCGGCGGGAGCGGCGGCGAGAGCGCCGAGATGCTCAAGGCGGGCAAGGTGGTTGAGCAGTGTCCTTTTTCGAGACTCGTACGGCCGTCGCGTCGCGCCGTGAGCGCCGCCGTCGCCTGCGCCTGATGGCGTGGGACTCGCTCGACGCTATCGACGCGGCGACGACGCGCCGCGACGATGGCGTGGACCCGCTCGACGCCATCGACGCGCCTCTCCACGATCGAAGTCGACTCGCGCGACACCCGCGCAGGCCGGAAGGGTGGGTACAAAAGCCACGAAAATAATAAGGATCGTACGCTTCTAAGCGATCCGACATCTCCACATGGGGCGACAAGTAGGTAGCATCAATCTTCAGCGAACTCCCGATGGCGCCCTCGACGGCCCAGCCCACGTGCATGCCGAAGCCCATCTTCACCGCAAAGTCCTGACCGAACCGTTGTTGCACGGACGGCCTCGTCGAGTACTCCCGGAGTTCGCCCTCGCGATTGGCCTCCTCCAGATCGAGTTGGCACCTTAAAAATGAACAGATGGCCGCGTCGGCCAATTGGGATGGTGTTACTTTTCTACCTTTTCCGATCGAACACTTTACCAGTGAATTAGCTTTCAATCTCTGTTCTTCGGAGGCCTGATCGTCGAACGACGAAAAGCCAGGCAACTCCCCGTCGCACAATTTCCAGGACACCAAAAACGCGTCGCCGACGTTTTTGTTGGCCGCGCCAAAAAACGAATGAGCCGAGCCATGGACCAAACTCCCAAGTCGATTCACGTAGGCCATCACATCTTCTTGGAGACATTCCGTAGTATCAGTAAAACGGCGAATGTCGCAGAACCCATAAATGGCCGTGATCTTTTTGCCGGGAACCATCGGATTTAATGAGGAATGCACAGCCATATTCTTCCCAATGATTTCGGCGCCCGCCGCCCCGAACCCGACTTGCAGTAACTCGCCGACGCGTTCCAGCGTCTGTTCCAACAGAACAGTCTCGTAGCCCTGGTCCCGCACTTTTTTGTCGTCGTCGTAGGTGAGGTCTAAGTGCGTCGCACCCAATGGATTCTCCGACAACTTTTCTACGAGGGCCATCATCCTTTCTATGGGACCGATGACATAGACCTGGGCGTCGGCGTTGAAGGCTACGGAGCCGCCCACAATCAGTAACATGATCACGAAGGTTTTTACGAGTTGTAGACCAGCTAACAACCTCGTTTGTGAACGTAAGGAGAAGGCCGCCGTACTGACACAGGTGGGCTGCTCCATCTTCTCTTGATAAGCATCGAACTTCTCCGCGGGCTTCTTGCAGTTTCCGTGGACGTCGCACCGCGCGCCTCTACCCAAAGCGCCACCTGCAGTAGACTCTGATAGTTTCGTAGGTTCTCTGGTAAGGAAACCATCAATAACTTGCGCTGAGGCATTATAACACCCAACAACAGAAGCGACGAAGTACTCCATGTCTCTATGTTTCAATCTTTTGAGTAACACGTTCCTCGCTCGCCTTCTCGCGCCACTGACCCCCGGCTTGTCAAGACCATTGACGGGGTTCGTCACTAAGGAACTCCATTTCTGATCGCCTTCCGTCAACCAGCTTCTCAGCTCCGAGTGTGCAAACACATTTATATG
>Ga0099799_10324_pt1 | contig 13097 bp, 9 predicted proteins | sample Uncmet6_SortLC_1_FD_89033 | JGI IMG/M metagenome (GOLD analysis project Ga0099799, IMG submission 89033) | Marine eukaryotic communities from CALCOFI LINE 67, Pacific Ocean - CN11_C50_N6_SortLC_1 | ecosystem: Environmental > Aquatic > Marine > Oceanic | place: Pacific Ocean: Monterey Bay...
TCAGGCCAGCGTGCGGGTCTCCGCCGGGCGCCTGGCGACGCGTCTCAAGGGGGAGACTAGGACCAATAGTTACTCAGCCACGCGGGCACGAGGTCCGAGGCCATTGAAGCTGGCGCGGGTGGCGGGCGACGCCGTCGCATGACCTCGTCGTAGGTCATCGGCTCGTGGACGTGTGGTGGGTCGTCCGCCTCGACGAAGAACTCGACGTCCGCTATTCCAGAAGTGTCCGCCTGGTAGAACTCGACGGTCCGCGCCGGCGGCTCGGCGCACGGCCGCGGCGGGGGCGCGTCGCGCGCGGACGTGGCTCCACTAGCCTCGGGACTCGTCTCGGCCTCCGGCGTCGGCAGCGTCGTGGGGGAGTCACGCGACGGCGGCGTCGAGCTCAGGTCCTCCTCGACGTGGGCGTTCGTTGGCAGCGCGGTGGGTTCCAGCGTCGTGAACAATTTGGGCAGCGCCGTCGGCGAGTCGCGCGGCGACGGCTCGATGTAGAGGTCGATCTCGTGCGGCTTGGGCGGTTTCGCCGCATCCTTGCCGGCTGGGCTGGGAGGGGGCCATGATGTGTTGTCGCTATTCATGGGTTGGCCCGCTGCCCCGCTGCCCATGACGTATGTTTTGGACGAGAGATGGTGACAGGCTGACTATAGATGACGACGTGTGCAATCGCAGCGATTTTTCGTCCTGTTGGACCTAGCGACCGTAAGACACTAGCTGGTCGACTCGACTCCGCAAAACTCTAATTTTGCTCGACAACGCTCTTAATTTTGGTCGACGACCAGTGACGCAGCAATGCCGCGAACGCGCGCACAGCGCCGTGCGACCGAAGGCCTCTTAAGGCTCGGTGATGACGCACTAAGCAATGTGCTGACCTTCCTGTCCCCCAGTGCCTGTGCGCTCGGGCCGGGCGCGACCTCTAAAGCGATGCGCGAAGTAGCTACGTCCAGACAACTCGAAGTTGCGCGCAAGTCTGGAAGCTACGTGCTGCGCCCGCCGGACAACGGCGTCGTGCACGCCCTGGCCACCGCGTTCGGGACGCAGGAATGGTCTAGCAAGACTGTGAACGGATACTGGGCGCCTTTTTCTGATCCTTCTCCACAATCCACACGCTTATGTGTGCCGACATCGCCGCTGCGCGTCACGGTGCATAGGGTTGGGAGCCAATGTCAAAACGACCTGGAATTGCAAGGCGAACGGGCCGTCGAGTACCTTCAAGATTTCGACGCAGCACTCGTCTCACGGGCCTCTCTTGGATCGGAACATCCCGCTGAAGCTCCTGATTGTTCCCTTCATGCCGGCTCTTACATAGAGTACGAGCTACCGTTCCAAGTATGTATTTCGGACTTCCGGATTGCGTTCGGCAACTGCTGTGCGCGTGATTTTGGTGATTGGACGTTTGAGGCATACGTAGGTGACGGACGTTGGACCATCTTGCACCATTGCTTGGTGAGTCCGTGGGAGGATATAGTAGGGCCGGGAGCGCACAGTTACCAGGGCGCCAGGCCGGGTCCCGAGAAGATTATCAACGTAGAGAATGACTTCATCATCTCCACTCGCTTCCGGATAAAACTCTGTGGAGAGCAGTGCATGCACGTCCGCTCGTTCGAGCTCTTCGGCACCATCCTCCCACGTTCGAACCCCCATCCAGCGCCTCCGAGTCCAGAAGACGTTTCGGCCGAGGATGGGCCGATGGGAGTAGTCCATACGTTTGGGCCAATGGTAGACGATGGGGAAGACAGTTCCGAAGACGAAGAAGATGACGAAGATCAGTTTGATTATTAGCTGTTAAGTTGACTAGTCTCGAATCTACCGATCATTTGAACATCACAATCATGATTACAACAAAAGCACTAAGTAGCATCCCGCTCCGCGCCACACACGTCACAGGCGAGGTGCTCGGCGCGGTTCCGTAGCGTGCACACGGCACACGTCCATTCGGTAGACGGCTCCTCGACGTCGAAGCGCCGGTCCACGAGGGCCGGCTCCTCGACGAAGTCCTCGTACGACGGTCGCGCGGGCGGCGGCGCAGACTCGACCGCGCCCCGCGGCGTCGCGCAAACAACACAAAAGTCCGCGGCACCTTCATTCTCCAGCGTGCACGCGGCGCAGGCCCACGCCGGCCGCACCACGTCCGCGAGCGCGGCGAGCACCGCGTCGTGGGCGTCGGCGCCGGAAGAGACCAGCGCGAGGACCTTGCGCCAGAGCGTCGGCTCCAGATCCTGGAAGCGGCCCCCGAGCGAGTCCATGAGCAGGCCCACGTAGGTCTCACTCCAGCCCTTGGAGTCTGCTCGCGCGAGCACCGCGGCGTCGCTGAGCTGTGACGCGTCCACGTCTTCCACGACCCTGGTCTCCAGGAACGCGCCCGCCCGCGCCCGCTCGTCGTGCGCCGCGCGCACCGCCGCGTTCCAGTCCGCAATGTCCCGCGTCGCGTCGGCGCCGGACGCCGTTTCTGTGGCCACGCGCCACTCCTCGGCATCATCGTCCCAAATGTCCTCCTCCTCCTCGCTCCAGTCGTCGTCGAGCCGGCCGAGCCCCTCATTAACATCATCGTCATCGAGCCACGCGTTGCGCGCCTTGGCCGCGAAGGCTCGGGAGGACGCCGGGACGACGGGCTCGCGCCGCCGCGCCGCCGCCTCCTTACGTTTATCGCGCTCCGCCTGGCGCGCGTGCGCCCGAGCCTCCATCTTCCGCGCGCGCTCGTTTTTATGAGGCGCCTCGGCGTCGACGCGAGATACGGAAGACAGCGTGAAGACCTCGCAGACGTCGCGGGCGACGGCCGTGGGCCCGTCCAATTTGGGATCGTAGAAGGGCGCCGCGTCGTCGCCGGGCTCGAGCCAGCGCGGGTCCGGCTTCGGGCAGGTACACCGCCACCAGATGGCGCACGCGTCCCGGAAGCTCACGAGCGAGAAGTCGAGGGGGCAGACGCCGCTCCGGAGCGCCTGCGCCGTCTGCGCCGCCGTGGCGCGCGGCGGCTCGTGCTTGCCGATCAGCTTCCGCGTCGCGTCCCAGCGCGGCTTGCGGCGCTCGGATTTCACGTCGAGCGGGATTTCCTCGTCGTCGTCGTCGGGCAGCAGTGCTGCACGTATATTTGAGACGTGGCGGCGCCTTTCGCACAAAAATGCGACGCAGCGGTCGACGTGCGCGCCCTGCAGCTCGACGACGCTGCCGCGCACCGTGCCGCCGGCCCCCAACGCGTCCTGGAGCTCCGTGCATAATGCGTTTGCATCGCCGCCGACGTTACGGATGCATGTTACGGTGTGGTGCTTGCGCTTCTCGACGTCGATGGGCCAGTCACCCTTTTTCGTGCCGCGCACGCGCCAGGCTGAGGCTTCGGCCATCGATGCGCAGCGCTCAAGCAGGATGGGTGCAGCAAGCAGTGGCACTCAATCAGGGCAGTGTCGCAGCGGTGGTGATTCGCAGCAGTGATGCCGTACCAGTTATTTTAACACAGCTGAGAATCAATAAGCGACTGCACGCCGCGCAACTCGAGCTGTGTTGTCGCACCGCCTTTTTGCCTGCTAGTGTCTTACCAGCCGCTAGCCGCGATTTCCTAAACGCGAGCCCTGGGAGCCGTTAAATTTCAGGAATTACTCAGCCGCCGCCGGCTCCGCGCCTTCGCGAAGGCGTCGACGCGCTTCAACAGCTCCCCGAAGTCCGGCCGCTTGTCCGGGTCCTGTTCGCTCGCGAAGGCGATCAAGCTCTCCAAGAACTTTTGAGTGGGACCCGTCGCCTTCTCGGCGATGAAGGGCAGCAACCAAGGCCGGTTCGCGACGTCCCAGACGTGCGTCTTCTCCGAGAGCCGTTCGCAGACTTTCTGCACGCACTTCCCTCTAGCTTCCGGCGCGCCGACGGACCCGGGCTCGCACCGGGCCTCGTCGTCGTCGAGCTTCCGGACGCCGAGCGACGCGACGGGGCACGAGTGCTGGTGCACGGTCGCCGGGCAGTCCGCGTCCCTCGCACACGCGTGGGGACCATTCTCGATCTGGTGTTTGGTTTTGTGGTACGTGTTGACCACATGAACGCCGAAGACCGAATCCGTCAACGCTTTGGGCCCATCAACTAAATAGATTTGACCTTGGGCATCCATCATGAACTGGTTCGCTCTGAAATCATCTAACAAAAAGCCGACCGAGGCCCAACTCTGAAAGCACGCCAACAAACTCCGAGCTAATTGCAAAGGCGTCTCCGTGGCTCGTTTTTTGAAAGCCTTGGATAGGGACGTGTTGTGCCCACCCTGGCCCCCGCCGATGGGCTCGCCCACGTCCTTCACCACATAAGTCAAAGCGCCATCTCTTTCGAACCACGCGCCCAACAGGGGTGGAATGCCCGGTTTGTCTCTTAACACTTCCATGAACATGAGCTCCAAGTACAGTAAAGAACCAGCTCTATTGGAGGAGTGCGCGACGTCGTGCCGGCCGACGCCCTTGATGACGACTGAGAGGTTGCCTTGCGCCGTCGTCCCGCGCCGCACCCGCTTCGCCTTGTTGTAGATGAGCTCGCCCCGTACTACGTCCCGCTTCGACCGCACGGTCCACGCTTCGGGCGCGTCCGGCCCGGCCTTGCCGTCCGTGTGGCGGGACGTGTGCGCGCGCGTGTGCTCGGTGCGCCGGAACCACTGGTCGAAGAGCGTGAGCCTTCCTAGTATAATGCCATCCTGGCTCTCGACGCAGGACGCGAGGAGCGCGAGGCCGAGGAGCCTCATTCTCACCACTGCTCTGGCACAAGACCACTGCTAAGAGCAGTGGTCTGGCACAAGAATTTTTTTGGCTGTCCGCCTGGTGAGGTTAGCTGCCCATCCGGCGCGGGCCGGCACGGCCGTGGAGCGGTGGCATCTCTTGACCACTGCTTTATGTTCCACCGGCTCTGCGTGAGAGCTGGACGCCGTGCTCAAAATTTTTTAGATCGAGATCCTAGTAGCCTTAACTAGCGAGCAGCTCCAAGCTCCTGGCACTTAATACGGCTTCTGATCGACGCAACGCAGCCACTTGTACAAGATGTGTTGCAGCGACGACGGCTGCGCGGTTGGGGCAGCGATTGGGGCGCTACCTAGGTAGGTGAGGTATGCACAAACTAAGCCAAAAAGGAGACAGGCACACTCTAGCTCGACAGCGTCAAATCGATGCGTAGGAAGTGATAAAATGACGACACGAGTAGCAAGCCTGGCACTGCTCGTCGCGCACGCGACAGCGGCAGACGAACTGCTCGCGCGGGCTGCGACCATCGACGTTTTCTTCCAGAACGCGACCAGCCCAGCTACCTGGACCGTGCGCTCGAGAAACGATCTCACCGGCCCAATAACCGAGCTCTACGACAAGGCTAAACATGTCTCCCGGGCGCACGTCAAGGGCCGGCGCGTCGTCGTCAAGGCGGGCGGCCGGCACGGGCTGTCGAACGAGAACCGGGGCGCCGGCGTCCTGTATTTCGAGTTACTCTATCTGGAAGCATTACGAGGTGCTCCGGGGATCCCAGAGTTACTAGGAGCGTGGGTCGAGGATGGGAACGTCACGTACGTGGTACGTGACTGCGGCCAGGCGATCGGCGCGGGCACGAGCGGCAAGCCAAGCATCCTCTCGACGGCCTACGCGCGGCGCGCGGAGCATTCTCCCCTCGAGCTCGCGCGGGCGTTGCTCGCCTGCTTCCAATCGTTTGCCGGGAACTTTCTGTTGGACGACTTCCGGGTGACGCAGTTCACGCTAGATGGCAAGGGTCATATCTACTTGGTGGACGGCCCGAAGGTGCTCCATAATTCATCGCTGGGCGACCAGGTCTATGACGTGTGGGGCACGCGCCACAACCAGGAGGACAACACCGCTCTTGCTTGCGCGGGCGACGGAGACTGCCCGGCCACGCACCGCCTGCACAGCTGCCTAGACAAGGTTTGCGAGCCCGGGTCGCTCCCCGCACCCGAAGCGACCGGGACGTGCCGCGAAAAAGTCTGCATGCCGGTCTCGGAGAAGACACACGTCTACGACGTGGCCAATCGGCCGTGGCTGTTGCCCTTCATTGCGAATCAAGCGAGGGACTGGAAGACGAAGAAGTTCCTGCGGAGTCTCATCGGCGAGGCAAATCGAACTTTACCGGAGGACAGGCCGTCGTTCGCGGAACTCTTGCACCGCATTGACGTCTTTCAGAAGTCGCACATTTTTACGGCGGCCCCCGGAGACGTCGGCGGCGGCGCCTCCTTCGAGACGGCGGCCGTGGCGACGACCTCATGCGCTCACGGGCGAAGGGGGCGCAAGTGCCGAGCCAAGTCCGGCCACCACTAGTGGCACTCGTGGATGTGATAATGTATGTGGTAATATTAGTATCTCCCCCGGGAGTCGTCTTCGGGGGAAAGGTGCTCACGCGCCGTTCGCCTCGCGAACCTGAAAAAGATCTCGTCTTCCGTGCTGCTCGGGGATTGGTTTCAGCATCCCTATGGTAGGAGAAAAGGGGACTGGGAGGAGAAGAAGCGGGAGTACGACGGGCGCTGGTGGACGCCGCGCGGCGAGAACCCCTGGGCCTGGGCCTTCGGCGCGCGCTAGACTAAGTAGCATTATCACAAAACTAGGAGCAGTCCCCCGACCGCAAGGCAGACACGAGCGCCAGATACCCGTCCATCTCCGGCCTCAGAAAGCCCCGCCGGACTAAGAAATCGACCGTCACGACGGCGACGTTCGGCTTGAAGCGCCCCCTCACAAGGTCGGCCAGCACGGCGTCGACGCTTCTCAGCTCAAAGCCTTCCACCTCGCCGTCCACGGGCCGCGGAACGAAGGAGGACGGCAACTCGATGTCGTAGCAAAACAGCACCTCGTTCGTGACGCGCTCGCCCTTGCCCTCGCCCGCGACGCCGCGATAGCTCACGACCGACGCCGGCGCCGCCCGTTGCCCAAGCTCCGCCGGCACGCCGGCCTCCTCCGCGAGCTCCGCCAAAACCTGGGCCCCGGGCCTCCCGCCCACATCGGCGAGCTGGCCCGCGGCGACGTGGTCGAGCATGCCCGGGTACGTCGCTTTCGTGGCCGCGCGCGTCGCGACCCAGACGCGGAGCTCGTCTCCTTGCAGGGTGTAGCCGTTGACGTGAACCCCATAACCCTTGGCGCCGAGCAGCGGGTACGCGGCGCGTTCGACGCGGAAGGCCGGTGCGGCGGCGTACGACGCCACGACGGGCAGTAGTTCGTCGCGCCAGCCCGTCACGACGCCGTCCTCCGCGAGCTTGGTGATGCACGCCGCGACGGCTTCCGTGCGCGCCGGCTCGTCGGCCGCTTCGAGCGCCGCGTCGAGCCGCACGACGCCGGCGTCTATTCTGAATGCGGCGCCGGCGTCCGCGACCGCCTTTGCTAGCTCGGGCCGCAGCTCGCCGACCTTCTGGCCGTCGACGACGAGCGGGAGCAGCGCGACGCCGTCGCCGAGGTCGTTGCACTTGTTGACTTCTTTCAAGAGTTGCGCGCAGAGGTGTGGTGGTTGCAAAGAGGCTGTGAGAGCAGCGGTCCAAAGGAGGCTGTAATATGTCCGCATGGCTGCGGTTTTGCACCAGGGAGCACAAGAGCTATGCCTTATCGTCGTTGCGTGCAGCGAGCAGCCCTGTGTCTCACTTTTCAGCTGCCGTCAAAAACGAGTGCTAGCGTCCTGTAACACACTAGCAAGCTTGCGAGCCCGGGCAAAACGAACGATCTGCGTGCGCTGTGACGGCCGCGCTGCAAGCCAGACGACACTTTGACAGGCGCATCGCCTCCCTCAGCCACTGCGCCCAGCGGTTCGCTGGAAAAAACGCCTAGACCTGGAGCTTAGAGCTTTAAACGCTGCAGCGCCACACCGCGCCATCTCTAGCTTGACATCATCAAAGCGCCAAAAGATGGCCGAGCAGCAAACCAAGGCCCTCGTCGACGGCGAGGTCACGCTCGTCTACGCGCTCCGCGCCACGAACACCGAAGAAGAGGACAACGGCCCGCTCGCGAGCCACGCCAGACGCGTGCTGAGTGTGGAGGTCCTCGTCGACGCCGTAAACGAGAGAAGAGCCGACGTCTTCTTCTACGACGAGCTCGCCGACGCCGCATCAAGATTAAATATTGAGCGCGGCGCGCGGCTCTGGCTCGAGGCGTCGCCGGCGTGGCTCCGGCCGGCCGGCGACCACCCGCGCATGGCGGCCGACCCCCTCCACGAAAGGCGCCGGGCGGGCGCCGTCGCGCTGGCGCCGCGCGATTTGTTGATGGCGGCGCAGACGCCGGACGCGCTGCGGGCCTGGCGCTGCTGCGTCCACCGAAACGACAACTGGATGGAAGTCGACCAGCCGCCTACCAAAAAGAAGAAGCGCGAGGCCATCCCGGCCTACGTCACCTTCCCGTCGTCCGATCGCGTGGACAAGGACCACTTAACGTTGCGCGGCTGCCGGGCGCACTGCGGGATCGGGATGGAGGTGAACGTGCTCGGGGCCGTCTACGCGACGAAGCCGCTGCAGCGGGGCCGCACGTCTTCATTTATTACGCTGGAACTGTGCGACGCGGACGGCGTGTATACGGCGACGCTCACGGCCTTCCACGAGACGAGTGAGCGGCTCCCGGCGTGTCGGGCGGGCGACGCGCTGCGGTGCCGGCGCGTCGTCTTCGAGCCGCCCCTGGACGGTGATAAGGATACGCATCTGCGGCTGCGGGGCGTCGGCTGGTCGGGCTTCGCTTGTTTCGCGTGGCCCGCGCGGCCGGGTTTCGAGCAGCCGCTGCGGAACGTCGCCGTCGCCGTCGACTACTGCGGGGCCAAGAAGCCGACGCCCGCGTCCGACGCGTTGGCGAGGTACGCGGCGCGGCTGCGCGGCGCGACGCCGCGCGCGGTCGAGGACGACGACGAGGCGGGCCCCTGCTGTTTGGTCGACGCGCGACAGACGAGGGACGCCGGGCCCTTTGCCTGTCGCTGCGCCGTGCCGGCGGTGCGGCGCGACGACGCCGACGGGCGCGTGCTCGCGGCGCGGCTCGTCGACGACACGGCCGAGGTCGACGTGCTCGTGCCGCCCTGGGCCAATCTCGAACCGAGCGCGGCCGGCGTCGCGGCGCTCCGGGCCCAGGACATCGAAGGCGAGCGCTACCTCGTCCTCGATAGCTACGACGAGGCCGAGGAGCCCTACGAGGACGAGTTCTCGCAGGACGTGGCCGCGGACCTGTACGGGGCGACGCAGATCAATGAGTAATTGTGTGAAATGAAGAAAACCCCGCGCGAATTTCTCAAGTCTCAGCACCGCCCGGGCACAGGGCGGGCAGCCTCTCTCTGCGAGGTCGCGCATCGGCAGCGTTAAGATGCGTCTTTTTGTTCACCTGCTCTTGATGTCATGCCTCGCCGCGGACGCCGGCCGTCAGCGCCAGTATATGGACGACACCAGCCTCCGCGGCACCGACTACGCCATTACCAAGAGCTCCAAGATCAAGACCAATGAGTCTCCGAGCTCGTCAGTCCGAAGCCTTGGGCAGCGACGCGTGCTCTCGGGCTACGTGATGGACGACAGCACGATTAGAACGGCCGTCGCGGCGTGGCTCTCGGACGCGACGGCCGCCGAGTCGACGTACGGTCATATCTCGACGTGGGAGACCGGCGGGGTGACGGACATGACGTGGTTATTTTGTGCATACTCTTTCGACTACTCAGGATCTGGTTACTGCAACACGGCCGCGGCGTCCTTCAACGAGGACATCGGCGCGTGGGACACCTCCGGCGTCAGGAGCATGGAGGGGATGTTCTACCACGCCGGTGCCTTCAACCAAGACGTCAGTGATTGGGCGGTCGACAGCGCCAATTCTGAAAATAGCATGTATGTGATGTTCTACGGCGCCTCTGCCTTCGACCAGGACCTCGGCTGGTGCGTGGACGACGGCGTGGACCTGACAGACGCGTTTGGCGGCACCCCGTGCGCGTCGACGTCGTGCGGCGTCGTGCAAATGGACAACTGCCCGACGCCCAAGCCGACACCCAGACCGACACCCAGCCCGATCTCTGAATCGACGTCGTCGTCGTCCGGCTCCTCGTCCCAAAAGTCCAACGAAGACGACGTCGTGGACGACGACAAGATGATGACCCTCGTCGTCCTCGGTGGCTTGCTTGGGCTGTCGTTGGTCGCTGGGCTGCTGCTCTTCGCGCTGCACCAGCAGCAGCTCGCGGCGAAGAAGTCGAGAGCCCCACGCAAGCTTACGGTCACTGCCGTGGAACCGAGAGCCCCACGCAAGTTTACGGTCACTGCCGTGGAACCGAGAGCCCCACGCAAGTTTACGGTCACGGCCGTCCAGAGCGTCTAGCCGGAGCCGCGCCAATTCAATAAACGCCAAGGCCCGCCCCTCGTCTGCCTCGGAGTCGCACCGTTCCCCGCATACCCCTCCCCATCTTACGAAGTAACCAATCGTCACACGAGCACAAGTTATAACCAGACCCCGGCCCCCAACCCCTCCGCGGCCGCCTCGTCGTCGGCCAGGTCGTTCGTAGCCAGCACGCCCCATTTGACGGGCACCTCGTCCTCGAGGATCTCGGAGGCGCAAGGGGCGCCGTCCGGGAGGTAGGTCACGCGGAACTCGGCGTGCAGGCCGTGGACGACGTACAACGTATGGCCGTCGAAGCCCCAGGTCGGGTCGCGTCTTCCCGACGACGGCGGCTCGTGGGAGATGGAGGGGTCCACGTTCGACCGCTGCTTGTAGAGGCGCGGCCGGATGTTCGGACTTCGCACGTCCACGACCTCCGCTTCCACAATATCCCCCGGCACGTCCTTCGCGACCCTTCTGAGTTTCGTCGACTCCAACGACACATAAGTGGTCAGTTCCCTCTTGGTAACATTGTACTGCAGCATGCCGAACAGGGCGTCGAGCTCCGTCGCCGACTCTTCGAGGACCATGGGTAGGGACGGCGGCTCCACGAAGGACCAGGTCCCGGCAGGTGCGGGCGCGTTCCATTTCCAAGTAAAGCCCGCCGGCGCCGGCGCCGCCGCATTCCATGAAGACGTGTCCATCGTTCGCTTGCGGAAGTAGTAACAGGCCGCCACCCGGTGGGAGACATCTACCAGACTTTGCGCTTGCTTCGCGTTGAGCTGCGTCTTCTTGGCCCCGCGCCAGCCCTTGACCTCGTACGCGCCTTCGGGCCCGGACGTCAGCTTGGCCCGGATGCTCTCTGTACCTTCCAACGCCAGCGTTACGTCCGCGGAAGACGTTTCCACGTAGTTCTTCGGCAGGCCGTGGTTGGCGGGAAGGAAGCAGAGACACGCCGCGACGTACGAACTGAGATCGACATCATCGAGAACGTCGACGGATGCGAGCGGCCGGTCGTAGGCTTTTGAGAATTGTTCCGCGTCGTCAGCCGCGTCGGCCGCCCAGCCGCCCGCCGGCGCCGGACAGGGCGCGGTCGTAGCATAGGTCCAGCCCGCCGGCGCCGGCGCGTGCGGGTCCCAGCCCGCATCCCTAAACCGCAGCCGCTTCCGGCCCGAGCCGCGCTGGTAGGGGGGCGCGAAGGCCTCGGGCGTCCTCGGCCGCAGGCCCCGGTAGAAGGGCGGCGCCTCGGCCTCGAAGATCGACGAAGATGGTGCGGGCGCGGGCGCCGGCGACGGGCCGGGCGCCGGCGCCGGCGCGCGGTAGAACACGGCGCTCGGCTCGCGGTCCGCCAGGAATTCTAGGAGGAGCGCCAGGTGCTCCTTCCGATCAGCCAAGGTCCAGTGCGGCTCGACGTAGCACTCGTCCAACCCGAGGGCGGGCTTGACGCAGCTCGCCAGGGGCAGTTCGTTGCTGGAAGCCAACAGTGGTAAGTGCGACAACGACCGCCACGACAGCACCTCCAGCGTCCTCGTTAAAAACTCGGAGGGCGGCGGCGGCGGCGGCGCCTCGACGACGGCCCGGGGCGGCGCGTCGCCCACGTAGCGCACGGCGTCCATGGCTTGCGTGAAGACGTTGCGCCGGTCCATCCGTAGGAAGTTAACCTCAAAATTGCCCGCGACGCACCGCGGCGGGCCGCCCTCGTACTTGAATTTATAAAGGGCCACGTGTAGGGTCTGCGACATAGTCTCATTCATCGCGGCCCATCTTATCTGCTTCCTCTGGACTAACGCGTCGATCTTCGCGTCTAGTGCTTCTAACTGAGCTTCTTTCTTGTCATCGGCCAGGAACACATCATCAAAACACGCTTGCCTATCCTTTTGCAATTCCACAATTTCCGAATCAATTGATGCATGATCCACGGCCTCGCGGAACTCCCACGCTAATAATTTCTCGCACGTCTGCGCGGGCACGACGTAGTACAGGGGCGGCCGCCGCCCGAGCCAGTCCGGCGCGTGCGTGCGGCACTTGCTCTCCAGGATGTAGGTCATGCGGCCGTACGTCGAGTCCTGGCCATCCCAGTAGTAGACCCGGCCCTCGTCGTCGACGTGCGCCTCCCAGGTTGATACGGGGGGCGCGGGCGCCGGCGCGGGCGGCTCGGTCGTCGGCTCCGCCGTGGGCGCGGGCGCGGGCTCCGCTGCATGCTCCGCCGTCGACTCCACCGGAGATTCAGGAGAGGCGAAGCCGGGCGGCGGAAGGTGCACGACCTTTTTCACGAGACCGACGCACAGCTCGCAGGCGACCCAGTCGCCTTCGACACAACAACGCCACGGCGCGGGCTCGACGTACTCCCTGTAAGCCCGCGCGGCGGCCATGTCCAGCGGGTTCGCGGCGTGGGCCGCCGCGAGCGCCGCGCGTTCCGCGCCGCTGTCGCGGACCCATTCGTGGGGTTCCGGTACGGGTATGGATGGTAATGGAGGCGGCGGCGCCGGTGCTGGAGAGGGCGCCGGCGCGGGTGCCTCTTCAATAGACTCGGGCGCGACGGCCTCGACGGCCTTGGCGCGCCACTTGCCGAGTCTAGTGGAACCGAAGAGCCCGAGCTTCAGCTTCTTTGGTGGGATTTCATGTTTTCTCATCATAAACTCCTGGACGCCTTGTTCATTTTCGTCGGCCTCGGGCCCGGCCGCGAGGACGAATGACGCGCCGTCGATGGTTACGGTGCGCGGTTTCGCTCCGGGTGTAGTCACTAAATCATTCTCGGCCGCCGCCAGGCGGTCGCAGAGCGTTTCCGCGTCCTGGTTCGCCGCCTCGTACATAGAGAGCACGGCTTCGTAGTGCTCCTTCAGCGAGAGAGGCTTT
>Ga0099799_10326_pt1 | contig 13044 bp, 6 predicted proteins | sample Uncmet6_SortLC_1_FD_89033 | JGI IMG/M metagenome (GOLD analysis project Ga0099799, IMG submission 89033) | Marine eukaryotic communities from CALCOFI LINE 67, Pacific Ocean - CN11_C50_N6_SortLC_1 | ecosystem: Environmental > Aquatic > Marine > Oceanic | place: Pacific Ocean: Monterey Bay...
AGGTCGCGGAAGAAGCGAAGGCAGAAGAGCCAAAGAAGAGAAGCCGAATTCGAGGACTTTTTAGCCGGGGAAAGTAAGCTGCGGATACTAAGGGCAAAAAAATGAGATCAAGCGTACTACGGGATTCTGGCATGAGAGGCTTCAGTTAGCACTGGAAATAGCGGGCTTTGGGAGTCTCATGTTGATGTGATTATAATTGATGGAACCATTATTATCCAATTTTTCTCATGTTTTACGTTTAGGTGTGATACTGATAAATTATTCCTACTTAACTCATTACTCAACAATTCAATTTCCAAACCATTCCACTTAGACACTCCCTTCTTCAAAATTACAGAAACAAAAAGTCCCCGTCACCGGGACGCTGACGCCCTCTCTCCGTGATGGAAAAATGTGACATGGTGCTGTCATCCAAAGCTAGACATTCACCGCAGTCAATGCCTTCCAATAAATCTTCCATGCCACCCATGACGGCCTGGTAGTCATCCAGGGCCAACGTCTCTAGATCCTGTACGAGCAGCGAATCAGCCTCGACCATGCGATTATCCTCGGCCTTCATATAGGCCTTGCGCCTAGATTGTGACATTGACTTGCTCTCCTTGAACGCACTGCAGAATTTCAGAAGAGAATCATCTAGGGCAGCGGTGGAGTGGGGATCGTCAAAGTAGTCGCTAGGATCCCAAACACGACCGGCAGGCAGCTCAACATCGCTCAGGTCGTCGTCATCATCCCATTCTCGCTGTGCGCCCTCATGCTGTATAACATTCTGAGCGGGCGCCACGCTGACAGAGGTCCTCTTTGGTATTACGACTTTCTTCTTTTGCGTGGCTCTTTGATTTGTCGGTACCTCCATCCGCTTCATCTGACCCCTTTTTGAGGCGATGGAGGTCCCATTCCCATTCCCATTCCCATTAGAGCGATCTCCGAATGGAGTTCTCTGGGTACTAGCACCAATCCCAGGCTTCTTGGCCGACTTAGGAGCACTGGACTGCCGTCCGGGCGTGGGGAAGGACACGGATTTGGTGGCACCACCTCCGAAACCGAGATTACCTCCACTTCGAGCCGCCTTGCGGTTAGAGATGTCCCCGAAGGCCCTCCGCCTGGCCGACTTGGTCCCGCCAGGAGTCTTGGCTATGGGAACGTTCGCGTTGATATGCTTGGCAGGACCAAGGGACTTCCTGGTAGATGATGGCGCCTGCAGGGGATGACTGGTCGACAGACTGCCTCCGCCGCCTCCGCTTGGTTTCATTGCCGACGACAGATGAGCGCCGACATTGGGCATGTTCTCATCGTTGCCTGCCTGAGGAGCGAGGGCTAAACGCCCGCCCCCTCCTCCGCTCACGAGCATGTCTGGATTTTGGGCACCGTCAGGTGTCAGAGGTTGGAGTGTATGATGAATATCGTTGCTATCTCACTGGTTAAGGAACAATTGCTTTGAAACGGACGCAATCGGGAGAATTTTGATTTTGAGCGACGGTTTTGGGAGCAACGGTTACTTTAGTAGGGTTAGGTTCCCCGCGAATCCTGATCAATTACGAACCGCGCGTGTTGCCGGCAGGCCTGGCCTGTATGCATACTTCAGTACATTTTATTCCTACGGTGGACTCTAGCTAGATAAATACACTGTAACCCCCCGTATAGTACTTTACTTACGAGGTCGTCGTATGCATAAGGCATATATATATATATATATATATATAATGCATACATACATAAGTACATCTAAGTTGAGAGCTCGTATCCATACTAGAGAGAGTACTCATAATATCATAATAATACTCTAGCTAGAGTATGCATATATATATATATAATATTACTACTCTAGAGTAGTATTACTACTAAGTAGCAGTACGAGTCGAATTATTATTATTATGTACTACTGTACGTATGCATACTCTAGCTAGGAGCTATGCATAGTACGAGAGTACATACATAAATACATACATACTATTACATACATACATACACCATGCATGCATGTATGTATGTAACAAAAGCGTATGGATACTACACGTTTACGTACACATACTACACGTACGAGCTCGTAGTGGTACTCTGCAAACCCCGGCATTGTATTCATACGAGCTCCACTGCAGCTCATTAACTCGGTCCGAGCTCGTATTCCAGATATTAGATTCATCACATCAAGACAAGTATCTGCCCTGCTTGCCAAACTTCCAAGCCGCATCATGACGACGACCTACCTCCAGGCACTCTTCTTCATCTTCGCATGTACGCCTCACAGTGCGCTCTCCTTTTCCATTCCGATTGGACCGCTCATACACGCGGGGGGGAGACATCTATCTCTGCGGGAGATATCTGCGAGCAATCAAATCAGCAGAGGCCTGACGCTGGTGGGAGCCAAAAATAATGGATGTGAAGACAGCGACGAGGAATCTTCGAGCGCCAGAGAATCTTCTCTACCATCGGTATCAACATCTATGGCAAATATTAAGGGTGGGCTCGGAGAGTTTGAACCGGATAAAAAGATCCCAATCAAGCGAGAGGTCAACGTCGGCGATCCGCAGCAGCGCGTCGTGAAGGACAAGGAGATGAGCGTCACGTCAATCCTTAGAGAGCTTGCGGCAATCCAGTCGTCGGGCCCTCAGAAGTACTGCCTGCTGGGAACGAGGCAAACCACATATTTACACCAGCAAATCATAGAGTTGCTTGCTTATGCTCTAGTCCTGTCGGGGAATCATGTTTACACGTCTGGGGCGCAGGGTACGCACGCCGCTGCGATCAAGGGTGCGCTTCGCGCAGAAAGGCCCGATCTCCTCACAGTCGTCTTGCCCCAGAGTTTTGACAGGCAGCCTCCCGAGATTCAAGATCTGCTGCGGGATGTTACAGACCTCGTCACGATGCCTCAGAATGATAGCATGGGCTTGGATGTCGCCAGTAGGATCTGCAACAGCCATCTCCTGGGTCAGACTGACCAGCTGATTGCATTTGCGTTTCACGAGAGTACAACCGTCATTGAAGCGACCAAAGAGGCGAAGAAGTTGGACAAACTGGTGACGACAATGTTCCTCGACTAGTCGTCATTTTCTCGGTTGCGCTGCGCAACTGCCATTTGGTTTACTTTTCGCAACGTGTCGTCAAGAAAACTTATTTCTTGCAGGCATGCGGTTTGGTTTCACGAGCTGGATTACTTCGAGCTACGCAATATAGGATATTTGTTAGTGCACTGTACTGATGGATCATGTGAGACATACGCAACGGTATTTAAACCGTAATTTTCATTCTATCTAATTCCAATTTTAATTTCTGGCTGCGAATTTGCTTCCTTCCCTATTCTCTCCGTGTCAGATACGTTGTGAAGGTTGCTTGTTGGGTTCAATAGCTTTTTAAACTCCTCCTCAGTGGCTATTGATATAGATAGAGAGAGCTCCTTCGCTTCTTTCTCTGCCATGAGATCATAGTGCTTAGATTTGTCTCTAAATCCACCGTCCTCGTATCGACTGGCGAGGTTCAGATAATAGTTAAGAACCTTCCAACTAGGCTCCAAGAATGCGTGAGTCTTCAGGAGATTCGCAATGTCATCTGCTAATCTGTCCATCACATTGAATTCCCCCCTTGCCGCATATATGTATGACGGTCCCATAAATGTTTCAAGAACAATATCTGAGGCAATCAGAGCCTCCTCCTGCGGGCTAGTAAGTATGGCGCACCGGGCTTCGTCAAATGTTGCCAGGGCTCTCTCTCCTTGCCCAAGCGATTCTTGGATAGTGCCCAAGACATTTAACCTTTCCACAAACGGCCCTTCCACCCATTCCCAATAAGAAAGCACTAAGACAAGGAGAAGCGCACCAATCGCTGCTGAGAGAATGAAACGATTTCGTGTTGGGTTGCTCCATGTGAATTTGGCAGAGCAAAATAAGATGAACGCCACGGTGAATAAAAAGGAGATGGTCGGTGGGTTGTAGAAACGCTTTCTCCTTTTCTTTGAGTGATCGGCAAAGTCTAGGCACCCATCACCAGAGTTTTCTTCGAATTTTCTTCCCCTGAAATTCCATCGGCGCGCCATCATGACATAGTTTCCCAGATACTCCTTTTGCTCCCTGACAAAGTCAATGAGTTCCTTCATTTCCACGACCTTTTCGGCATTTTGTTCGAGGAGCATAGATTTCTCTGACGAAGCGGCTTCAGACTTGAAAAAAGAGTTCTGAGCCTCGGCCAACAGCTTGAGCCCCATCTTATAGTCACCTTTCATTCGGTAGATTTCGGCAACATCGCCAAGAAGCAAGCCAACCTCAAGATATGAGTCAGTAGATGGTTCCGTACTCGAGCTTCCGCTCCCTCGTTTCAACCGTGGCACCAATTCATCGAGGTAGACGGCTATGGCCTCATCGTATTCCTCCGCCGCGAAGTGAAGATCTCCCAATCGGTATAGGATGATGGTCTCTGTTTGCTCGAGAGCGAATCTGGCTTCCTCGTCGTCCGCCATCTCGCTGCGATGCACTTGACGCTCCTGATCGAGGGACGACTTCGCGCGTGCGATGACGTCCAGGGCCAGATCCCACCTCTCGACCACACTCGGCACGTAGGAAAAGTAGTAGTGCAGGTGAGACGGTGGGAGGGCGATGATGCCCATTAGGGCAACGGCCGAAACAGTGGCCACCATCGCCCCAGGTAGAGAAAGCATCATCATCGTGATAGGTCAAGCAGCCAGTTCTGAATGTTTGGGAGAGGTAAATCTACGGTAAGCCCCTTGGCCATCTAATCAGCGTATTAGAGAGATGGGTCGAATGGCGACGAGGCAGGAAGAGGCTGGTTGCGTGTGCCACGGTAAAGGAGCAAGGATTACGGCGATCGATCGCATGGATCGATGGTAGATAGGAGATTGTGGCAACATGGCAACATGCAGGAAGGTTGTCCCCGGCACGAATCGATTTTCAAAAGCTTTTTGGTTTTATTAACTACCCGGTTATACAATATAGCCTTTCGATCGTCCGTTTGTGAATTCCCGTATCTTCCTAGCTAGCTAGAGCGTAGTATGCATAAGTACACTATTAGAGTATCCTTACTAGAGTATAGCTCTGAAGATCTCATATTAATACATGTTATTGATAATGACTGTATTAGACAAACGAGCACAATACTAGATAGAACCTCTAAAACCTCTTTCCAATCGTATGGAGTGCATCGACAGCCATCCACATTTTTGAAGATATGCTGCTCTCGATCAATCGCTCAATGAAAGATAGGGCCGCGGCCTCTTCTAGGTCTAGGCGGAATCTATACCGCATAGACAGGAGCGCATCCTCTGGACTTTGATTCCTTGAAACATCAGGCAGGTCCGCAGATGAAACGTTTCTCACCAATGCCATAAGGAGTCGGACATTGCTGTGCCTTCGGAGAGCTACAAAAGCGGCGCCAGCTAGAGATAAGAACTTGGCAAAATTGTCGCTCTCGCGCCCACCCATACCGCGCACCATTTCTTCCGTAATTCTCATGGGCAGGTAGGTTTTCGGATCTTGTCCCAAGATGAAGGAGTAATCGCAATGCAAGAAGTACCCTTTGGGGTGGAGCAAGAGATTGTCTAAATGCCGATCTCCGACGCCTAAAAGGTAGGTGATGACACTATATCCAGCACAGGATCTGACATAGATGTCCATGACATCCTTTCGGATAAAATAGGGAGCATCCGCATCATATGCAGAAGCGCGGAGGAAGTCTTGGACTGGGTTGAAGCCGTATATATTTCCTAAGACCCTTTGCTTGGATAGCTTTTCCACTGGCCCAGAACTACGGAGTGACTCGTACTTAGACCAGCTCCCTGCAACCCTTGGCATTAAGCTATTGTCAACATCCTCCGAAGACACTTTATCGGAATGAACGGAAAGACTGACCGAACCAGCAGCACTGTTATTTCGGCTGACGGGGAACGGGCTACCAACAGGCTTACAGATTTCGGACAAGGCGACAGTACCAGTCACCCATTCGACGAAACCCTTTCTGTCACTGACCGACTGGCATCGGTACGTTTTCAGCTTGAGATCGAGACCAGAAGCTCGAAGTACACGGTCACAAGCTTCAATGAATTCAAGAGCCAACATTTCTTGACGCATATCATCGTCGTGCTTGTACAAGAGCATTCGACTAGGCGATAATTCGCCACCTAAATGTACGCGATTACATGTAATCCTGAGCTCAACTACCAAAATCTTGGAGTCCGTACCAGGCAGTACCGAATAGCCAGAGTGATCAAATTCATCCTCACCTGTGAAAGGGGAGACAAGCGCATTGCAATTCGTCGTGGCATAAGAAGACTTCCTAGCTCCTTCCCAAGTTGACGATAGATCGATCCAACAGTACCCTGCATCAGAGGAATTCTGCTGACGTTCTTGTTCACCAATATGAGGAAGCTCCTCGATGCCATCATGGATGTCATTACTCGACGACAATCTCAATGATAACGTATTGGGACACCCCCAAGACGATCGGGTCTCAAAGGTCAGGAGGTTGCCATCCTTCCATCGACAAGCTGATGAGGTAGGACCCACTTCACTTCGCTCTGTCTCCCGAACAACGCCTGCAAGTGCAGCGTGAACAAGATACGAAACAGTCTCCTCACTTTCGTCTACACCATGGACAGCAATGACCTCAATGGTTGTCCGGTAAAGCGTTTCTTGTCCATCTATCTCGCCAGCATTGGACGGGATGGATATAGGCATGATATTGCTTTCAGATTCGCGTGCTTCTGTCTTGAAAGTCAGGAGGAGAGGAAAGTGGGCACTTGGCAAAATGTGGCATTCTTCCGGAACTAGCGAAACTAGCATCTCCGAGGCGTCAAGAGGATTTAATAGTGGCAGCCTCGGCAAATATCCGTCCATGCGACCTTCAGCGTTCATGCGATGAAGTTCCTTCCTCATTTCTACCGTACCATTTGACATGGCAATGCCTTTGCTAGTCGACCAGGGCTGCAGAGCCAATTTGGCAATTTTCTGGCTAATGGATTTCAGTAACGTGCCCTCGATTGTTTTGCAAGTAAGCTCCAATTCGTCTACAAACCACGCCATGTTATTAAAAAACGTGACCAACGAAGCAGTTGCCATCACATCAGATCGAACAGAGCCCTTGTCACTGCCCGAGGGCGAAGTTTTAAACACATCTGTTCCTTCACTCGCCTCATCGGAATTCTTTCTCTTCCTCGCACTACCGGTCCGCAATAGTCGACCGATCTTTTTCCTAACGGCCTTCTTCTTTTTTGGTGTATCTATGTTTGCATCTTTGCCAGGAGAAAGAAAGTTGGGATCTAGCATAGAGTCCTTGAGATCCTCGAAAAAGGTATCATCCATTGGACTCTTCGGGTTCCTCAGTTCTTGCAGCGGAGAAGGAGAGACTCCCGACTGGGCTCGTTCTTGTAATGCAATCGACAGATTCTCTTGCGCATTGCGAAGGACACGCAAAGGCGAGTAGGTAGAGGATTCGTCTCCTTGTCCGTCAACAGGATTATCAACCTCCAACGCGGACAAAAATGAACGAAGAAGATAGTTGAGCCGCTGACACAGCTCATCATTCTCCAAGGCCAAGCCCACCAACATTTTAACAATCTTTTCCTCGAGATGCCTCAATAAGGCAAGTTCACTAGATGAAATGATATCATGGTTAACTTCACTGTCGACTGAAAATAATTCGTCCTTTATCGCGGCGACAAATTCTTGAGACGAAAGCAAAGTAACAATCTGGATAAGATGCCAAGCAAACACTTCTCCAGCTCCCCGGGCTAATGCCCCATCTTCGAGGCTTTTAACTAAAGCCGCGGGGGAGTGCGGTGCTTCCAAATGTTGAAAGGCGCCATCAGGGGGGAAACCACGGGGAAATCCCACGAATCCTCCAAGAATTCGAAAATTGTCCTCGTTGCAGCCTGCCATATGGTAAGTTATGCAGTATACCAGCGCCTGTAACGCATTCCATCTGAAGACTAAGTTTGCCTTGGGTAGGACAGGGCATCGGGCATAATGAATCTTTGACGACATACTGGAGCCAGAGCGCTTACCCATTCCAGAAGGCGCTAATTCAACACCAGATGCCACTTGATTCGCGAGGTCTGAAAGAGACCCTGCAATCCCCCTCGCTCCTGGACCAGAGGCAAGATCATCCTTTTCAGGTTGATATTGGGCGCTTGTGCCGCAACTAAGAAAATTCTCTAGAGGATGCCGACTTCGCTTTCCATTAGATGCCGCAATGCTGGTTTTGCGCTTTAATTTCACACCATCTTGCTCTCGCATTCCTGCTTTCAACGTTTCTTCGTCAATTTTCGCCTTGGACGACCCTCGTTCGAAGGCGCTTGTTCGTGATGCAGATGGGGTGAAGACAAGCTGCAACTTAATTTTCTCTCCGTTAGTAAACAAATCTTTGAGAGTAGAGACGGTTCCAATGTGATCCATATCTCTAAAGCTCCTTCCGTTCACAGTTGCCACAAGGCAGCCCCGTTTGACGCCGGCAGCTTCTGCAAACGAGTACGTCTTTTGTACAAGTGCAAAGTTCCCACATGGGGCCCAAGAAATCCCAAACGGGGCCTTAGAAAACAGCATAACACTATAAACTCTTCCATTCCTGATGAATCGGAGCGCAACAGGTCCTTGGATGCCACCAGCAGGAGCTATTCCTAAAGCCTTGTCCCCGCTAGCGGCGGCTGTCGATGCCTCTGTCGATGCTGCGGCGATAATGCTGTCGCCAGATTCATACTCTCTTCCTCCTGCGTTCGAATGCCCTTCGTACTGCCACAAACGCCCGAGAAGCTTGTGGCTGGATTCTCCCAAAACGCCCATACCATTGATATCTACCAAGATTGAGCCCGGCATGACTCCAGCTGAATATGCCTCACCAAAAGTATCAATCGAGCGGACATAAAGGCCAAGGGGAATTCTCGACAATGTGACCCCCACTTTGGGTTTAGGACCAGGCAATGGAGCCGATGGCGGAGAAGAAACCCCGGAGTTGACGGCACCGGCAGGTATTATGGCGCCATATGATACAAAGGACTCTATTCCAGCTATGCCAACACCCTCTACCGCCGGTATGTACGCTCCATCCTGAACGCTACCACCATCGCTAGATATAGCACCAGGAGAAACGACGAAATCGAGCTCACTTCCTGACCGCGAAAAATACGCAGGGCCGAACATAGCATCGACCCACTCGTTCTTTACATCTACACGGAAGACGCCGAGGTCATTGGGGAACTCGTCGATGCCTTCATCCACGGATACTGAAGCATTTTCGTCCACCTTTGGACCTGGCTCAGGACCAAGCGCAAGCGTATGGTCATCCTCCCAGATCAATCTCATGATTCCAGCGAGTATTTGGTGGCGGTGTGGCCTGGGGCCGGACAGCGTGGAAGTCGTAAGTGGATCCCGTGGACGTGCGAGGGTGCGAGGAGAGAGGCAAGTACCGAAAGCTGGAGGCGGGCTGCGTTGCTGTGGTATCTTTTCCTTTCACCGTTTAGAGCAAGCCTTTACTCTAGCTAGTAGCTACTGTACGAGAGGGAAGTGGGGGATCACCATAATAGCTAGTAAGATCCCCCACTAATCACGTAACGTACATCTACTGTATTAGTACTACGAGTCATAGTACTACTAGCTATTATGCATACTTACTAGCAGTAGTAGATGTATTTTTATTTGTGATACTACTCTCTAGTAGAGTATTACGACGTATAATCATTTACGAGCTCGTACTAATCTAGCTATTATATATGCATACATACATGCATGCTGGAACGAGCTATGTGGACCTGATGTACTCGTACACTACTAGCTAGAGTATCTTAAAAATCCAGAGTTGCATTTTACGTTTACTTTCGCAATAGGAAAGAACTTGAATGGCGCATCGCCTGCCGTGCCATGGCAAGGCTACTCTATATAGTACATACTCTACTACTCTCTCTAGTATAATATTATATATTATACTACTAGCTAGTAGTAGTAGTATGTATAATAATAGTATTTATACTAGCTAGTACGAGCTAGTACATACTCTAGTCGTAATAATATAATATTGTATACTTAAGTATTAGTACTAGCTAGAGTAGTAGGACTAGATAGTATGCATAATACGAGCACGTATTGAGTGAGTACTACGACTCGTAGCTAGTACGCGCACAATTGTAGAACGAGAAATTATTGTTGAGCACAAACTTTCAAGTGTTACCCATGTCGAAAGAGCAGTTATTTTCTTCTCAGTATCTCCGTGGCAGCTCTAGCTCCAGTCTCCATTGCAGCCTGGACTGTGCAACAAGCGCCAGTGTTGGTGGCCTCACCAGCAAAGTGAAGAGGGCCAATATTCCGTGCCATGTCCGAGAAATGTTTGGGTTTACAACCGACTTTAGGATATATGTAACCTCCCAGAATTGTGTCTACTTCTCCCCAGTCATACATAATGGCCGATGCATAGGAATCTTCTAAATCTTCTCTGGAGCAAGTGTCGCGAAATATTAGGGCCAGCTGATCCTTCAATTTATCAGCTGCCGCCTCGGCTTTCCGTCTTTCAGGCGTCAATGACTCGTATTTGTCATCGCTAGAACCCAACGAGATTAGAAAGTTTTCGGCAGCCTGGGAAGTTAGGAAGCCAACTGCCAAATGTGCGAATTCATTGGCGCAATCCTCGAGCTCTGCGGTTCCGATTTCTCGGAACCAGATTTCAGGGATAGGTTGTTTGCTGGTTATAATACTTTGCACTTCTTTTGGCCAGAATCTCTCCCGAAATTTTACAACTACCTTCACTGCACGTTCCATGCCCACCATGTTGTAGGCCTCCAACTTCCAAGACGGCAGTGGAGGCTGGAACTGAATGGCCCCCGAAAGAACGACAGGAGGTGAGGCAGTGACAAGAACCTTGTCAGCTCGTATCGTCCCTTTGTCTTCTGCCGATATCACTGAAACGCCTCCAAATTCCTCCCACTTTATTTCTCCAACTTTCCAATTCAAAAGAATCGACAATCTTTCATCACGTTCGAGTTTCTCTCTGAGGGCATCCACCACGCCCACCATACCAATACGGGAATGTAATCTCACGTCTCCTTCTTCCTCGTTTTCTTCCCAGTGCCTTTCAAAATCGCATAGCGTAGAAAGCGAAATTTTGTGAAGGTCAGTGCATGCGGCTGTATTGCCAAAGCTTGCCTCCAACAATCCCGTCATGCGTTGAGGCAGGGCACCAGTTGCGTCGAGATGCGCGCCGAGACTTTGGTGGCATCTGCCTGTGCACATTTCCTCACCATCAGCACCAGTTTCCCCTTCCCGAACTTCCACAGTCGCAGAACATTCCAAATTATGCAGTGCTTCGCTCATCCGTCGAAAGTCGATATCATCAGTATCGTATCGAAGAAATCTATCTTCCTCAGCGAGGTAGTAGATGCCATATTTACCGGAATCACTCGTGGGTTGTTCCTGTGGGCCGCCATCGGCGTGGGCAGCAATGAATACTTCTTCAAGAAGCTGCTCGTCATTGCCAAGCAGCTTTTGCCAGTCTAGTCTTTTTGCATCAACAATGTCAGTCAGCATGGTTCCCGATCCGTGGATGATCTCAGCCCCTAAATCGATGCGATGTCCACCGGGGATCAAGTCATCATTGGACTTGATCCGACCGCCCACATAATCGCATGCCTCGACAATGGTGACTGACTTAACCGAGTCAGTGGTCGATAGTAGTTCACGGGCGGCAACAAGAGATGCGATTCCGGCTCCAATGATCACCACATTGATATCTGTTTCTCCGCGACAGTCCATGGATGGTTGGGATACAGTGGGTTTCGAAGGCATAATGGACCTGGCTTTCGATCTCTCTGGTCTCGCGGTCTCGCGGTAACATGCTTTACTTTAAAACCTAACCTTATTATAAAAACGTAAAAAAATTCCACAACAAAATAATATAGAACTGCAGTAGTATGCATACCCCCTCGTAGCTGTACGAGATTTAAAAAAGGCAGCCTTTTACTAGTAGTAACATCAACTCAAATGCTACTTACTGAAATATCTCTACTAAAAAATTACTCCGTATAGTGATGCCTCTTGATATACAAAATAAAGCCCGAATCCAAAATGAAATTAATCTGCCGATCAACATTCATACGGTCATGTTTGCCTTAGTACGGTCCTCTCTACAAATGGAAGATATCGATTCCCAATTCTGCAAAAGAGGGTGTCCTGTCGAACAACAATGCTTATTTTTGATGCCTCCAAGGGGGAGACACATCTACCAAGCGGTAGGTACAAGAAACTCAGCAAGCGCCTCAGTCAACGCAGCGAGATTCGAGTCATCAAAAGGGACCTGAGTGCGCAGTCTTTGGAAAGCGACGATGTGCTAGTTTTCGGATCCCCGCAAAGACCCTTCTCCGCCGAGGATGTCGACTTTTTGCGAGCCTTCATTGATATGGGTGGATCAATCGCGTTCTTCTTCGGCGGGTGTGGCCTCATTCAAAATTCACTGGGACCGCACTTCATCGACCTTCTCCGCGAGGAGATAGGTATCAGCGTCAGCGATGATAGCGTCGTTCGGATCGAGCACCACAAATACCTCCACCCAAAGCACGTGCACATCGCAAACGGTATTATTCATCCTGGAGTTGTCGAAGAGGCACGGTATGTTGGTTCGGAGGGGAACCCTCGAGTCATCAACACTACAGTGGATTCCGAGCATGCCACAGAACAAATTGGGGCTAACGCGGGCCTGACGTTTGTTTACCCCAACGGAGTGACATTGAATGTTGATTCCCCATCAGTACCTCTCCTCTCCTCTGGTCCGGTATCATTTCCCATCAAGCGACCTGTGGTAGCGGTTCGCGATGGAAGCTGCAAGGGCAAGGGAAGATGCCTGGTAGTAGGCTCAGCAGACATATTTGCTAACGAATGGATCAACAAAGAGGAAAATAGTTCACTCTGTGACGTCTTCTTCCGATTTCTCCTAGGCAGAGGCCGGAGCCAAGAGAACGTCATTACGTTTCACCTCTCAAGAGCTTCTCACGATATCGAGGAGTTGATATGCGTCCCCGACGTGAGGACGCTGGCAAATCAGGTAAAGCCATGCATGGAATGGAAGCCC
>Ga0099799_10328_pt1 | contig 13021 bp, 8 predicted proteins | sample Uncmet6_SortLC_1_FD_89033 | JGI IMG/M metagenome (GOLD analysis project Ga0099799, IMG submission 89033) | Marine eukaryotic communities from CALCOFI LINE 67, Pacific Ocean - CN11_C50_N6_SortLC_1 | ecosystem: Environmental > Aquatic > Marine > Oceanic | place: Pacific Ocean: Monterey Bay...
CAGTCGGGGGGGTGGGCACCATGGTCGACGGCGTGCCCACGGGATGACCGGCGGTCTCATCTATAGCGGAGGCCACATTGCTGTATTCGCTGCCTCGGAATCGTCTCCGGTGGTCGGGCATAGTTGCTGGGCGCCATTGGCGATGATTCCAGATCTGACAATGTCTGTCAGCTACTACTCTAGCTAGTAGTACTCTACAGCTACTCTAGAGTAGCTGTACTAAATTATCTGTACTATACTAGAGAGTATATTACGAGCCTGGCGCATGACCATACATACATTACTCCTAGAGTACGAGCGTTGGAGTAGTACTAGCTAGAGTATAATATGTAGGTATGCATATGCATAGAGTGTACATACATACATACATCTTTAATCTTGATACAACAGTGCTTGCTAGAGCTAGCTACTATGTGCATCGAGTAACCATCTTCTGCTATCTGGATTGGTCCCAGCCATCGATCGACCTTAGCGCTTCCACAACGCGTCGGGTTTCGTCGATATGGTTGTAATGAGCGAAGGAAAATCTGACAACGTTGCCCTTCACTCCAGAGGATTCCAACTGTTGTCGAAAGAGATCTCCTGATAGAAAAGTGTCGCTCCTGCAGATAATACCCATATCTTGGCAAATCTGGGCAATTGAGTCCGAATGGAGATTGGCGTGACAAAAGGTAACGATGGGTATGCGACCAATGCTGAGATTTTCTCCTCGACCTGGCCCATCTTCGATTATTTGCACGTGACAATTTTGTCTCAGGAAATTTAGCAACGGCGAAATAATGTCTTCCTCCGCCAATGCAATTCGTTGGTAAGCAAGGCGCACTTGCTTACTTGACACCAAGGAAAATGAGCTTGACTCCTTCGTGCACTCGTGGCTAGTCTGGCTGCCGTCCTTTACCTCGTGGTCACATTGCAAGTGATCGCTACCGCTAGACACCGACGCAGATGCAAAACGCGATAAGGAGGCGAAGTACTCCCCCAACCCATAACCAATTCCTGCGCAGGCCTCGTAGTTGATGGTCCCGACCTCCCAGGATTTATAAAGCATTTCATCCTTGTCAGCGTTTTCAGAAGCCAGTCGCCGGAAATCTCTTGCATCAACAGATATCCTCTCAATGGCACTCCTTTGGCCACAGAGTGCACCAAGGTGAGGCCCGAACAATTTGTGACACGACACCACATACCAATCGGCGCCAGAACTTTCAATGGCGGGATAAGAATGGGCAACGGAGGCGACGCCATCAACAACGACATGAGCTCTTCCTTTTGAAACCTGCTTGACGGTGTCGCAGATAGCCTTCACGTCACGAAGCTCCCCGAGGATATTGGACGCGTGTGATACGGCGACGACACGTGTTTTGGGGGTGATGATAGACTCCAATTGGGAGAGCGGTAAAGAACGCTGCCAATGCCAAAAGACGACCCGACCACTAACCCTTTCTGCTGCCTCAAGCCAAGGATCAATGTTAGCGGAATGATTTTCTGTCGCAACAATAATTTCGTCGCCCTTGCCGAGAAACCCAGATCGGACGTATTTCCTCGACAGCAAATCGAGTAAGCTTGTGGCGTTGGGGCCCAAGAAAATACAGTGATTCTCTGGCCCAGTACCTAAGATTGACAGCAGGGTGTTGCGCGCCATGGTCTTTGCGTGAGAACCAGATTTGCGCCTGTGGCGGTTCGCAAGGCTCGTGCGTGTGGCTTCAATAACCAGACGAGGCACTTGAGCTCCACCAGCGCTTTCGAGAAAGATGATATTCTTCGAACCTTCAAAGTAGGGGAAGGACTTTCGAACGAACGCCAACAATTGGCTCCGTTTGGGGTGGTCCTTATCGGAGGAATTCTCCAGGCTCGCTCGGACTCTCAGGCTTTCCTCCTCGTATTTCTTTGCAAGCCTCCTCTCAACTATGGCCCATCGCAATTTGTTCAAAACAGCGGCCCTGGATGGAGCGATTGGTTCACTGGCGAGTGATGGATGCTCTTCAACATTATCGTCAACAGAGTACACGCACCTCCATCCGCCTGCGCGAGGAGGAGACGCTTCCTCCACCCTTGGCACTACCCACAGGTTGAGAAGGTCCCGGATCACCTCATCGTGGAGTTCCTCGGCATGCGGCAAGCCAGTGGCGGTCTCCTGTGACGGCGGAGCATTCACCTCGAGCAGATGTGCGCAGTGAGCAACCACGGCAAGTCCTCCGTCCGCGTCCGTGTCCGGGACCTCCAGCCGGCTTAACGAATCCGAGGACAGAATGAAGTCCATGCCCAGGTATTCGAACCCGCCGTTCGTTTCCCCACCCCTCAGAAGGGGCATAGCCCGGCGTGCCAGCTCGGCTGCTGCTTTTGATACGGAAGGAAAGTACTCTCCCAGAGGGACGGCGGGATTCTTCTCCATATCCTCCGGCCCTCCTCGCGCCGTCGCCATTTGAGCAAAGTCGGCACAGATCTCTCCCGCGAACTTTGCTTCATCGTGAGAGTTGGCGCAGCAGTTGGTGATGTGGACCGATGGCTCGAAGGCGGTTCCGGAGGGCGATGCTGCGGCGAACTTGCCGCGGCGCCGCCCAGACGACGGCTGATGCGAGAAGGGCTCGTTGGCGACGTGGAGGAAGCACCTGCGATGGACGTAGGCCCTGCCGTCAGCCGTTAGGAGGCCGTAGACGCGGACGTGGAATTTCCGCCCCCCGTAGAGAGCCGGCGGCCATGCGTAACGCTGGGCGACGTACCGGTGGCCGGAGATGAGGGACGAGCCGCAGCTACCGGCGCTGCCAACGGCGTCACCGCTGGAGTCCGACCATCTGTACTCGGGGGAGAAGAGGGAACCAGCATTGGACGGGTCCACCACCCATATCCCTCCCGCCCCGTTGGACTGGGCGTCCTTGACGACCCAAAGGTTGTCCGGGGACGGCGGTGGGGGCGGCGATCCAAAGCCTTCGAGCCGAGGCCGGAGGAGATCGGGGAAGGCATACGCGGGCTGCTGGGGGCTTCGACGTCCGGAAGAGGTGGAAGGCTCGAAGTCTCGTTCCGAGTGGCCCCCAACCCGGGCGCCGTCGTCATTGCTGCCGGCGCCGTCGCGGGAGCGTAAAGGCCGCAGCCCCACCCTGTCGCAGAAGGAGGCGAAGCCTTCGGGGCCGCGGAAGCAGTGGGACTCGAGCCCCCTCTCCTCCGGTGGCACCCGTCCTCCGCCGGCGCTGTCCCTGGCGTCGCAGTCCTGCGCGAAGAGCCTTGCAAGGACCCACTTGTCGTCCAGGATATTGGTCCCGTTGGGAAGATGCGAGTAGGCCCTAGCGGCGTCGCGATACGGCCGTGTCGACCTGCGAGGGGCGTTGGACCAGATGAAGTCAACGGCTCTTTCGTCCCCGCGGAAATCACCATTGCTGTCGCCATCGCCATCGCCATCGCCGTCGCCGTCGCCTTCCCCGGATCCGACTTTGGCGCAGGGGCTGCAGTCGACCCAGTGGGAGGGGACGAGGGGGGCGAGGCGCGAGTGGGCCGCCGATCCCGTCACCTCGTAGCGGATGGTCCTCCTCCTCCGGCTGCTGCCGCTGCCGTCGCCTCTGTCAAGCTCGTCATTTCTCGCGGACATCGTCGCTAGGGCGGAGGCAGGAGACAGTCGCGAGATATGGGTGGAATAGTTGATGAGAGCAAAAACGCTCAGTACTAGCTAGTTAGTATACAACATACTCTAGATTGATTGCATAGTAGTTAGGTACAGTATGCATAATAGCTTGTAGTAATAATATGTTGATCAAAATACATTCATTATTTTCTCCAGCAGGTATTTCTCTGCCGATATATTACTACTGTAGTACTGGCGCTCTATCTCAACATCTTTATTATTTATTTTTATATATATTTCTTTCCTAGCTAATTCCTTTTTGCCAAATAGAGAAAATCAGAAGCAGTCTCACCCTCACAGATTAGCAATCGGTTCTCCCATCATGACCTTGATATGACTGCTGTGGTTCAACCCGGCCTGAAAATCTGGAGTCACTTTCATTGGGTGCGTCGAATAGATTGCAATAGCGATCCCCCGGCTCTAAAGGATGCAACCTCTTCGCCCTTCTCTAGCATCCTCCCCATTAACTGATTCCTATCATAAATAATTGTATTTACACCGACACCGCCAATTATAATTAGCGCGATCCTGGCTTTCGCCATGTCCTCCTTTCTTTCTCCCGTTTCCAGCACAATAATCAAACGTGTATTCTCGTTCAGTATGTTAAACCTCCCACCAAAGAATTTTACAGAAGAGCTCAATGATTTCGGCCCCTCTAGGCAACAGTGGATGCATCTCCCACGTGCAGGAGAATGGACGCGATGATAATCGGTTGGAGAGAGGTAGCCCAAAAATATTGGATTCATCCCGTATTTTTCTTTGCTGACTGTGATACTGCTGTCGTTGCCAGCCCAGCAGCCATGATCCGAGGGCAATCCAATTTTATCAATACTATACTCGCATCCCTTGACCAAAATCGATCGCAGCATATCGTCATTGAAGTAATAACGCATATTGCAGCACGCAGGCGATACAATTTCAGCATTGCCAATTTCCATGCAATAATCAGGGGAATACTTCCTGGCAAAAAAGTCGTTCAAGCAGCTATATTCCTCTATGGGCCGGTCCCATATCCACGGATTGGTCTGAATATGCAACGCACGACAAAACTGTGTGATTGCCAATGTTGCCACCTGCGGAGAAGCGAAGGGTCGGTCCCATCTATTCTGAAATTTGGTGAAGTATCGAATGATTGTATTAATGACTATATTGTCCGTACCGAACAAAGCTAAGTCAAACATGATTGTGGTGAACACACCCTCAATGAGTGTCATAGTCGCGTTGGTGTTGGCATTACTGTCGACGAAGGTTTGACTGGCTAGAATGTAAATTGGTGGAGGTGCGACGTTTTCTCGGATCCGATTACATATTCGTGATGGAAAGACAAATGCCAATAGGAAGCGGGCAATCCAATCGCCTACTACGAGAAAGTGCATTCGTTTTGGTTCCTGATGAATATCCTTGACTAAAAAAAAACTTTCAAAATGTAATATGCGTAGCGATGGCGAAGGCGATGGCGATAGCAGGGACCCTCTAGGGAGAGAGGATATTGGACCGAGAAATAAAAATCCAAGAATGACGCGTACTGGAGGAATTCCCAAGATTCGAAAGATTCTCAACCTTCTTTGTCATAAACCAAATCATTGGCCACGTTCGAACAAGTGAACGTTGGCCTCAGCGCCGGCAAGAGCTCTGTTTATCCACTTCCTTTGATCATGCCCTACATGAGAGATCTGCCGGAGCTAGTCTCCCTGGAAGAAATATAAAAATACAACTTAAAAGATGAGTACAATAATTGAGAAGCTTGTTGAAGCAAACGAAAGCATTATTGCTGTATACTTTGTCCTACTAGGCATCGAACGAGTCCTGTACGGGTACTGCTATCACTTGACGGATCACTTCAAGCAAAGCGTCCGTCGAGGGTATTTTGGATCCAAGATCCAATCTGAGCCTTTGTACTGGAGATGTATGATGGAACTCGGTAAGTGGGTAAAGGTATTTCAATTCTCTGTTCTAGGATGCGACTGGTTAGTTCGTGGAAATGTTTCTGGCGATCTTTGCCGGCCAATGGAATGGACCGCCGAACGCGCAATTCAGTTCTTTGTTGGTCTAGCTCTGGTCCTATTCGGGCAGTTCCTCAACATGTCTGTTTTCAGAGCCCTAACACCAGCAGGGGTTTATTACGGCTACGAGTTTGGTTATAGGATGGATTATGTCGAATGCTTTCCTTACAATACCAACTTCATCAGTGATCCACAGTACTGGGGTGTAGTCCTCTCCATCTGGGGAGCGTACATTGGTCTTGGTTCAACCAGTCTGACCGTACCCCTCTTAGAAACTTTTTGGTACGTAATGAGCATGCAAATCCTTGAGCATTCTAGAGGAAAACCAATCATTGAGAAATTTAGATCGGTCGGTCGATAGACGAATCCTCAGACAAAACCATATATATACAGGGTCGCAAGTAACATGCAGGTGAACTAGTTTGTGGCAGGCGTATAGATAGATGAATAATACGGTCTCCACCAAGAACCATTTTATCGTCTTTTTTCATTCGGAGAATTTGCGAGACGAGTTTTTCGGCAGCGTCCCCTTAATAATAATATATGTATTATATATATATATATATATAATAAGAGTAGTATATAATTTAATATGAGTACAGTACCGTAAAGTTCCCGGAGCACTGCGGAACCTCTAAATGCTTCTAAGAAGCCCTCCAAGCTCCCAATCTACGAGATCGACTCATCTACGCTTGGATTGCGTGCACATGTTGCATATGTTGCATCGATTCTCCCAGGCAAACAGAGCTGTCCACTAGAAACCACAGGACCATGAGTGCTACTCCTGATACTGACAGTAATCCTGCGGCCAGCAACACCGGCATCCGCCGCCGCACGCGCCCCGACAGCAGTGGCACCGGCACCGGCACCGGCACCGACGGCGGCAGCGCCAGCGCCAGCGGCGGCGGCGGCGACGCCCCGCTCCAGGACTTGGACACCGGTCGGAGGCGCTCCTCCCTTCGGAGAAAGGAGTTCCCCTGGAAAGAGTTCCTGGCATTCTTCGCCGTCGTTGGGTACGTCCTCGGCTACTTTTATCGCAAGTACGGCGTCGCCATGTTCGTCGACCGGTCGCACTTCGACCTGAAGCTGACAAAAGAGGAGTGGAGGGAGCTGCTGGCTGGGCAGGAGCCTACCATTTGCCTCATTGGGGGGCCCCACCGGGCCGGAACGACCATCCTTTGGAAAGCCGTCAAGGCCCATCCCGAAATCTCGGGCTTCGGCAATAGGTTCGAGACTGGGGTGGACGAGTCGGAGGGCATCCTCATCCAGGACGTGTACCCGAGGTATGGCATTGGCATGGAGAACATAATGAAGAAGAACGATGTTTACCTTAAGAAAATGCTGGGAGTCGGGCAGTACGCGCTGGCCGAGGAGGAGAAGGTGCACCTGATCGAGACGGACAGGCGGGTGACCGAGGACAATCGGGCGGCGCTCCTCAACCGATTCGGGCAGCACTGGAATCTGACCAAGCCCGTTTGGGTGGAGAAGAGTCCCCCCACTGCCGTCACCAGCCGCTTCCTCCAGGCCCTTTACCACGCTGAGGACGGCGGGACCGATGAGGATGGCGGGGGAGACTATGGCGGGCCTCCGCATGTGAAATTCCTCTTTGTGACCCGCCACCCCGCCGCGAACGCCCTGGCCCACAACAGGATGGTGGGCTACGGCAGCCACCTCACCCTGGACAAGCTAATGAGGAACTATCTCCAGGTGCACCAGTACTGGCAGACAGATGTGCCCCACCTTCGCAACAAGCCCATGGAGGTACGCTTGGAGGACTTTGTGGCCGAACCAGCGGACCACCTCGCCAAGATCTACGACTGGCTCGGGGTGGATGCGTCCCCCGCCACTGTCCGCTTGGTGCTCGACGAGAGGCTCGGGGAGACGATCAGGAAGGATGTCAACGGAAAATACCGGGGAAGATGGTGCGACGACAAGAGCATCGGGGGTGAAGTAGACGAGGTCCGTCGCAATGCCATCAATGCAAGATACGGCCAGGCTATCCGAGAGCTCGGCCTGGGCTACGATCTTGAGGCTTGGTGCGACAAGTGATACATTTCCTATAACTAATAATAATAGTCTGCATACTTGCACGTAAGTGCTTGTTGTATGATGTATGTGTACGCATACTCAGTATATTAATAGTAAATGTTGTGATGGTTGAGAATTAGACGAAGTCGAGGTCTACACGTCGTTGTTCATGTAATATTATTATGCGAGCTCGTTTTACTGGAGTAGTACTAGCTATGCATACTAGCTAGTATTTCCTTTAACGTTAATTATTTGCCCTCATAACCCAAATTCAGGTACGAGCTCGTATTATTTTTAATTTTCTAATTCATTTCGCCTCCACAAAGAAAAAAATTGAAAACAAAAAGTGTAATAAATGTCACACGTCTTGTTTCCTCATGTATTTGGGCTTTCTGAACTAAACACACGGGACCATTAAGATAGAAGATTGCTCACTCCTCCCCATGAAGCGCAGTCGGCCGTCAGGCCCCAAGACGCATCTGCGGTCGGACTTCTCCAAGAGACCGAAGGCCAAGGTGGGGAAGCGGGCGAGAAAGCCCGCGAACGAGACCGACACAAAGTTCCGCGCAGCGTCCGTCAAGGTCAAGGCTCAGGATGTGGCCTCAGAAGGCGGCCGGCCGGGCCGGAGTGCGGGCGGCGACGATGCTGCTATCGCGGCCGCGGCCGCCAGCGAGGAGTCGCTGGAGCTCATCAGCTCGAGGGGGAAACCCCTCTCCCTCCTTATAGCGACTCTGCACCACCACTCCCTCGCTGCCAGGCTCTCGTCCCTGGGTGGCATCCGCGACGCGGCATCCACCGGTGGGGGAGGGGGCACCTCCCCGGCCGCCGTCAGGGCCAATCTCAGCGCCCTCATTCCTAGTCTAGGCCGGTGCATTGTCGACTCCGATGGCGACGTCCGTTCGGCGGGTCTTGACGCCCTCAGGGAGGTGGCAGCCCGGGTCGCCCAGGATGGCACCGTCCGAGGCAGCCCATGTGTACAAGGCTGCGGTACAGGCGCGGCGGAGGCAGCGGCAGCGAGGCATCTCTCTCCGTTCCTTCCTCTTCTCGTGGCGTACGTCACTGCGGCCCTCAACAGCCTAGATAAACCTATCCGGTACCACGGGGCAAAATCGGTCGGAGCCCTGGTGCGCATCTTCGCCGTCGATTTCGGCGGGGTCGTCGGGGGTCTGAAAGGGGATGCAACCAACGAAATCGGGAAGCACGCTAGGGAGATGCTGCCCGGCTTCGCCCGGATCCTCGACGACGCTAGGACAAGGTCAGCCGTGACCACCGGTGCCGCAGCTGGCGGACGGAAGAAGGGAGCAGCCAAAGGATCTGCTGCCGCAGCAGGGAACGTCAGGTCCGTGACCGTTCTGAGGTCGCTTCTTCTCCTGCTCCGTTCGGGTCAGGCAGCGACAGAGGGAATAGGTGAAGCGGAAGGGGGCCAGATATCGTTCGCAGGCTCTAAGGACTCGGACCTGACTCCATCCCTCCTCGGTCCCGACCTCGACTTCCTCAGGGGCGGCAGCGCCACCAACGCTCTCCTGACATTCCGGCAGGACGACTCGCCTCCCTCGAGGAAGTGGCATGAGAATTATCGCGCCCGCTCCGAGATCCGTCATGATCACGGTCGCTTCCCCGTTTCGGTCCAGACTGAGCTCCTAACCCGGCTGCGTGACCGACTTGTCGAGATATCGCAGGCAGGTAGGCCCTGTCGAGGGGGGCTGGGGCTTCCCCCCGCTCTCGCTGACGAGCTGGGTCTGATCGTAGGATCGGTCCGACTTCTTTGGGTCCTATATTCTCGGTATGCTGTGATCCATAACGACGAGGAAGAGAAAGACGAGATTAAAAGGGTAAGGTCCATTGTAAGTGCCATCCAGTCGCTCCTCTTGCAAAATCTTCCGGTGTCGTCCTCAATTGATGGCACCTCTATAGATTCCATCAATGCGACATTGTGCTGTTCCCTTGGGGAGATTGGAAGCGTTCTGGTGCCCACGGGCAGCAAAGCGTCCGAGAAGGGGGCGTGGGTGGGTGCTGTATTTGCACATGTCCTCCCTCGCCTTGATTGCGTGGGTGAAAGCAGCGATGGTGGGGAGGCTGGTACCGACATGACTCTGGTCAGAGTTGTCGGGCAGCTCCTCCTAGGGCCGTATCTCGGACGGGATTCCAAGCGTCGCACTGAGCTGCTTGCAAAATTTGGTGAGGTTTTCTTTGATATCTCAGCTTCAATAACAAGTAAGGGATCCTTGTACTCCTCTCCGGCCGGAAGGTCGGCAGCAATGCTCCTTTCGACTCTGATCCTCAAACATTTGCGGACGGAGACATCAAACGCTACCATCGACACAAAAGGCTACGATGACACAGCCGAGAATGCTTGGAGCTTGCTTTGTCAGATGGCTCAGACTTTGACGAGCTATCTACATTCCTGGGAAGATAAATTTCCGGATGAGACAGGCGAGGTTCTTGCTACTCTCATGGCTGTCGTCCGTGTGCATAGAGTAGGTGAGGCTATCCATTCGGATGGGCGAGTCATTGAAGTTCACGATTCAACGGAGGGCAAGAGTGACAATCGAGCCTTGGCTAAATTCATTCGCAAAGATTTGGTCGCTCTCTTCGTGCGACCCAGAATGCGAAAGAAGAGCACAAAGGTACGAAAAGAGCGTTCCATTTTTGAGAATCTTTCTCCGCAATTGCAGCGACTTGTGGTTGGGCTTGTGGGTATGCTTCAGTTCCCAAGTGAAGAACTTCTCTTTACCTTGGGAAAGTGTTGCGCCCATATGGTCCTGTCTACAGTTAAGGATGTAAACGACGTGTTGGACTATGTGGGCGATGTCATGCACAGCATCAGGCGAACCGTTTCAATGCAGTCGTACATATCTTTTGTCTTCCGCTGTTCCGGTTTGAAGAAGAAGAAAAACGGGGAACAGAAGGAAGCTTTTGAAGAGGGACAAAAGGGAAATTGTTTCAGCATTGCATATCAATATGCTTTCTCGTATGACCTTTCCGTCGAACGGCTGTGCCGATTGCTTGTGAGAAGCGGAGGCTTAAAGGTGCTTCCAATGGTTACACCGCTCCTCCTCTCGTGGCTGGTTGTTGCCGATCCTTTCTCTGGTCCTCTCAGTGTTTCCAGTTCGCCCACAATGAGAGCCGCATTAGCCATTTTCGCGTGCTTTTTCGTTGCAGAAGACGATTATTGCACAGCGATAAATCTCAAACCCCAACTCATTTCAACTGTTGCTGATGCAATCTGCCATACCTGTGCATTGCTCCCATCACCGGTGGCAAAGCAAGAAGATGATGTTGCAGTACTACAATTACGCCTCTTATCGCCAATTTTGTGCCTCCTCAGCAAGCGACCAGATATTCTCAATAGTGTCCTAGGCAGACTGCGCCGTGGCATTGATTTTGTCAAGAACATCGAGAGTATCATCGGGTCATTGATGATGATGCTCAAGTCCCCGTCGCTCTTGCCTGTCCTGAAGCAAGGAGAAACATCGGATATTCTCGAAGATTTGGTTCTCGTTGTTGAGGAAAAGGTAGCCAACGGCCCGCTAGATCGACTGGGGGGCATGCTTCGTACCGAAGTGCAGCTTTCTATCGGTAGCCAGCTTGGAAAGACAACAAAGTAAGGAGGAGCAATAATTACTAGGTTGAGGCAAAATGTTTTCACCACTATTTCAAATGCTAGTACGGTGGCTATTTGTCGGTCTGATCTCGACACTGAACCATGTCAATACCGATAACCAATGATTAGATATCATTCCCACTGGAGTGACAGGTAGAGTCAACATCGGGAGCCGGATCACATCCATCTGGATAATGGTTTTTGTACCAGTGTCGAGCAATTTCATCGCGCCGGCAGATCCAAACATCCTTACCAAAACTCTTGGCGTAGTCGATGAACTCCTCCAAGCCAGCACACCGGCCCGGACGACCCACTAGGCGGCAGTGCAGGCCAACAGTCATCATCTTTGGCGATCCACGCCTGCCCTCCTCGACGAGGTAGCGGAGGCTGTCCTTCAGGTATGTAGCGAAGTCGCTGCCGTGCGAGAATCCATTCGGTGAAGCAAAGCGCATATCATTTTCTGATAGAGTATAAGGGATGATAAGGTGAGGCTTCAGCGGGTTAACCTCGTGACACCAGTACGGTAAGTCATCGGAATAGGAGTCAGAGTCATAGAGGAAGCCTCCTTCCTCGATGCATAATCGACGGGTCTGTACGTTGGGCTTTCCCTGATACAGGCCGACGGGCCGGTTTCCCAACACCTCCTGATGGATCTGAACCGTTCGAGATATATGCTCGCGTTCCACCTCCTCAGGGACCGTCTGGTAATCCCACCATCTGTACCCATGTGAAGCGACTTCCCACCCACTGCGGATCATTGCTCTTCCTGCCGCGGGGTTCCGCTGCAGGGCCATCCCAACGGCGAACAACCTCAGTTGGGGAAAAGTTGCACGTGAAGAAATCCTACTGCAGGTAGAGTACTCTCCTAGTACATACGTAGGTCCAAATAAATTATTATCTCGTCTTTACTCTACTAGCTACTCTAGACTACTGTACGAGCTCGTAGTATGCATTGTACTCTCTAGAGTAGATAGTATTACTTCTAGTAGCTAGTAGCTAGTAGTACTCTAGCTAGTACGAGCTCGTACAGTACGAGCTCGTAGTATGTATACTACGAGTCGTACAAGAGTATTAGTACTACAGTAGCATTAGTACTGTAGTAGTATGACACACACACCACGTACTACTACTCTAATAGTATTACTAATTAGTAGTAGTACTAGCTAAGAGTACACCTGCAGTACTAGCTACATAGTAGTTGTAGAATTCGTTTTCGCCACATCAGTGTGGACATTGTCAGTTTAACTTTTTGCTACGTATCTTGCGCGAGCGCGGCCACGTCGGCACCTGAATCCCGAATCAAGTCCCATTTAGGAACTTTCTTTTTTGAGTTGAGAAAAGTTCAGTACTGTCATAATTTTTAAATATTAGTTATTCGGCCACGCCAGCGATGGAGAGCAGCCAATGGAAACACTCTGACCATCCCAACGACGGCAAAGCCTCCTACGGTGGTGCTGAGGGCGCTTCTGTTAGGGATGTTGTTGGATATGGTGGCTCGCCCCCTCATGTCCATTGGCCAAATGGCGCAAAAGTTGCAATAAACTTGGTTGTCAATTACGAGGGTACGAGATTCAGTGTATGCGTGCTTTGTGTCGTCCTTGTCGCAAACTTGAATCCGCGTAAGTTATATAATTGCGCTATGTAAGCCAAATGTGTCCTGACAATTATCTTCAAACCTTTGCATGAACTCCTGACTTTCTCCAGAGGGGGGCGAGAACTGTCTCCTGCACGGCGACGGCGAGAGCGAGAAGCTGTTATCGGAGATAGTCGGAGCCG
>Ga0099799_10329_pt1 | contig 13008 bp, 5 predicted proteins | sample Uncmet6_SortLC_1_FD_89033 | JGI IMG/M metagenome (GOLD analysis project Ga0099799, IMG submission 89033) | Marine eukaryotic communities from CALCOFI LINE 67, Pacific Ocean - CN11_C50_N6_SortLC_1 | ecosystem: Environmental > Aquatic > Marine > Oceanic | place: Pacific Ocean: Monterey Bay...
CCTTCGTGGCGTTGGAGCTCGGGGACGTGGCCTCCCCCCCGGGAGACGGCGGCGGCGGCGGCTCCTACGCCCCGCTCGGCCTGGCGGCGGGGGGGGGGAGATTCCCGGATCGCCCGCGCTGGGAACGCGGCGACGGAACCGAAGGCGGGCGCAGGGGCAGAACCGAAGGCGGGCGAGGCGGCGCCGGAGGTCCGGAAGGCGCCTGCGGGCGGGAGGGCCGTCGGGGGAGGCGCCCAGGGCGGCGGAGGCGGCGGCGGAGGCACCGCCGAGGCAGCAGCAGCGATGCGGAACAGCACCCTCCTCCCGACCGGGACGGTGGGCGGCGCCGCGTCCGCCTCCCCCAGCGTCCCGAACTGCCTCGATCCGGAGGGACCAAAGCCCGTCATTCTAATGTCGCTTGGTCGGTCAGGGTCGGCGAGCACGTGGCAAGTCCTGGGAGCGCTGACGGGACGAGAGACGAAGAGCGTCGAGTACACTGGAAGCTCCCGGGAGGAGTCGATACGGTTCTTCACCAAGAGAGTCGCCCCTAATGATGGGGGGGGGTGGATAATGAAGTACATGTGCCGGGTTCAGAGGGAGAATCCCGGGGCGGGGATCGTCGGCTTCAAGTGGAAGCCCAACCGTTCCATCGGCCTTCCTGCGGCGATGGAGGGCCTCAAGCTCCTGGGCCGCCTATCGGACCCAAGCATTGTGCTCGTGCGGTCCAGAAGGAATCTGCTCGATGTCATCATCAGCCGGTACAAGCACAAGCGATCGACTGAAAGGATCCCAGCGCACTGTCAGAGGGGGGATAAGGGGTGCCTCGCGCTGCAGCTAAGGGCGGGGAAGGGCGTCGAGCTCCCGACTCACAAGCTGCTTGGCCTCCTAGAGACTCTGACCAGGGAGGAGGACGAGGTGGACGAGCAGCTCGAAGCGTTCGGAGTGCCGCACGTTCGGGTTTCCTTCGAGGAGCTGTACTACGGTCAGGACGCGAGCGAGTGGGCACGGATCGTCAGCGCATTGGGAATCCCCCCAATAAGGGAGCTCACGAAGGAGTCACTGGAGTCCATCCAGAAGCACGCATCGACATCCCACCCCTCGCACAAACGAACGATTCGAAACTTCGAGGAAGTCGCCAACCTTCTCGATGGAACTAAGTTTGCGCATTTACTACATCCATGATCGCCAAGCGCAAAGGGGCTCAATTGATTGACGAGATATGCTACCTATTTTGCCCCAGATGTAATGCAGTTGTAAAGCAGTGTTTGGCACCGGGTTTTCTAGCTCGGGCGCTTTCTGTATGGTGAAAGAATGAGCCAGATTGGAGTCCGTGGGGGATATGGGCTATGATATTACCCATGGACTACATACATGCACACAGTGGATGGAACGCACGGAAAGACGAGGAGTTTGGTGCAGAGATCTCGTATGTGTGATTCGTAGTTAATATCTGTACCAGCCGTCATTTCACCTCTTTTTTTGAAAGACCACCGCGCTTTGTCTCTATATTAGGTTTAGGCTTCTATCTTTATCGTTGATCTTGCGGCGAAAGATCTTTCTGAAGGTTTCTTTGTTTATCAAAAAAGCACCGAAGAGCTACTGACGTTGCTCTTCGTAATTTTTCCCCAATGCTGTCGCACGCGCAGTTGAATTTCGATTGAGACGTACGTACTCCAGTACGTACTACCGATATAGCAAATAATATAAAGGATTGGACGGAGAAAAACCATGGATGAAGAACCTTCGGCTATGCCTCCCATCAAAGTTAGGAAGGGGAGCGCACCAACCAGTAAAGGACCCAAAGGGAAGGAAAGCAGAATTGCATGCACCTGATTGCTATATTTGTGCCATGGCAACATCGATAGAATTGCCACATTCAATGGGGACTTGAAAGGAAACTGATGATTTCATTTAATTATATTTAACCTAGATAGCACTAGGCTTAAACAATTGCAAATGATGGATATAGCAGTCATCGAACGCATTGCGGCGTTATCAAAATAGCCTTAGACAGACTTCTCGCTGGAGCGGCAAAAATCGCCTGCTGGCTAATCCCTTTTGGGAAATTTAGTTGAAGAAGGAGAAGTTGGCGCCGAAGGGGGCCATGATGTCACCATCGTAGGGGATGGCAATGTCCTTAAGGGCGGGGACGGATCCTTCGACCTTGTCGGCGGCCATGAAGCCGAAGATACCAATCATGGCAAGACGGCCGTTGTTGATCTCCATATTGAGACGGCGGGCCTTCTTCGCGTCGTCCATCTTCTTGCTGAAGCCAAAGGGATCATAAAGGTCAAGGACGAAGTGGACATCGTCACGGAAGGCCTGGAACGTGGGGTAGTCACCGGGGCGGCCACCACGCATGTAGTGCTTCTGGGTCTGTCCACCGCCGCACTCGTCCCAAAGCTCGAGGAAGCCAAGGACAAGGATGATCTGCCACTTGGCCTCTTGGGGGAGGGCATCCCACTGCGCCTCGGGGCTGAGGTCGGCGCTGGGGAACTTGTCTCCGGCAAGGGTGTTGGCCCAGGGGAAGACGAAGTTGGACTGGACAACGTATCCGACGAAAGCCGCCATGGCGACACGGGAGTGCTTGATCTCGGCTTGACGGAGGAAGCCAACAGTGGCCTCGTTACCCTGTCCCCAGAAATCGCCCTCGGCGAGGTTGAGGGGGTCCCAGAACTTGACGACGGGGTTGAGGTCTTTGGCGAGGGCCTCAAGGTCCTCACCGGCCTTAAGGGGCGCGGCCGGGGCCGCAACGTCCTCAGCGACCCTGAGGGCCGTAAGGCGTCCGTTGGAGGAGGCAGGGGCAAAGGCGGCGGCAGAGCCGGCGACGAGGGCAGCAACAGCGAGCTTCATGTTTTATGTTTTCTTCTGTGCCGTCAACAATTTATTGGTGAGAGAGAGAGTAAAAGGTTTTCGGTTAGCATTGATAGGGTTGGTTGGCGCAGCTGATGGAAATGATATCGGCGGAAGCAGTTGCTCCCGACTCCCCAACCCGTCGCCTCCTCTCAACCCGACTCTGCAATGATCCATTAGATTCAATTGCTTCGTCGAAGGAACAATGTCGCGCGAAATATTTCGGTCTCTTATCAAACTTACTTTGATGAAATTTGTGTGCCAATGGTTGTTCTTTCGAATGAGTAGCATTCGACAGAAAAGCATTCGACAGAAAAAGCACAGGATTGTATTCAAGTTGGCAACGTGTCGGCAACTTGAATGAAATCCTCGCATGGAGAAGCGACACGCGCATTATTTCCCAGTGGAACAACGTACTAGTACACGTGCACGATGCAAAAAACGAAGGAATAGGCAATTTGGACCGTGTCTCGTCGCGTGCATGCGCGTGCAGCATCTTACTAGCTATTGCAGTTATTAATTACAACATACTAGTACACGATGCCATATAACAAGTATGCATAGTACATTTTACATGTAGCTACCAGGAATAGCTACTCTGACGAACGTACGACGCATAGGTAAAGCACGGTGAGGCTCTTCTGTGGCTGTTCAACGCAAACTATTTTGGTTCGTTCGGAAGTGTCGGTGTTGTTGTTGTTGTTTTTGTTGTTCTTTACGTGTGTGTATTCCCTTGATTAAATTTTAAGGAAGTGTCCATCATCTATGGATACAAGTTCATCAGCACTACCTGCTAATATATGCATAGTAGTGAATGAATACCGTAGTTTGAAACGGGGTACGGAAATATTTCAATGAAATGATATTATTGTAAAACTAATAATAACTTTGTAAATAAATTTCGGCTTGCCCGAAGTCAATAGTGAGTCGATGAGTCGTCGTCAGAGTCATTTGCTTCGATATTAAAAAAAAAATAGGTATCCTCCAGGCTGTACTACTCTAGCTAGTATCCTCCAGGCTGTACTACTCTAGCTAGTACTAGTACTACTAGCTATTAGTTGTTGTATCGTATGCATACTAGCTATTAGAGCTTAGTATACGTACGTACGTGTACAGTATGCATATTGCCATATGGTATGCATAGGTGTACATACATTACATAACATGTACTACTGTAGTAATACGTAGTAATACTTTAGAGTATCCAAGTATCTGAAACGCAAAGGTATCTACCCCTCTTGTTTTAGTCGGTCGTCCTTGCAATAAAGAACCCAGCACCCATCACCCATCGGCGGCCGGCAACTAAGCACCGGTAGACCGGCAGAGGTGTCAATCCCCATCTCCGTCAAACTCCCAGTCTTCTTCCCATCTTCCGATTTGCTTTTGCATCATGAAATAGTTTCTCCGCAACTAGATCTAGCGCATCGTATTACGATGAGGCCATTGCTACTTCGTCATGTGGTAATGCTTGCAGCGCTCTCGAGTATTGTTTCCGTGTTTCTTCTGCTGTCCCCCCTGTCAGAGAATGATAAATACTTTTTGGATTCGGGGTCTTTTCCTCAATTGGAGCTTGAAGATCGAGTTTCCTGGTCTCCGAGGCAAAGCTCGGCCACGCGAGACTCCCCAATCTTGGTTGGGATAGACCAAAGACACGTTCAGAAGGTGGGAAAGCAGCACAATGAGCTACCTTTCAGCTTGACCGGCACGCACGGGGATGAGGAATTGGCCGTGCTCAATCGAGATCCGTCTCGGATACCTGGCTACATGGCCGGGTCTAATGCGACGTATTTTGGATATGTTATGCGTGACTTTGCCGCCCGCATCCTTTCGCGACACATCGTCGAATCTGGAGTCGACGTTTTAATTCTTTCAAAGGATCTGCCGTTTGATCCTCAGCTTGCGTTAGCCAATAATGACTTGCTGGACTTAGATAGCCTTCGGCGAAAGTTTTCTATTGGGCAATCGCTCTTCCGATACACGGAGCAAGAGGGACATCGCGCACATGGTCTATCCGTTACTTCGGGCAGGCCGTCGCAACTTAAAGATTGGTGGGAATCTTTTGATGCAACAGGTTCGCGTCCTACTTGGATTGACTTGGCGGTGGTTGATCCACCTTACAGCACAGAGGATGCCGTGGTGCATTCGCGTTCCTTTATAAAGCTTCTCTCGGAATGTACTGTGACATACATTGTCTTCAAGGTCTCATCTAGATCGCCTGCGCCTGCGTCATTCCAGTTGAATGGTCCAAGGGCTGTTGAAAGTTTGACGAGCCTTGGCTACAAGATTCAGGTGCTTAGCTCATCTCACAGCATTGACGCCTACCCTCCCAACACTCTCCTTGACCGCAACTCTACGAGGCAATTCTTATTTTCCGGAGCTCACAAAGTTGGGAATCAGGGGATCTTCAATGCGTATTTGTTTGCAACGCAAGGCCTTGACCTCGCCATCCCTTCGCAGCGAGAGTATATGCCACTTGGTTCGACAACGGAAGTCAAATTTTCGAACGGTGTGTCAATTGATAGACATACGAAGAATTTCACTGAAGAGGTTGTCTTGCACGTTCCATTTATGCCATGCTTCCCATCTACGGTGAAGATTGAATTCAAATCGGTCGTTCCTCAAATCAGAAGTGGGGGTGGGGAACAGACGCTGAGCAAACAATTGCTGAGCTTCGATGTTTTCTGCGGAAATAAAGTTATCAACGGCCCGGACCAGATTGATTATTTGTGGATGAATGGCAATACACCGGAGGTTTCTGAAGCCGCTTGTGTGCGTCTGAGAAAGTGCGGGAAGAGTGACCGTGGCAATATGGCGTGCACAACGAGAATTATTGTAGAAGCAACTCAAGAGAAGAGTCAAGGAAATAAGCCGATTCATTCGCGGGCTCGTCGTGATTCCAATCTACTTGTTCTGATGATTGACCCGATATCTCGCCCCATGTTCGATCAAATGTTGCCAAAGACTAGGGACTTTTTGGAGCGGACAAATTTCACGTCATTTGATAACTATACTGTGATTGGAGATAACTCTGGGCCCAACCAAGCTGCGATGTACGCGGGGAGAGCGCTGTCCCAGAGGGATAATATCGCCTCCCATCGTCAGGAAAGTTTTTCATGGATATGGGATGAACTTGGCGCCGCTGGCTATGTCACTTACAAAGCAGAGGATGGCTGCATTCGCAACACAAATATGGTTTCGTCGACAAAGCCAAATACCACTCATGGTAGTGCCATTCAAGAAATGATGTGCGTTGATTTCAATCGTCCTAATTGCGTCGGGGGAAAGTCCGCTCCAGAGCATTTAACGGGAACACCGCTCAGTTTGTTAATGAATATTCCCGCCGGGGAAAAAAATGGGCTGCTTTTGCTTCCTTCATCGATTCGCACGAAGAAACAAGCATTCTTTCGTTGACACTTGACGATCCGATAGAATCATTCTTATCAAACATGCGCTCGTCACAAGCCCGTGCGTTTGACGATTCCCTCATCTTGGTCGTATCTGATCATGGATTTCATTATGGGAGCTTCCTGCAGACTCGTGAGGGGAAACAAGAACGTGCACGCCCAGTGCTATTCATGAAGCCGCCACGCCAATACCATGGTCTTGACCATACGAATAAGATGAAATGGACGACGCCTTATGATGTGCATAAAACTTTGAGGGATATAATGCTTACAGAGACGCTGGACGAATCTCAGAGGTCAAGGATAACTTCTCGTGGTCTCTCTTTGCTAAAGCCACTTCCACACAGTCGAACTGAATGCAGTAGTAGCGATGACATTCCAAAGCGTTACTGCGACCTGTTGAAAGCTCGAAATCCTAATGAAGAATTGAATCAAAGTGAGATGGTCTCTCCTGCCTCTATGCTGTCCTTTTTTGCCGATATACCGAAATGTCAAAAGAAAGCAAAGGAAAAATGCTTGACTGGTACTGTTCTCACTGAAAAAGAGCTGTTTACAAATCGCTTTCCGGAAAGCTGCCTGTGCTCTACTAGTCATCGCAATTGGTACAGCTGTGATGAGCATCCCTGGAGTCAAGAATCGGCATCTACTCATCCGGCGTACCCCCAGGAATATTTTGCTTTCGTGGATTGTCCTGACAAGACCCTTCACTTTGAAACTAGATTTGAGAGGGATCCCGACATTTTGAATGGCCTCGACCTAATTTCACATCGGAATGAGAGACCACCAAACATATTATTCGTTGAAGTCGATTCTGTTTCTATAGCTCACGCAGATCGCCACTTTCCGAAGACGAGGGAATATCTAAGAAAGCATAGGATTCGCTCGGGTGGCAGCACGTACTCTTGCGAATCCGGTATCTGTGCTGCTGATTTTACACGATTTTCTGTCTCTGGTCCCAACTCAATCACAAACCAAGTGTCTGCTTTGAGTGGTTGCTTGACAACCCACTCTTCCGACGCGGGTACCTGTGCCGTCGATACCGATGGAAACATTTGCAATGTTACTGAGGCACGTGAATTTGGTCTCCAGCGTCTCAAAACATTCAATGATGTATCGGTATGGTGCTCTCCAGATGCTATCTTGGACAAACCAGGGGCGTCTCCGTGGATGTTTGATGTGGCAAGAGAAGAGGGATACGTGACGTTTTTTGCGGAAGAATTTTGTTGTGTAGGATCCCCATGGGTCACTCAAGATAACATTTTCCCTTTAAATGCCCATATGGAGGGATACCAGGTGCATTGCCGATTGGCAGAAAGGTATCTGCGACAAACGAATCAAACCATTTTCCCCAAAAAGTTTTGGAAAGGGAACGCCGGGGGTCATTTGCCCTGCGTGGATGGACACAGTGGGGTGGATAAGTCCACTATATCTCTTGATCAGATCAAATCAATGTGGAATGCATACCCTGACAAGCCCAAGTTTGCGTTTTTAAACTCATTGGTAGCACATGATTACTCGGCGCGCTGGGATACTGTGGCACTTGGTGCTGAAAGTTATGACGAGAAACTTTTGGAATTTGTCACTTCCATCATGAGCATGAAGGGTGCTGGAGATACTATGGTTATCCTAAGGAGCGACCATGGCCTCCAGGGTGGTCCTATGACAAACGACTACTCGACTCAGATTGAACATTCTAGGCCATGGACCCAAATGCTTTTCTCGTCAACTATAGAAGCAATTTCGCCTAAATCTCTGGCGAACCTAGAGAAGAATCAGCGTAGGCTAGCCAGCGGGTTCGATTTGTACACAACCCTGCGTTCCTTCATGTCGACCGAAGAGCTGTCCCCGTCCCTTCCGCCGTGGTCGATTAATTTATTCACAAATGAAATCCCTAAGTCGCGGTCGTGCGGTGACGCGAAACTAGACCTTGAGCTTTGTAGAAATGAGAACGAGAAAGTGTCGTCGGTCCTACAATTTGGAACCTGCAACAAATATGATTCGAAGCAGATATATTTTTGCCCAAATCCCTCTAATGAACGCGCCGCGGTTCTTTCACTGCCGAAACACAAATATGCGGTGCCCAAGCAAGCTTCGCCACCCAAAGGAATCGCGATCGCAAACAAAGGAGTTCAGGTATTGAATTCTACTTCTCTATGGAAAAAAGCTTGGAAAGATATTGACAACATAGTTGCATCCTCCCCGAAGAGCAAGATTTCGGGTGGCATCTTTCTGTATCCTCGCCAACAAAGTTTGCTACAGACCATAGTGCGTAGGCTTGCTGATGGAGTTATAAAATCTTTCGGCCGCCCTCTCCGAATTTGCGAGACAGGATTTGGTTCCGGGCACTCAGCGGCAATGTTCCTTGACGCCTCGCCGAACGTCACGGTTTTATCGTTTGACCGGTTTGACCGACCGTATCAGATACCGGCAGCAAACAAGCTGAAGGATATATATGGAGGTAGACTTCAGTGGGTGGAGGGCGATTCTTGTCTTACGGTACCAAAAGTACTTTCCCCGGGTATAAATCCAGTCAAAAACGTTGAACTCGAGGAGGATAATGAGTCTTCATACCAATGCGATATATTACACGGCTCCTCTCTGTGTCCGCATGACAACATAGACCTTGTTTTGAATTCCCCCCCTGGAGCAATCCTAACGAGCACGGCGATGAATAGCTTGCTTGACAAGGATGTGTACTTTGGTGAAAATGCGCAATGGACAATGCTACGCCGTAGCGATTGCATCAAAAATATTACGTGTTTTCAAGAGGACGAATTATCTCTTGCAAAAGACTTTATCTTCAAAAAGAAAAATAGCATCATCAAGCACAGCTTTTGCATAGCAATTGTTACGGGGAAATGCATCGGTACATTTGATGAGATAAAGGATAGAGTGGAGGTCTCCGGGGAGCAACAACAGCCATTACACAGGCTGACGGCTTCTCTAAACCTGGGGAATATGGACCAAGCCAATCAAGTTGAGGTACCCAAATGATACACTATATCACGATCAATGTCCATCAACGTTTATTAATTAATTATAGATTGTATACCTACTAGCTAATTACCGCTTACGCAAGCTCCGCTGTAGTTATGTATCCTTGCCATTACTTCTTCAACATTTTTTCTGTCTGATTTCCATGTTAGCATCAGCTTTTGCCATGCTCGTGCGGCTTTTCTTGCGTGCGATCTCCGCCAACGCGGCAGGCTCTGAAGTTTTGCGCTTGAGTAGCGAGGATGACTTGCGGGGGCCGCCCATGAAGACTGTCTTTTCTCCGGGACTTATAAAGCCTTCATTACTTCGAGATCGGTGGCTGCGTCGATTCGATTCCTTTGATGGTAATAATGGCGCTTTCTCATTCTCAGCTTCAATCGGGGGTTCCGATACTTGCGAATGTGACGCCTCGTTCTCTTTAGATTCTACCAATGATTCCGAAACCGTTGCGCCACTTTTGTTTGATCTTAACCTCGCTATTAGATCGGCCTTCTTTCCTGACACCGCCAGGGACTCTCTTTTCAATATCAGCTTCAGCTCAGAGACTGTCATTGACTCATAATGAGCTTGTCCGAGGTAGTCGCTGTCAATGATATTTTCTCCTGCCAATCCCTCATCATCTGACATTGAGGCTCGCATCGCCTTCCTGGATGATTGTGCAGACCTTCTTTTCTTTGTTGGTACTGGGGTGTCAGGAGCCCAGTCGCTGTCGTCGCTATCTTCAGTGGCGCCAGCGTCCTCCTCTTCCTCAAATAGATCAAAGACTTCCCCTTCAAGACTTTCGCGCGAGTGTTTAGCCTTAGCCTTAGCCTTTTTCTGCTTGGTGCTGCCTAAAGCATTGCCCTCGTTTTTGGCAACTATATCCTTCGCGACCTCGTCAAAAATTGTCTTCATGCTGTCTTGTGTCTCTTTCACATCGTTAAGCTCCCCTTTGAGCGAATCGCCGACCTCTTGGCATCCACTGAGGTACGATGATATCATATCGTCAATTGTAGCCTTCGTAGAAGAGTCTATATCGCCTTCAATCCCGACTGCAGTTAGATCCATTCGCAGCTGGTGTTGAACGGTCTCCTTCGTGCTTTCCAACAAAGTCATAATTTTTTCAGAGTGATCCAATTTCACTTTCATCAATGTGTCATCATGGCGTCGACGTTCCTCAGAAATTGCCTTCTGCACGGCCATTTTTTTATTATTGTCCATACTGATGTGAAGTTCATTCTTTTGCTGACACACTTGTACGAGATGCTCAAAGGAGTTGGTACAAACGAGACGAATCTCTTGGCGAGTGAGGCCTTGCCAAGTAGAGAGATCAATAAAGCAGGAAGATCCATCGGTGATCTTACCGCCATTTCCTAGAATACTCCTGCACACTTCGTTGCAATTCTGTTCTAGCTGACCGATGAGGTTCTTGCGTGAGTCGATTTCACTCTCCAGCGAAGTAAGGGAAGCCGCCGATACCTGCCTTGGTCCTTGGGAAAGAATTCCTTCCTTTTTCGCCTTTGCCTCGTCGAGTAACATATTCTGCTCTTCGATCTGGTTCTTAATGCCTTTTATGGTTGTGGCACAATTCAGTTCCCTTTCTAGCCACTGGCTCAGCTCTTCCTTTCTTTGTACTCCAACTGAATTTGTCGTTGCCCTAGCACCTCGGATAGCAGCGGCATTTTTTCTCTTCCTCTGCTGTTCTTCTAGCTTCTTTTGCTTTCCGAGGGCTTCTGCTGCCCTTCTTCGGAGGACTGCTGCTTGCCTCTCTGCATGCGCCTTAACCTTCTGAAGTTCGGACTGTATCTTGCGAGAATCACGTAGCATTCGCGCCGCGTTCTGTTGAGCGGCCTTCTTCTCGGACCTCCTTGTCGAGGCTGCTTCCTTCAGCTGCTTCTGAAGAGTCGCCCTTCTCTTCTTATCTTCCGCAATTTCATTGGATAGCTGGACACACTTCTTCTCTGCCATTTCTCGCATTCGAAGACTCCTTGTGTGCTCCGCAGCCTTGCTCTTGAGAGCCTTGATGCGCTCCTCGAGTTCAGCAATGCGCTTGCGCATTCGTTTCCGATCAGGTCTTTCTTCTTCTTCAGTTCCCTCCGTAGATGCGCCCCGTCTCTTGCCAGACTGACTACTGCCACCTACGCCGCCGCCGACCTTTTTAAGCGTATTCTTTTCTTTTTCGAGAGCATCAACCTCCAACTGCAGCCTATGGAATGCCTCTTCGAAGTGACTACGGAGTCCTTCCATGCACTCCCGCTCCTTGTTCATCTGGGCTGCCATAGCCTCCTTCCGATCGATCTCGCCATCTACTGCCACGAGCTCGGCGCTGAGCTCGCTGCTCTGGTTGCTCCCATCCTCACCGTCAGCACCTCCACCCGACGACGACCGCCCAGTTCCTGTGGCGGCCTTCACCGCATCGGCCATCTCCTCCCCAGCGAGTGCAAAGTGCTCGGCCGCGCTCAGGTCTCCCCCCCCGGCGACGACAGCGGCAGCAGTCGCCCTGGCCACCTCAGCATCGGTCTGGCTCTCGCGGCACTCCTCCCTTGACTCGGCCAGCTCCCTCCGGAGCTGCGTCACGAGATCTCCCTTCCTCTCCTCCTCGGCGCCATCCCGTGCCACCTCCTCGGGGACGACAACACCCTTCGCCTCCAGGGAGGTCACGAGCCTCTCGTGCCTCAGCCTCCACCGGTCGGCCTTGAGCGACGCCGTCAGGGCGTCCTCGGCGGACCGGGTGCTCCTCCTCTCGAGGGAGTCCGCCCTCGCCCCGGCGGACGCCAGGGAGGCCCGCAGGCCTGCCACGATCTCCAGCTTCTCGACGTCGATCTCAGCCGCGACTACTGCCCCGCCGTGCCCCGCGGCTGCCAAGCCCTGGTGAGGCAGTTTGTCGAAGACGGCCCCCGGTCCCGCCGAGATCACCGCGGCGGCCGCCATGGCCGCCTCCGCCCCCCCTCCCCCCCTCCCCGCCGCGGCCTCCGCCGCCCCGGACGCCAGCCTCATCTGCGCCTGCAGCAGCTGCAGCCGGAGGGACTGGTTCTCCTTCCTCAGCTTGGCTGCCTCGGCGGGCGACATGGACCGATCGACGACGTTCCTCACGGCGGCGTTCTTGATGTTGCGCGCCCGCTCGGCGTACCGGAGGGTGTTGGTGGACTCCTCCGCATTGGAGGACGCAGGGCTGACGCAGGCCACCATGATGGTCCTGGAGTTTCCCCCCAGGGAGTCCTGGAGGAGGCGGGTGAGCTTGGAGTCCCGATAGGGGATGTGGAAGGAGGAGGGGGGCACCACGTGCTGCTGCTGGCCCAGCTCCGACAGGGCCGAGACGACCTGCCCCAGGACGAACAGCCCCTTGTTGATGCTGATCCCCTCCCTCATCCTGGCCCCCTCGGCCCCGGTCCTCTTGAGCCGCTCCGATCCGGCCAGATCGACCAGCGTGAGCTTGACGCGCACCTCCTCGGCCGCCGCGCCGCCCCCGCCGTCCGCGGCGCCGGGGTCCGGGGCGATCGTCACGTACAGGGTGCAGACCGCGTGGCTCCGGGACGACGCCGCGTTCATGTTGGTGGAGGCGGTGACCCTGCGGGACGACGCCTCGGCCATGAGTCCCAGCACCGCAGCGGGAGACCCGACGGGATGGCGGGTCAGGTTCTGCACCACCACCCCCCCATCCGCGTCCCTCAGGTGCAGCTCGGGGGGCCGCCTCCCCGCCGGGGGGGGAGGGGCCAGCAGGTCGCGCGCCTCCTCGTTGTAGATCTCCAGGTACGACAGCTCGACCTCGGTCCTCCCCGCCCCCCCCGGGAGGGAGGAG
>Ga0099799_10331_pt1 | contig 12966 bp, 10 predicted proteins | sample Uncmet6_SortLC_1_FD_89033 | JGI IMG/M metagenome (GOLD analysis project Ga0099799, IMG submission 89033) | Marine eukaryotic communities from CALCOFI LINE 67, Pacific Ocean - CN11_C50_N6_SortLC_1 | ecosystem: Environmental > Aquatic > Marine > Oceanic | place: Pacific Ocean: Monterey Bay...
TGCTGAATGCCGTGGGAGCGTGTTGCTTGGCCCATTGTCGTCGTCAAGTAGCAGCGAGAGAACATCTTATGCAAAGAGTGGAACGACTCCAAAGAGCGCGTGTTCTGATGGAGCTGGGCCACGCGTGGCTTACGAAACTGGGCGAGAATGCTATTCACACGTCGATCGCCCAGACCGAAGCAAGGGAGTGGCTTAGTGGAGAGATCGGCAACATTAAGAGGAGCGAAGTCATCCAAAAGCAAGCCTTGGCTCGCCAAGAATTGGCCAGTGCGGTCCAGCAAGCGAGAGATGCTTGGTTATCTAGAGTACTGAAAGAAAAGTACCCGAACGAGCTAAAAGCGTTCGAGAAGGAGGCCAATAACAGAGAGTCGGAACGCATGAAGGCGGCAGCTCAACTCCCGACGCGCGACGACAAATTGAAGGACGTGCTCCAGTGCGCCTTCGCGATGTACGACATCGACAACAGTGGCGAGGTCGACCGCCAGGAGTTTATTGCCATGATGAAAAATGGCTTATTGTTGGGCGTCGACGAGCCTCCTTCAAGGGATGAGCTGCGTGACGCCTTCCGACAGGTCGACGTGGACCGGAGCGGCGCGGTGTCGTTCCCGGAGTTCTACGCGTGGTTCAATCATACCAGGAACGTCAACGCGACGGGCGTGCCTGGTTTGGACAAGATCGTACCTGTCAGAGATCGGGCATTACGTGATATGTTGGCAGCTTATCGAAGGGGCGAGCTCGAGCTCGACGCGGAGGATTTGAAGCCACCTAAACCTAAAGGCGCGCCGCGCCGTAAAAAGGTGAAAGACGCGCCCGTCGTCGTCCAGAAGGAGTCTTTGGCTTCGCGCTTGGCCGCCAAGAGCAGGACCATGGACACGAACGATTCCGTGATTAAGAGGAGGCTCAAGGCGAAAAGGGAAAGGGACGCGCAGGAAAAAGCTGATTTACTGGCCAAGGACTTCCGTGCGAACTGCGCGAAGATCTTCGACCTCATCGATGAAGATCAAAGTGGCACGCTCAGCCTGCCGGAGATCATGTTGGCATTAAAGGGCAAGCCTGATGTATTAAGGTTCATCAAGACGTGCCGGAATCCGGTCCTTTCCGAATTTCTGGTGCCTCCTAGGGTACAGGCGGCGATGAAGGAGTGCGACACGAACGACGACGGGGAGCTCGATAGGGATGAATGGAAGGCTTTGAGTGATAGATCCTTGGAGGCGATCCTCGAACGCCACGCTCTAGCTAGAGGGAATGATGATGAGTTCATTGATGAGTTCCTGGACATGGCGGTCATCGTCTACGACCTAATCGACGAAGACATGAATGGGACGCTGTCGAAGGAGGAGCTGGTGAAGGCCTGCGGCGAGGACGAAGACGTCATCGAGTTCGTTGTAAAATGCTCGCTCCAGTGCATAAATCAATTGTCGCGGCGTCTCCTCCACGCCATCGACGCGACGCCGGCGCGATGGCGTGGCGATGTGATCTTACACCACTCGATTCAGTCATCACGGCCGCGCGTTCTCGAGCACCCGACTCACTGGTTGATTTACCCACAGGTCCGCTTCCCGAGCTGCAGGACCTCCTGAATCCGGAGCTCCTCGACAAGGCCCTCTCAGAGATGGATACCGACGACGACGGGAGCATTAGCAAAGACGAGTGGACGGAAGCGGTCGGTGGCTCGCTCACGAAGCTGCTCGACGAGCGCCAGAAGGATAGGGACGCGGACAACGACTTCGCCATCGACTTCCAGACGAAGGCTAGGGAGGTCTTCGAGATGATCGACGCCGACGACTCGTGGACGCTCGACAAAGAAGAACTTATGGCGGGCATCAACCAGAAGCGCGTGTCCCGCTTCCTCATATCTTGTGGCAACGAGCACCTCCAGTACCTCTGCGTGCCTGCTAGATTGGGCCCGATGCTCTGGGAGCTGGATACGAGCAAGGACGGCATCATTTCGTTGGACGAGTGGGACTCGGCCATCGCGATTGCCTTGGATAAAAAGTTAGAGCAGCGGGCCGCGGCGCGGAATCGTGACAAGAAGGTCGCGGCCGACCAGCGGCTCGCGGAGGCGTTTGATATGAACGCGGATTCGCTCGAGGCGGTGCGGGACCGCAAACTCGCGGAGCTCGAGGGCCGCATCGACGAGGACGGCAACATCATCTCGCAGGAGGAGATGGATAGACGAGCGGAAGAGGCGGAGATCGCGCGCCTGAGGGCGATCCCGCGCAACGCCTGGGGCATGCCGCTGTCGAACCGGTCGTCGCTGCTCTGCGCGATCATGTAACTACTGTGCTTTTGTTCTACTTTGTGACTCTGTAGAATGGTTATTACTATGTTAACGTTACGCGTGTGCGCGAGATCTCGATCACCAGTCGATCACCCCCGCGCGACGATGCCCTCGTTCATCACACTCAGGGTCACAGAGCCGACAACACGTCGGGGATCATCTATGTCATATAAGAGAAGTGAACCTCAACATATTACACTAGACCTCGTCCCCCTCGGTCATGTCGTCCACGATCCGCTGGACGTCGCGCGCCGGCAGCTCGAGGAAGATGGAGCACGGCGCGGAGCCCGAGTCGTCGGACACGTCGCCGAGGACGCGCCGGTAGACGGCCAGCGAGACGCCGTAGACCACGGCGTAGCCCAGCGCGGCGAGGTACAGCCCGCGCTGCGGCGCCGCCGCCGTGGACAGAAGCGACGCGGCGAGCGCGCCGGCGACGTCGCCCGCGTCCGAGAGCGCGGCCACGGCCCGGACGCGGCCGCCCCGCGCCGCGCCGGCCGCCGCCGCCGCGGCGTCGCGGCCCAACCGGCCCGTCACGAGCCACACGGCCGCGACGACGGCGACGCAGGCCTTCGCCGCGATCGAGTCGCGCGGCAGTAAACCCTCCTGCCGCGCCGCCGCTAATAAAGCAGGCGCCGCGAGCGTCGCGAGGCAGCCCGCCGCGCCCGCGACGCGCACGCCCCGCAATGGTGCCCGCCGCGGCATTTTCGCGAGGGCTTCGGGCGCCCTTAACCTCAACGCCAGCACGAGCAAACAAGCGACAACGACGACGCAGGACGCGTCGGCCGTTCTTAACCCGACGCCGCCCTGCGACGCCGGCGCGAGGGCCCAGCACGGCGCCGCCACCACCAAAAAGCTGTTCGCGGCACATACACTTGCCAAATTCAGCCCGAGCACAAAACTCAGCAGCGGGTCGGCCTCCGACGGCGGTTCAGGCGACGCGTCGCGCACCGCTCTAGCTGGCGCGCTAAAATGATTCGGCAGCGTCCTCCTCAAATCGTCCTGCGTCCGCTGCGCGAGCGAACCCAAGTTCTCGGACGTCGACAGCGACCGGCGCAGCGTCGCGGCCTGGATCGCCAACACGACGTCGTCCTCGCTCACGGAGCGGCCCGGCGTGCCCGGTTGTTCCTCTTCATCACCCTCCAGGACCCACCTTTTTCTCTGTTCGCAATAATAGAACTCGCCGTCCTGGTTGCCCAGATGAGCTATCTTCGCCGACGACGTCCTCCCGAGCAGCTTCGCGTACCACGGCGTATCGACGGCTTCGTCCTTCGAAGGTGGTGGCGGCGCGACCTCGTCCTGGAATGCTTCCTCCACGGTTTTCGTCTCGTCGAGGAAGTCTACACTTCCACCAGCATTCAGTACACAGACCGCGTCCAACATATCTAATTCGGCGTCGGCTTCACCTAGACAAGGCCCGGTGCCGCCGTAGTCCGCGGGCAATTGCTCTGGCGATGCCACTTCGTTCAAAGTGGACGCGTAGTCGCTGCCAACTATAGTGACGCGGTCTCTCACGTCTCTCGGTAAGACTCTTCGGACCGCCGGCCAGGCCGCGCCGATCCACGACGGCGCGTTGACCACGATGATCTTGCGTACCCTAAATGGTGCCAAGTTGTTCAACACATCAGAAGCGGTCGAGATCAAATTCAGCAAGAATTTGTTCACTTCGCTGAACCGCAACCCTTCGATATCTAGGACCGTGACCATGCGCGTCTCTTCCCCATCGTACTTCCGAGCCATGTACTCGTGGACAAATATAAAATGGCGAAACGCTTCATCAGTAGTAACTCTTCCACTCTTCAGCGCCGACGTATCCAACCTCCCAACCCGCTCCCACATGAAGATGGCCCCGTCCCGCGTCTTGCCGTGTAAATAGTGGGGGTAGACTCTTTTTATGTCGTGGTATTTGGGTTGCTGCGAGATGGCGATACTATCGACGTTGCGGTCGCGCCGCCACTGCTGCGTCGCGCGCCACCGTTCCGTGGCTTTGGCCCGGTCGTTGTCGCACGATGCCAGGTATAAGCGGGGCACGGGCGGCTCGTCAGAGGTACCTCTTCTTTTGACGGGCGTGGTCGCTCTCACGATGGGTAGGGAGGGCTGCCTACGTAAGCGCGGAGCCTTCGTGAGTAAATAAGATAGCACCAAGACACCCAGCAAGACCTCGAGCGTCCTTATCTTATGCCTCAAACACGCCTGGACCACAGCGTACCATACAAGCCGAACGTCGGGCGACTTCGGCAGCGGTCGTTGCGTAGAAACGGCCGCGAGCAAGCCCCTCAACACTCTTCTCCAAAAGCTTCGAGCGGCCAACCCTAATAATGGTATAGAGGCGCCGCACGCTCGGCCCGCGATTGACCACGCGTCGCTCCTCCTCGAACGCGCGTCGTGCCGCGGCGGCGCCCACCCAAAGGCCGCCACACAACCGGCGACAAACCTCCAAAAATACATGGTCCGCCCCGACCGCACGTTCCCTAGCGCCGCGTGCGCCGCGATGAGCAAAGTGAGCTTGAGGCTCAGCGGCATCTCGGGCAGGGCGCACCGTTCATTCACTGCGCGCACTATCCGCCCGCTCCTCCTGCCTAACACCGCTGCAATGACGACGCGGCCCCACTGCACGACTTGTCTCGTGCGCAGCGCGGTCGCGCCGGACCGCGCGAGCGCGCGCGGGCCGAAGGGCGGGAAGAGGCTGAACGCCGAGAAGCCCTCGACGAGGGCGCTGAGGGCTTCCGTCGCGCGCGCCATCGATTCGGTCGCGGCGGCGGCTCCTGCCTCGATTCGTTTCGTTGGCGGGGCGCGCGGAGCTAGAAGTTGCTGTGGCGTCGCAGTAGTGCACGAAGAGACCTTTAGACCTTGCTCGTCAACATTATGCGAGCTACGAGCCAAAAAACAAGGAGGAAGCCGCTTTTCTAGTGTGTTACACGACGCTAGCCAACGAGTCTGGGCCTGATCAAGCGTGCACGTCTCGTGGTGGCCCAGCGGTGGTGCCAAGGCATCGAAACGAAAGCTAAGAGCCATCAGACGCACCTCCGGCGAAGAGCAGAGGTGAAGATGGCGGCGTGGCGCGCCGTACTGCTGCTGGTCGTCAGCGCTTCAGCACTCACGACGCCGCCGACGCAATCCTTAAGAAAAGCCATCGATGAGGCGAAGAGCGTTAAACGAAAAGATAGGGAGGCCCAGGCCATCGACCGCGCCGTCGCGCGCGTGACGCGGGACATGGACCGCGTCGACTTTAGCAGCGACCGGCGGGGCGCGCTCGAGCGGCGGGAGAAGGTCGCGCTCGGCGCGGCGACGGCCGTCGCGGCCGGCGCGACGCTCACGGCGGCGGCGCCGGCCGCGGCGGTCGCGGCCGGCGCCGCGGCCACGGCGGCGATTGGAGGGTATAAGGAGTGGGGCGCGCTGCGCGCCGCGGCGAACGCGCACGAGGTCTCAGCTGTCGCTGTAAGAGCTGCGGCCGAGGCCGAGGAGATCCTGGCCGGCGCCGAGCGCGTCAAGTCCGTGCTGCCTGTCTGCGTCGTATTGGGCGCGACGGCGACGGCGCTCAGCTCGTCGGCGCCCGCTTTACTCGAACTTTTGGAGCCGGCGACGGCCGTCGAGCAGATCCCCGATTACTACGACGAGGCGCCGCGCTGGGCGCCTCTACGAAAATACAACACGCCAACTCTTGAAGTGCCGGCGACGCAGCCGTTATTTGTGGATCGGTCCGCGGCCGTACGTTCTCGCACCCTGGTGTCATTGGTCTGCCCCGCGGTGTCCATCCTCGCGGCGTCGGTCGCTGTCGTGGCGGAGCAAGACTCCAGAAGAAGGTGCGACAAGGCGCTCGCGCTGGGACGGAGGCGCTTCGCGACGAGCGAAAACGTGGGCTACACCTGGCGGTCCGTCGTGGAGCTGTCCCAGGACGAGGCGAGGGCGGAGACGGCCCTGTGGCTGGGCTTCGCCCGGTCCATTTTACCGGCGCCCTTCGCGGCGGCGTTCATGACGTACTCGGGCTCCTTCGCTTTAGCGGCCCCCGTGGCCTCCGCCGTGGCCGCGGCGCAGGCCGCCTACTATTTGACGGCGGCGGAGTACGGCATCGCGCGGGCAACCGAGTCCGTCGCCGCCAAGGGCCGCACGGCGGCGGTCGCCGACGCGTACTCGACTGTGTGGAAATCAACCAGTGCGTCGGGTGCACGCCATCGAGCAGGCGTCGCGTCGATGGCGTGGAACGCGCCGTGAACTTTTGATTTCCACACAGGTACTCGAAGCAGGCGCGCAAGGCCTGCGCGCGCGTGCCCCTCGCCTCGGCCACGGCGGCGCTCGCCTGCGCGACGTGCGCCTTGGTCGTCGAGGTCGCGCCCAAAATTCTGGGGTTCGGCTTCGCGCTGGTCGCAGCGGCGCTGGTGCGCGACGCGGCGAAATTCAGAGCTCGCACTCGCGGCGACGCGGCCGCTGCCGCCGCGGCGGCGGACCAATTGGCTGGGTTAGATGACGGCGCTGACGACGACCCTCTGCTTCCCTTGGCGCTGACGTGGCGAAACTTCAAAGCCACGCTCACAGCGTCGCTCGAGGCGATCGCGTTCGGTTTTCGGTGGCGGCGGTAGGCGTTGGTAACTTGTTTTGTTGTACTTGTAGTAGACGCCAAATAGACGTCATAGGGCCCGTCCGCCGGGCCCTCACTGCTTACTCCTTTCTTGGCAAGCTTGCTTGTTAAAACGTCGATTACGAGGCCTGCCGCGGCGCGGATACTCTCGACCCGGTGCTACGCGTGTTTCTTTTAACCCGAATACGACTACTGTGCACCGCATAATGAGAAACTCCACTCGCGAGCGATTTCACAGCCAGTGACTGGCCCTGATGTGAGTTACCCTCAGACGGGGTCGGAAACTGAAGTCGCGCCCACCTGTCCAGATCGTGCTCCAGTGCTCATCGTACTCGCACCCGTCCCTGGATTTCAAGCGGTCCCCATCCCAACCCCTAGGGCCCCCGCGGCTCCCGCTTATAAGAACCCCCACGCGTAAAAAACAAAACTGATTGCAAATTATTTGTGGAATACCACTCTACCGGTATTGAACGTACGGTCGCTCCTCTCGCGCAGAAGACTACGAGAAGTGATCTTGCTAGTGTCTTACTGACCGCTAGCTCGCTCCTGGCCGCCGTAGCGTTGGTTTGCGTAGCGCTGCTCGTGTGCATTTCACAGGTGTGCACACATCCGGATTGTGGCCGAACCCTGCTTGCGCCTGGCAGCAATGCCGTCGCCGCGCAAGCGGCCGCAAAAGCTGCCGCTCTACCACACCAACAAGCGGCGTGAGGACCCGCTGAAAATACTGCTCGCGTGGGTCGCGCTGCTCGCCGTCGCGTCGACGATCTGGAGTCTGCTGCATCACCACCGGCGGAGCGCGCCGGAGGTCGACATCCACCCGTCGCTGATCCACTACGACGCGCGCGGCGGCGCGCTGCTGAACATCAATGGCACGGAACCGCCCGAATACGCGCGGCGCGACTGGCAGCACCTGGGCACGTTCCGCGGCGCCAAGGGCTGCCTCGACGCGGCGCGCGGCCCCGGCGCGGCGCCGTGCCGCAGTCTGCGCCAAGGGGCTGAGTCCCAATTGTTTCTGCTGGCGCGGAACGGGCGCCTCATCGTCGGAGGCACGGTCGGCGGAGACCCGATGCGCTGCGTCGTCGCGCAGGACGGGGGTCTCGACACGGAGCCGTGCGCCGTCGGCGCGACGACGCACGCCGTCTGGACGCACGCGGACGACCGGACGCTGCGCCACCGCGACGGCTCCTGCATCATCGCCGCGCGCGCGGACCTCGTCGTCGTCGGCGACTGCCAGGCGGCGACGCTCGACGAGCGGACGTGGTTTCTGGGGCGGCCGTTGCCTCGGTGATAGTGTTTTAATTTTTTGGTTGTTGTTATCTCCGTACAGCGTCGGCGACGGCGTGAGGGTTTGCTGATTCGAGACAAGGCCACTCACGTCGGCGACTCGGCGCGGGCACGTCGAGCCGCGTGTCGCGCCTGGTTGTCCAGGCGTCTCTTCGGGCCCTTGGGCGCCTTTTGAACCTTCAGACCCGTCCAGCATGGGAGCCGAACATCAAAATATCTTGACAATACGGGTTTTCGGCTTTGCAAAAACGCGCCCGGCAGCGGCGAGTTTCGGCTATTGCGGCGCACAGATGGTCACGCGCGCTTCTCAGAGGACCCTGGGCGGCGGTCAGCAGGCGCCGGCTGAACCGCAGACCGCCCTGAGCAAGCGCGATCGAGACCAGACCCCCGATGCTCAAGACTCTTGGAGCGACGCCGTCGAGGCGAAGCGGCGAGCCGAGGAGGCCGAGACGCAACCCACGCAACCCCCGGACGAGGCACGCGCGCCGGCGTCCCTCCCCAAACCGAAAACGGTGTGAAACCGAGATGGACATCGCGCCATCGACGCGTGTTGTTGACGGTTTCGGCACAGGCGCGACGATCGGCCCCGAGGCGCCGCTCGGCACGACGAAGGAGTCGCAAATCGAGGTCCTCAACTTCTGCGCGACGACGGAGTTCGTCGCCCTGCGCAAGCACAAGTACGCGACGCTCCGCGAGCTCGCCGCCGCCGTGGCGGCGCAGTACGCCGTCGTCGCCGCGCTCTTCGACGCCGAGTGCCTCCCCGACGACGCGTTCGCGTGCGTCGCGTCGTTCTGGCTCGGGCCGCGCGGCTACGACGCGGCGCCGGCGCCGCGGCCGCGGCTGGCAATGCCGAGCATCGAGCTGGAGTCGTCTTCTTCTTCGACCGCGTAATTCGCTTGCTTTCGTGTTTTCTATATGGATTGGTCCGATTGGACGCGCGACGCGGGCTAATGGCGATTTGGGCCCGGTTTCTTCCGGTAATAGGTGTTGGAGGGGTCTTTACTTGCTCTTCCTTGGTCTGTAGGAGTGTATGTAGGAGTGATTAGCCGGCCGGCCACGGGCTTCATTTGGAGGTCGTGTGCCACCCAAGAGATAGCTCCGTCTCGCGCGTGGCCCCATTTCCGCGCCGAAGACGGCGCAGGGCCGTCCAAAGTGTTCCAAAGGATGAGGCTACTCTCGCTTGCAAGCGCCGCGGCGTGCGCCAGCGCGTTTACGGCGCAATCTGCGCCACGAACAAGGCAGCTGCGTGCAGCTGTCGTCCTTGAATCGACGCGCAAGGACCCGCGGACGGGCAAAATCTACGTCGGAGAACCCGAGCCCCTCGAAGAGCTCGCGGATCTGGTCGGCGGGCTTTTGGGCGGACTCGGCCGGGTGGCCGACGGGCTTCTCGGCCCGGCGCCGGTGCCCATTCCAATCCCGGTGGAGGACGAGCGCGATCAGGCGCCCGAACAGCCGCCCGTGGGAACGGACCCGTACAAATACCCCGGCACATACTGAACAGACGATGCGGAACGTTATTCGATTCCGCGCCTCGATTCCGCGCCTCCTGTGTAACTAGAATGTCATTTATACGATCGAGGGCTGCCGTCGACCGCTGGGGGGCCCCTGTGTTCCCCTTGATGAATTTGGCCGCGCTGCCTAGTGCCTTACGGACACTAGAAAAAAGAGGATTATCGAAGCTCAGATTCCAGGCCGCGGTGGGCACATAGTAGCTCAAACCGGCGCTCCCATGGCTTCTCAGGTAGCCTACATACACTGCCGACGACGTCCAGGCTTTCCTCTGCTTGCCGCGCTCCTGGGGGTCACAAATGGCCTAAAATTGCTACCTCGACGGATCTCGACACCAAGCGCCGCGGCGACGCGCGCACTGGCGCCAAAGCTGCGACCACTGCGCCTCCTCCAATCCGCGCGCCTCACGAGGCGGCGCTACGACGCGCTCCAGATCGAGGGCACGAACCGGCGGCCGCCGACGGAGTACGAGCTGAACCGCGGCAAAGCCATCGACGCGCTCAACGCCGACGCCACACGCTTCGCCGACGCCGAGCTCGACTGGAGCATCTACAGCGAGCAGATCCAGCTCGCGGACCCGACGGGCGTGCGCGCGCGCGGCCTCGCGAACTACAAGCGCTTCTTCCAGCTCGTGCGCTTGTTTCGCTCGTTGATGGTCGACGACGTGAGCGTGCGCCACCGACTCCGCGTCGACGACGCGAACGGGCGCATCGTGATCTGCTGGTACTCGACGTGGAGGACTTCCATGGCCAAAAAACCGATTCAGATCGACGCCGTGTCCTACTACTCGTTAGATGATAGGGGCTTCGTCGAGGCCCACGAGGTGGACCGCGTCGAGATAAACGGCAAGCGGCGGTCGCCCGAGACGGCCTGGGAGCGGCTCCAGGAGTTGGTGGCGGGTGGACCGGGACAGATGTACCCCGCCTAGGCCGCGCCCTAAAAAAAACCTGTTTGCACTACGTACTGCCAGTGCCAGTGCAGATGCCAGTGCCCCCGTGATGGGTCGCGGAATGGTCGCGGCAAGTGTCGCGTCGATGGCGTGCGGGTGGGGGAGCAGACTACCTTAACTTACCCGGGCAGCACACGAGGCAACACGCGCAGTTCTCCACGACCCAGTCCCCCTTCTTCTTTTCGCCGCCGCCCTCCACGTCCAAGTCGCGCACCGCGCGCGCGTAGCCCTCCTCCGTGAACGCCCCGCCACGCTCAACCAACGCACCAAGAGCTGCTAACGTGCAGTCGTCCCGAAATAACAAATCGTCGGGCAGCCCTTGTAATCCAAACTCGCCCTCCAGGACGCCCTTGAATTGCGCGAGATCGAGCGAGTCGACCCCCAAATCCGCCAGGGGCCGCTTCGACGGCAGGGAGGACGCGTCGCGTCTCGACACTTTTCCTAAAGCTCTTGCAACATCAGCAACAACTCCACTGTGCTCGTAACTCGAAGTGGGCTGCTCCGACACCACCGCCGCCGTAGGACCGTCAGTACTTCGATACGCCACATCCAGTTTGTCCGAGAGGAACGCGTCGCGGCACCGACGTCTAGCGATCTTCCCCGACGTCGTCTTCGGAACCGTCCGCGGGGCGACGATACACAACGTGTCCACCGAAGCCCCGTGCTCGTGCGCTATATTCGATGAAACTGCCTCGCAGAGCGCCGCGTAGGCGCCGTCCTGAGCACGCTTTTTTCTTGTAGCGGCGTCGTCTCTAACTTCCCCTATGACCACGAGTCTTTCCTCGCCATCCGCATCAACGGAGAAGGCGGCGACGCACCCCGGTTTTAGCTGCGGCGCGGCCCGCTCGGCACACCGTTCTAGATCTTGCGGGTAGTGGTTCTTGCCTCTTAGGATGATAAGGTCCTTGCGGCGGCCGCAGACGTACAATTCTCCGTCTCGGAAGAAGCCCTCGTCGCCCGTCCGCAGATAACCGCTCTCACCGTCGATCGACGCGCCAAAACTAGGATCTTCCACGCCCCAGTAGCCCCGGGCTATTGATGGAGATCGGACCCAGATCTCACCGACCTCGTTCTCGCCTAAGACCTCCTCTCCCTCATCGTCGTCATTTATGGAAACGATCTTGATGGAGACGCCGCGGTCGGAACGCGGCGCGCCGCAGCCTACTAACGCCACACCTTCTTCAGAAGACACGCAGCGCCTTTCTCTTAACGCATCAGGATCTACAATGGACCTCGCTCTACCATTACCGCACACCAAAACCGTGCTCTCGGCGAGGCCGTAGGTCGGGAAGACGACACCTTTCCTCAGTCCATGCTTCGCCCCAAAGAAGCGCTCGAAGGCGTCGATCACCGCCGCGTCGACGGGTTCGGCCGCGTTGATCGCGTGTTGCAGGGAGGACAGGTCCAACGTCTGCGAAGGCGGCTTCCGCGTCACGAGCGCGTAGGCGAAGTTGGGGGCTTGCGTGTGCGTGCCTCTAAACATGGATATGGCTTCCAACCATGATGCTGGTCTGGCAACAAATTTCAGTGGACTGGAGTAGTAGCCGCGGCCGCCACATCTTAAAGTACCGAGGTAGCTCCCAATCAAACCCATGTCGTGGTACTGGGGCAGCCAGCTGACGTTTATTGTTGTCTCATCGGCTTTCAGGTCGTCAACGATGAGGTCGAGGTTGTGCTTGAGAGATGTATGCGTGATCACGACGCCTTTTGGAGCGGAAGTGGAGCCGGACGTGAACTGCAGGAAGGCGACTTCCTGCGAAGCTTGAGATGCTGGTACGCCGGGCGTCGACTTGTCAATATCACATACGACCCACTTGAGGGACGAGGGCCAATTCATATCACCACCTGCCACCAACTTCGACAAAGCAGTTGTCTTCTTCGCGAAGTCGTAGAGTGACGAGGTGAGCGCGAACGTAGCACCACAAGACTCAGCAATTTGGCAGAAGGCGTTTAATTCGCTCGTCTTCCGCCGCCGCGGCTCCGGGGGGAAGACGGGCACTGGTATTCCTCCAGCCCGCACTACCCCTAGGAACGCAACGATATAAGCCAGGCCCGGCTCGTAGACGAGGAGGCAGCGGTCGCCCTCTCTAACACCTTCCTTGTGGCGCAGCTTGTGCGCCGTCCGTGCGGCGGCCTTCTCGACGTCGCCATAGGTTAATGATAGCGTCGCCTTCACGCTCTGGTTCTTGTCCTCGAGCCAACTGAAGAGCGGCGCGGCCGGTTTCGTCGTGGCCCACGCGGCGAGGAGCTCGCTGACGGTTTCGGCGTCCTTCGCCATGGTGCGCTCGCCGGCGACCTTTGCGGTGGTCGTGAGGGCGATGATTCTGCTCCTTTCGTTGCCGCAGCGAGTGTGGCAATATAATGCAGGCT
>Ga0099799_10333_pt1 | contig 12947 bp, 9 predicted proteins | sample Uncmet6_SortLC_1_FD_89033 | JGI IMG/M metagenome (GOLD analysis project Ga0099799, IMG submission 89033) | Marine eukaryotic communities from CALCOFI LINE 67, Pacific Ocean - CN11_C50_N6_SortLC_1 | ecosystem: Environmental > Aquatic > Marine > Oceanic | place: Pacific Ocean: Monterey Bay...
TAGCTAGTAGTAATAGCTAGAGTATGTATGTTTACTAGCTAGCAGTACATATTATGCATACATAATATTATGTATGTACAGTTTGTTCAGTACTACTAGCTAAGTATACGACTGGTAGTATGCATACTAGCTAGTATTACGACTCGTATGCATATTGTTATATATATATATAATCATACTACGAGCGTATGCATACTACTAGCTATTACTATTAGTAGGTAGAACGAGCGCGTACATTATTATTTACTACGTCGTGTACGCGCGTCGTAGTATCTACAGATCTAGATTTAGTACGAGCTCGTAAGTAGTCTGGTTGCAATTGTTGGCCATATTTCTGTATTTTACAATTATCATTAATACTAAATATTCTTTTATTGATAGACGAACTTTATCTCTCTGCTTGCCTTTCCTTCTTCTTGGGTGGAAGCGCACTCTCACGGCTTTCAGCCTCCTTCCTCTTGCCAGCGCTTCCAGGGATGGCGTTCATTCCCTCAGAGTCAAACTTCGGATCAATAAGATCTAAAACGAGCTCCCTTTGGTTTTCTTGAATGGTCCTTACCCAGATCTTGACACGCACCTTTTGAAAGACTTGGACAGATGCAATAATGTTGCTCGACTTAGAATCCTTGTACTTGATGCTATGCTGATCCACGTTGCGGATGAGGTTTGGATCATCGGCTTGAATAGATGGCAATCTCACTCGGCCCTCTATGCCATACCTCGGAACAATCACAGTAAATGATGGTTCTACCTTCTCGTTCGTATCAACGTCCAGTACGTATGCAACCTCCTCGGTCCCCCCACCTTCCCCCGAGAAGAATACGAGCGTGTGGAGCTCTACACTTGCCCGGCCCGCTAGCTGTGCGGCGCGATGCCTCCTATTCATATTGGCTGCCAAATCATGAAGATGCGATTTAGAAGACAGATGAATGGGCAAGGGGTCCACTCCAATTGCTGCTGCCAAGAGTCTGTGAACACAAATGTCTGCGTAGCGTCGAATTGGAGATGTGAAATGAGTATATACCGGAGCAGCGAGCCCGTAATGATGCCAGTCGGTTGGCTTGTATTCTCCCGAGCAGAAGTACTGTGCGGGAGACATGCATCGAGTGGAAAGTATACGAAGCAATTTGTTGAAGTACGGATCAGACTGAATCGATGCATCATCGAGAGAATCAGCAAGGCGTTTGGAGTCATCAATGTTAATTGTGAACCCTCGACATTTGGCCTTGCCAATCAGCCCATCAAACATGCTGCGATTCGGTGCTGGATGGCGTCGAAGAATCGATAATGTAGGATAATGGCGGAGGATCTTTTTCGACACAGTAACATTAGCAAACAGCATAAATTCCTCAACGACTGCATTAGCTTCGTAGAGGGCGTACGATTGAACATCAGTCGGATTTAGGGACTCGCTGTCAAGGACAAATTTGACTTCTGGGCTTGCGAGGGTAAGGGCACCCGCTGCAATTCGCTTAACCCTGAGTTTACGAGCAATCGAAGCCAGTCTCTTGACCGCACCGGCTTGGATGTCACTACCGTCATCTGGTTGATCGATCAGGGCTTGAGCTTGCTGATAGGTCAGTGCGGCGATTGAGTGGATAATTGACTTCTTGAATTCGACATGGACAACTTCAGCTTCTGGAGTAACCTCCCACAACACAGAAAATGCATATCTGTCAACGTGCCCCTTAAGACTGCAAAGATCCGTAGTAAGTAGTTTCGGCAACATGTCAAGCCTCTTGTTGACGAGGTAGGTAGAGGTAGATCGATTCGCGGCCTCTAGATCAATCGCTGTGCCTGCCTTGACATAGTGAGTGACATCAGCAATGTGTACCCCGATCTGATAATTGCCATTCGGAAGGACTGCGCAATGAAGGGCATCGTCGATGTCTTTACAGCCAGGTGGATCAATGGAGAGTACTGGTAAGTGTCGAAGATCTAGGCGACCAGGACTATTCTCGGTGTCAATCTTGTAGTCCTCCGGTGGGAGACAGGCCAATACTTTTGCAGGAAAAGGATCACAGGGAATATCATGTTCGTGGAGGAGTACCTCTGTCTCAACATCCGTACTACCCGACTCTCCAATTGTTTTGACATAATGGCCAAGAGGGTACCGTGATTCTATGGGCCAAGAATCGATGGCCACCAGGATCCGCTGCCCGAGTAGTCGATCTCTCTGGGCCGTGCGAATAAGAATAGGAGGGATGCGCCCATCGACAGCAAAGAATGCGCACGTCGTCGTTCCATCGGGGTGCTCGAACTCGTGCTCATCGGCAATCATCTCTCGTTCAGATCGCTTGCGCATTACGTCTAGCTTGCCCCCCCCGTCCGACGTTGACGCAGAGTAGACGGATCCACAATAGTTCTGCCGGAAGTTGCGACGAATTAGTCCAACTACTTTGCCCGTCGGTCGACGTAGAGATGCCCCCAGAGTTATTTCATCTTGAACGTTGTCCTGCTGACCAATTGTTGGCTCAGCAGTTTCAGCAGCAATTCCAGCAGAGGGGCTATTACTGCGTCGTTGTTCCTCACTCTGTTCATAAGTGCTAGTGGAACTCTGCGATCCAATCCACTTCTCTACAGCGCTGAGCTCAATAGCAACGACGTCGCCATCCACAGCACGATTTATATCTTGGCTACCAACAATGGTCACTGCTATTCGGTCGTCCCCTCTGCGTACAGTGACGTAGCAACGGTCCGACGTACCGCGCTCTGCGCGAATGTAGCCCTGGTAGTACTTTCCGGACTTGACGCCAAAGGAAAGATCTTCCTGGGCGAGATGAGGGTAGAATACTGACGCCTTTGCCGAGCCACACCTGCGGGCTGTGTTCGATCCCGAAAGTTGCGCCACCACGTCAGACAGGCCCAGCGTTGAATCCTCCCTCTCCAAAAGGCGGACGTGCTCTCTCACCGTGCGAGGCTGATATAGCTGCTCATCTCCCTGCTCCTGCGCTGCCTTAGATCTGCTATCAGCATCATCCGTTAGGAGGACCACTTCAACATCAGTTCCTATCAACGCCGACCCATAAACTTCAGCAACCATGCGGATTCTTCTGTCATTCTCATCGTTTACTGTGGAGCCCCCGTCCTTCTTCCCCGGCTGAGTCTCAACGTGATGAACGTCCGGGAAAAATATACAGCAACGGTCATCCCCATCCAATGTACCGCCAGCACTCGTAGACGAAGTCACGGTCGATGACCTAAGGAGATCCACCACACGGCCGTAGGCGGTGAGGCTCCGGTGACGACACTCAACAAGGGCCGTCTGGGGAATCACTACGTTCGATATTGCACGGCTGGGATGCTCCAGCACATCCAGGTTGTGCAGGAGGACGTTGGCATCACATATTGCCACGCGGATACATTTCCCCCCATCTGTGGACCGCTTGTTTTTCCCGGATGATGGTTCGCTGGAGGTTGGACGGACGAGGAGATGGAGTAGCTGGTCGGCGCCGTCGACGCGCCGGGCAGGGCCGGTGGTTGGGACGACAGCGCCACCAGTCTTGCGTGTAGTGGACTGGACCGATATGCGGTAGCCAAGACCGAGATCGTCTCGCAGATAACACTCCGAAACTGATTTCATAATCTTGCCCCGCCGCGTGACCCGAAAGTGGGCTGGATGGGACCAGAGCGCGGGGGGTAGATCAATGTGATCGTCTGAGCCGTCATAGTAAGAACCTTCGTCGCAGCTATTCGCAGTAGCTTCTTCGAGGCTAGCATCGCCATCTGGTATAGGAGCCATCTCCGCCAATGTTGAGCCTAAAAAACTAGGGGATCGACGTAGGTTCGTATTGATTCGTTGATGGATGGGCACTGTGAGATCAAAAATGAAACGGGTCCCCGCCCGATCGAAAATAAATGAAATAAATTACGACAGTGTGTGGTTGTGCGTGGATCGTGTGCATACTACTAGTCTAGTATGCATAATATGCATGCGAGAAGGGTTGAATTGAGTTCAACATACCGAATCCCACAGTACTATGCATACTTTCTCGGCAACTGGGAAAAACCCATTATATTATGCATACCTTAGTACTACGAGAGTACACGCCACGTGTAGTACTAGCTCTAGCATGGATATTATGTATATTATGCATACGAGGTCGTACAAGACAAGTACTACTCTCCTAGAGTGTGTACATACTATGCATAGAGTAGTATGGATACTACGAGTCGTAGTATGAAAAATAATATGCATACCCACTGTAGTATGCATACAGTACGATAATACTGTAGCAGTGTGCTCCTTCTCTGTGTGTCATATGGATACAGCCAGACGTGTCCATATGCATACTAGCTAGTACTGTATGCATACTGTAGTATGCATATGCCATAGTACTGTACTCTCTCGAGAGTATGGATACTTTTTTACTAATACTGTACGAGCTCGTAAGTAATACTCTAGCTAGTACTGTAATTAATAATTAATGTATTACCCCTTTGTGAGTAAATTTTTTGTAACCGCGTGACGCGTGACGCCATCCGGATTATTATTATTATTTATGACAGTCTACCGATCGACTTCGGACATCACGAAGAGTGCAGCTAAGAGACAAGTGCAACTGCTGCCCACCTTCGGCGCGGCATTCCTACCCGCTTGATACCTATAGGTCGTGTCTATGAGCTCGTAACAGTTTAAGGAGGGCTTCGATATCAAATCCAGCGTTCCCGTTCAACGCAAGACGTATCAAGATTCGACCTCCGCCTTGTAAAAGTGTGCTTCAGTGAAGAGAAACAATGGCTGCATTGTTTTTCCCCTTCCGACAGATCGCCCTGATCTTGTTCTTTTGCTGCCTTGATTTGTCCCAGAGCCGAACGGTGGACGCTGCTGCAGCTTCGCTCAAGGAGAAGTACGACAGCCTCCCACCCAAGGGAAAATTTGCAACCGGCGCCTTCGTTGGGTTCGTCGGCGCCAAAGCCTTCGTCGGCTCGGCCGTCAAGGCGATCAAGATTGGTGGGGCGGCCTTCGTCGCGTGAGTTCGAGGTGTGGATAATGTGGTAATGTAACTGGTTTTCGCATGAATAGTCCAAATGTACTTCACCCTTGTGTCTCCCTCATCCATGTTCTCCTTCGCATCCCAACGTAGCTCCGAGGTGGCGCATTCCGCGGGTTTGTTCAAGGATCTTGACATGCCAGACTACGTAGATGATTTGGTAGACGAAGTTAGGCCCTTTCTCCCCAGCGCCAAGAGGAAGTTGAAGACGGCAGCTAACGAGGCTAGGCTTGTCGTGAGGCAGAAGATCTCGCCGGCGAACATTAAGGCGAACCTGGAGGCAGCACTGATGAAGGAGAGAATGGCCACGCTTGGTGCCGCGGCGGGGGCCTTTGTTGGATTTGCGCTGTAGGCATCTGCGGGGGCAGCAATCAACATGAATCAACATTTTAGTTGGTAGTGGGTACGTAGTATAGACTCATAGTAGGAGCAAAATAGTCTTTTTGAAGAGAGAGAAGAATACTACACCACGTACTACTAGTACTAGTAATATGAATATTATGCATAATAATACTCTCTAGTAGTATAAATACTCTAGTAGTACATGCATGTTGAAATGAAAGTGATCTTATACTCTAGCTAGTAGTAATGAGTGATGAGTGTTTTGCGTGTTCCAGCTCAGTTATCATGATGTTCTCTACGCATACTATACTAATAGCTAGTAGTATGCTAGTATGCATACCAGCCAGTATACACACGTGCTTTGTTAGTATGCATAATATACATACTCTAGCTAGTATGAATACAACATACATACAGCTGTATGAATACAGTACTAATAGCTATTAGATGGTAAGGATAACAATACTACTAGTCTGGCTAGTACGAGCTCGTAGAAATTGTTTATTATCATTTTTTCATCGCGTCAGAGCGACAGTTCGCGTTGCGGAATTCGTTCCATAATTAATATCATTATTTAGCCCCTCTGTATCTACTCTACTCTAGCATCCACACTCAGCAGGAAGAATGGTAAACCTACTGCATCGTTTGTCGTTATCCATCGCTGCGGTGTTTGTTGTGGTCCATTTAGGGCTCGTAATCATATGTGAAGCATTCACGCCTTCGATCCTCAACCAGCAACAGCACCGCATCGGATTAGCCTCATTTTCTTCCGCCACGAGGATATCCGCCATTAGTTCTCCGTCTGATGCGTCACTGGCAGACCCAGCCACAGTAATAAAGCGCGTGTTTGGATCCGACAGCCGTCCCATAATTTTATTTGATGGCGTTTGTAATATGTGCAATGCGGGCGTGAATCTCGCGCTGGACTGGGACCCAGATGGCCGTTTACGTTTTGCGGCGCTCCAGTCCAGTGTCGGACGGGCACTCCTGGAGGCCAATGGAAGGGCTGCAGATGATATTTCGTCCATTGTTCTGGTGGCACGAGATGGGGCATACATTAAAAGCGACGCCGTATTGCGAATCACAGAAGAACTGACCCCGAAATGGTTGCCTCTACCCTTGGTGGGCCCTGCCGCACGGGCTGGACGGGCGCTAATCCCGTCATTCTTCCGTGACCTGATTTACGATGGTGTTGCTGAAAATCGGTACAAGATTCTTGGAATCCGTGATGAATGCAGATTTGACGATGATGGGGAGTTCGCGGATCGGTTTGTGGACGATTCTTTAGCCTCCAAATGAGAATAAACACATCATAAGAAGCACGAGCCACGAGCGCACTCTGTAAAGACGAGCACCCCTCGCACTACCGTATATGTAATGTAGGTGGTAGCTAGTAGGTTGAAGGGACATATCTTGAATGCATATCATTAATTCCCCATAACTAGCACTGTTCATTAACATCGACCCATTTACGATAATAGAACAAGATCATCACATACTTGAAAACCTGATACAATCACACCAACAACACACCTCTTTTCCAGGGCTTGGAAATCTTCATGCACCTCGATTGCTTCTTTGCTTCATCAGACGCCGCCTTCAAACTTTCTTCAGCGCTACCACTGGCACCTGCCTTTGTATCCAATTCTTTTAAACCGTCAGTATTTGATCGGCAATATTGAGCCTCACCCGTCGTGGAATCGGTTGACTTGTGCACCAGGCCATCCTCGATCAAGGCGTGCAATGCGTGTATCACCAGCTCAATGGTGCAAGCCGCTCGAAGCTCGGTCCATTGCACATCGTTCCATTCTTGGCATTGTGCCTCAAGAAGGACCTCGTGATCCGCCAGGGTCTTTGTGCCGAGCGCGTGGTAGACCAGAGCCTTGACGGAACGAAGATACATCTCCTCTGACATTGGGTTGCTATCGGGAGTATCAATGATCTGTTCATGATGCGACAAAGACCGTATGGCTTGAGCACCACCATACAACTCGTCCCAAAGTTTTGATTGGCTCAAAATGTCGAAGAAAGACACTCGATCTTTGTTGGCGGCAGCAACTTTCTGTTGTTGATTGAAGCTCTTGTAGAAGAAAGCACTCGAATTCGCATACATTACCTGCGGTGGTCCGGCTGCCATGCCCATGGCATCTAGGGGCTGGTGGGGGAAAAGTGAATCGGCAGCTCGCTGACGCTCTGATAACGGACGATTCTGTTTACCATTCGTGCCAAAGATGAGATTGCGGTAAGACAACTTTCCACTGCTTCCATACGAGGTGGTGAAAGTACCTCCCTCGCCCATTATCTGAAATTCACGGTGACTGCTATCCATCTTGTCTTCCTCAGCTGTGCAGAAGGCGGTGCTGGGATCCCACGTGTTCATATTACAGTACCAAACCTCGGGAAGATCCTCTGCGGATACATGGGATGGTAACTTTCGCCATTTCTCACACTTTTCACACTGGACCCACTCAACGTTGTCGGGGTCCTCTTCATCGTCATCTTTCTTCTCCTTTATCCCCTTCGATGCCTTCTTCTCCTTCTCGGCATCTTTACCGGTTTTCTGTTTTTTCTTTCCCTTCGACTTACCCATATCCACAGATGGTTTGATTTCGGCTGTTGATCCTTTCTTCGCCTTTTTCACCTGGCTGGTATCGCCTTTGCTTTTGTCAGGTTTCACTGGCTCACTACCCTTCGCATTGCTAGAAGACACAGTGTCAGGGCTCTTTCTCTTCATAGACGTGTCCGTTTTCCCTTCTTCGGCGTCCTTGCTCTTGCTGCGTTCTATCGCCACCTCCGACTTGACCTTAGGCGGCTTTGGACTCGTTGGCGTCGGTGGCTTCGCCTTCTCTGCGGTCTCTTTCGCCAATTTCTTCTCTATCTTGATCTCTTCCGCCGACTGCTCGGCTGCATCACAAGTGTTTCTCGTGGGATCGTGCCTATTCAGCTCGCAAAACCAACGATCAGGCAATATCTCCGTTTTCACCGTCGGTGGAAGTAGCCGCCACTTCGAACAGCGGTCACATTGAACCCAGTTTCCTTCTTCCTCATCGGAATCCTCACTTTCCATATTTTTTGGTTTCGGGTCTTTCTTGCCTTTCTTTTTGGGAATATTGGCAAAGTCATCCTTAATGATGCGCTCCTCCCTCGACACGATAGCTTCGTTTGCTTTCTGAGCCGCGCGACGCCCCGAACGAGGCAATGGAGCCTCGGTGAGCCTTACTTTGTTGCTTTTCTTCGATTTCGGTGACGATGACGGGGACGGGGATGCGTTTGGGGTTTTATTCTTCTCGCCACCATTTTCAACACCGGCAACGCCTGTTTTCACATGCTCGTCCTTTGTTTCTTTAGCTTCACTAGATTGGACGCTTGTGTCCTTTTCAGCAACAATTGACCCTTCAGGGGGCGAAGAGTTGTCTTTTCGGGGTGCCTTATCTGACGGCCTCTTTGTCAGCGTTGGATTGATAGCCTCCAAACCCTGCGGCGCGGCTTCGATACTTGCCTTCGGCTTTGCTGTGATTTCGTCCACTTTAGTGGCAGCCTCGACAGCCTCTTTTTCCTCAACCTCGTCCTTCTCAGTGGGCACCAAGCGGAAGGCAGTCGACTTCGATCCGATCTCCACTTCTTTTTTCTGCTCCTTCCTCGGAGAGGTTTGTGCAGCGTCTTGGCCAACCACTGTCTTAAATGCATCATCATTGAGCGCTTTTTTGCGAGGTGGTTCATTTGGTACCGGTGATGGAGCCGGGGATAACTCTCGCTTTTTACTCCCTGCTTTTGCGCTCTCGGACGAAGGCTGACTGGCGCTGCTGCCGGCCTCTGGCGAGACGCCATCTTCCTCGTCAACCTCCATTGCTTCAGGGCTTCCATCATCATTCGTGGCATTATCTTCTGATAAGGCCGAAAGGGGTCGGGCCAGCTCGTTTGCCAGATCTGCTGCCTTCGTCGCGTCCGCGAAAACCTTGGGTATCTGTAGTGGCGGCGGGGACTTGCTCCCTGGAGATACATCCCTCTTTCTCTTTTTCCGCGTCGTAACTGTCTTCTTCAAGCCCGGTTGCTCCTTCACTGATTTCTCGTTCGGTCCTGAGTCAGCAGACGCCTCATTAGAATTGTTTTGGCCGAGGCTGGAGGTATACTCACCCGTGGGAGGTGAAACGTCCTTCTCCAATGCCCCGCTTGTGGTAGCCTTCATATCGGCCCGGTCCTTCCTTTCTCCCGCCTCACTCACGGCCAGTGACTCCTTTTCTCCTGCCTCGCTCGCGACCTGAGGCTTCTTTTGCACTTCCTTGCTCGCACCTGAGGCAATATCTTCTGCTGCCTTGCTCGCAACTGACGCCACCTTCTCCACTGCGCCGTTCTCGGATTTGTCGTTTGCCTTCTTTCCTCCTTCGCTCTCGATAGTCTCCTCTTTCTTCTCCAACACCTTGACCTTCGAGTCACTGCTCTTTTTCTCTGCCTCGTTCTCAGCCTTTTCCTTCTTCTCATCCACCTCGCTCTCAGGTTTGTCCTTCTTCTCTACCGATTCCCTCTTCGGCTTGTCCGGATTCTCTCGCGGAACGCTGGAGGCGCGCTCAACCTCCGTTTTCTGCTGCCGCTGCGCTCCCTTGAGCATGAGGATCTCGTCCATCGTTAGGTCATTTCCCTTGGTCTCAGTCTTGGGTTGCTTTTCCTCTCTTCCCTGCTCCTTCTTGAGCCCCAGGCCCGCCTTCAACGAAGCGATCTCTTCCGCCCCCAACCCACGCGCCGTCTCCGCCGCCTTGGGCTGTCGCGGCGGCGGCTTCCTCTGGAGTTCGTCAGGATTGTCTTGCACTTTCTCTTCACCGTCCTCCTTCTTCTTGAACTCTACCGACGCCGTCGGGGCCCGCGGAGACGGGGCCCTCCGCCTCTGCTGGGGGGGCGGGGGCTGAAACTCCTCGGGCTTGGTCCCGTGTCGGTGCTGGCCATTCCCCTGGCAGTCCACGACAATGTCCTTATCTGGGAAGTCCGCCACTTCAGACGTCCCGTCGTCGTATTTGATCCGGACCTTCTTCCCCCCGGTGGCAATGTCCGTGACGAGGCCGCCGTACCATTTGAGCTTCCGCAGGGGCTTGCCGTCTTTCCCTTTCTTGCTGGACTTGGTGACAAACCGAACCTGCGGAGGCAGAGAGGAGAGGAGAGGAGAGGAGAGCGCCGGGGAGAGGGTGAGGGGGAAAGAAATTCAAAGGACGACCCGCCCGAGCCCATGCGAGGCACCGCACCCCCGAGGCGTCCCGGGAGCGTCGCGCAAAAGATCCACCGCACCGCGAAGGCAAAAACCACGCACCTTTACCCGGAGGCCCCGCTCCATATGCCTCCGCTGATCCTGGATGGGCATCTGGCGCATCCAGGCGATGAGCGCTGGGGACGGAGGGGGGCGGGTCTGCTGCTTGCTGGCCTTCTTCTGCTGCTGCTGCTGCTGCTGCGCACCTCCTCCGCCGCCGCCGGAGCTCTTTGTCCCGCTCTTGCCGCTGCCCAGGCTCCCGCCGCCGGCGCCGCCGCCCTGGACGCGGGGGGGGCTCTGCTGCTTCTTATGCTTCGGGCTGCGCCTCTGGGGGCTTCCCCTCCGCGCCGCGGAGGTCCGCTTGGTCTTCTTCTTCGTCCCCTCCCCCGCCGGGCCCTCCACACCCTCGTCGCCGCTGGTGGGGGGGGCGAAGAGGTCGGCATCCGACCCGCCGCCGTCGGACGAGCCTCCGTCGCTGCCCGAGGAGCCGGTGCCCGAGGAACCGCTGCCGCTGCTGCTGGCCGTGTCCCCGCTGCTGGAGCTGTCCCCGCTCGACGACCCGGTGGTCGACCCCCCCGACGAGGAGGAGAGGGAGGACTCGGAATCGGAGCCGAAGAGGTCCCTGTCCTCCTCTGCGGCGGCGGTCCTGGTGGCGGCCCTGGCCCTGGCGGCGGCCCCGGATCCGGCCCCGGACCCGCCCGCGCCGGGCCTGCGCCGCTTGCCCCCGGACCCCACCGACGCCGCCGGCCCGGTCCCTGCCCCGGACCCGGTCCCGTTCCTCGGCCGCTTGGCCGGGGCCTTGGCCTGGGCCCTCTCGGCAGCGGACGCCGCCTTCCCTCCCCCGCCGGCGGAGGGGGAGGAGGAGGAGGCCGGGGGGCTCCCACCCTCCGCCTTGGACAAGGAGGACGCCAGACCGGCCTGAGGCCGGTCCCTGTCGCCCCTGTCCCGGTCCCGGCCCTGGGCCTTCCTTGGGGGGGGAGGGTCCGGGGCCGGGGCCGGGACAGGGGCCGGGACAGGGGCTGCGGCCGGGGCCGGGGCCGGGGCCGGGGCGGCCCTCTCGCGCTGCTGCTGCTGCTGCTCCCGCTCCCGCTCCCGCTCCCGCTCCTTGCGCTTCTTCGCCCCCTCCCTCTTGCGCCTGCGCTCCTTCTCCCGCTTCTCCTCGTCGATGAGGGTGGCCGCCTCGGCCATGGACTGCTTGAGGGCCAGGCGGAGAGAGCTCATGACTGGATGGATGGCGGCGCGCTTCTCCACTTCTTGCCCCTTCTTGCCCCTTCCTCTCTCTCTCTCTCTTCCTCTCTCTTCCTCTCTGATGCTTGATTCCCTTGTTTGGGGCTGGGGGTAAGGGGGGTAGGGGGTGAGAGAAACGGACGGATTGGTGAGCACTTGGGTTGGGGCGGATATGGGGAATGTGGGGAATACGAGGAAATTCGGGGAGGAACGAATTAATGGACGGGGGAATATATAATATAACAGATGGGATGGGGAGGGACGCGGCGGCAGAGGGAGGGGCGCGTCCGGACGGGGACCGGAAAGGGACGCCCCTGGGGACTTGCACCCATGCGCGGCCAGCAAAAGTTCCCAAAGGGGAATATATCCATCTCCTCCCCCCCCCCCAAAGAAACCCTTCCCGCCCCCCAAGTCCCGCCGCGCGGCACGTAAGACTCACCCTCCGCGCGTGAACGCTCTGTACCGGCCGGGGTGTGTGCCCAACGAGAATGGAGGGGGGTACGGACAGCGGCCCTCAGGGATTGGGGGATTGGTACTCTGTACAGGGAACGAACTGCTACCGGCCAGTGCGAGGGGTGGCGTGGGCTCTCCCCGCCTCCGCGCTGTCGGCTCCTGCCTCTGTGTGTGTGTGTGTGTGTGTGTGTGTGAGTATAATATATGTATGGCCGCTGTTGGGTGGCTCCGTGGAGGCAGTTGCGGGGGGTGGGGGGGGGGGGGGGGGGGGAGAGAGGGGAAGGGGCGCGCGCACGGGGGCCCCAAGGGAGGGGGGATCCTCTGGCCCACACACACACACAACCCTACGGTGGCTGCCTAGCTACGTCAGATACTACTCTTGTATGCATACTAGCTAGTAATACTCTGATACTACTAAAGTAGTCGCATGCATTCAGTCTAAATACAGTACTTGGTATCCATACTATACTAGTAGTAGTAGTAGAGTACATGGTCTCCATTTGGCGCGCAAAACCGACGCTGTTAGGTCTTAGGTTTACCGCTCGACGTGACGCGCTAGAGGATGCCCCTGACGCGGTCATTCGACGGACCATGAATGGCGAGAGGGGTGGTTTTTGGATTCCTCGGCGAAGGGGGGCGGGGGCAAGCCTTGGGCCGCGCGGGGCCCGCGCGGCGCGCGCGATCAAGTATACTCTACT
>Ga0099799_10334_pt1 | contig 12927 bp, 9 predicted proteins | sample Uncmet6_SortLC_1_FD_89033 | JGI IMG/M metagenome (GOLD analysis project Ga0099799, IMG submission 89033) | Marine eukaryotic communities from CALCOFI LINE 67, Pacific Ocean - CN11_C50_N6_SortLC_1 | ecosystem: Environmental > Aquatic > Marine > Oceanic | place: Pacific Ocean: Monterey Bay...
TCCCCCCCCCTCTCTGAGACGTGATTCCGAGCTCGTGCCGGAGTCCATCTGTAGCGGTTTCGCCTCGACTCCGAGCAGAATCCGGTATATTATTTATTATGATTATGACCATTATTACGCGACATGTCGGAGACGACTCAGAGAGCCTGAGGCGCCTTCTAGGCTAAGAGCTGATTCCTGATGATTAGCATACGATCTAGACCGGCTATCTCGCCACAAGACAGAATAGGCTTCTTCGAAAAATGAATGGCAGTTGTAGCACGGTTTAGATCTGAGATATTCGTGGTCCCACTACGCTGTCCTGGCTGGGTAGTGCATCGAAACGCAATACAACTTTCCGTTGAATCTAACAGCAACTGCTCTTAGCATTGCCAGGCATCACACTAAAGGATAAAGTTTCCGGCAGAAACTCAATAGTCTTGTTACTAAACGGGAGGGCAAGCTGTGCAACTTCCTGGAAGGCACGTTCAACGTTGATCGCACCTTTTGCAGAGGTCTCCAGGTGCTGTAACGTAGCTTTGGATTTGCACCAGGCCTGTACTCTAGGTTGAGAAACGCGACGCTCGTGCTCACGGTCTATTTTATTTCCTAAAACAACAAAAGGAAATGTTTCTTTGTTTGTAGGTGATGCCTGTACAATGAACTCCTGACGCCACAAGTCGAGATTTTCAAATGATTTTGGCTGCGTGATGTCATAAACAAGAATGCATGCATCTGCTCCACGGTAAAAAGCCACACCTAGCGATTGGAATCGTTCTTGACCTGCGATCCAATGAGTAACTAGCTAATAAATTGATTAGCTCAAACGAGACCAGCCGTGTCCCATATTTGAAGAGCAACCAGCTTGTCGTCAATGATTATCTACATTTCGGATGATTATCTCATTTCGGTGCTCATCAGCTACAATGTGGCACCTCTTTTGTCAAGAAATCAGCTCCTATGGTAGCCTTGTATGCTACAGAAAAACGCTTGTTCACAAATTGGTTCATCAGTGCAGTCTGCTTCAGAGGTTCATCGTGCAGTCTTGGTGATACAAGTACCTTTCCTACGCCGGAGTCCCCAAGCAAAATTATTTTCATCGAGACTTTATTTGATGCTGTGTCACCCATCCCGGTGGTCCCGAGCAACGCGTTTAGGGCAGTCAGCGGGAAGACCGTACCAGGGGGGTGTGGGGTATCACCTATGGTAGCTCTTACAAACCTCTTACAAACCTTACAAACCTCTCCGACCGAGCCGCGGCGTTCGATAAGCCATGGCAAGTCGCCTGCTGTATGATTTGTCTTGTGTGCGCAGTGACTCCGGCCCGGGGTGCGTCCCCACCGTCACGGTGACGTGGGCATACGCGCGAAGTTTTGGCTGGCCCGGGCCCTCAGTCACCTTAACTCTGCCTATGTGCTCATTCAGGCTGCTCCAAACAGCGTCTCCTCGTCACGCATTTCGCCCACAGCAACGACGCGCACCTGTTCATCAGGGTCATGGCCACCAAACTTGAACCTGTACCTCCCGAATTCAAAAGCAGCTGTCTGCGGGTTCACACAGAGCTTTTAGGCACAAGGGTGGACGGGCAAGCCGGAGGTATACACAAGCCGTCCCACGGGGCCGCGGGCGGATTGCGCAATTTATTTTTTTGCGTACGGGGACCAGGCGCCGCAGGGATAGGCTTGACTTGGTTTTTTGAAGCAAAGCTCGCCCCACGACAATTCGGGTTTTGCGCGCCGGCTGCTTTCAAGCGGAGAATAATGAGCCGCGACTCCAACTATGGTGCGCCCATATATATATTTGGTTCCTATTAGTCCCTACCCACGCAGATCACCACATCACAATTTTCTCGCCCGCGGGTAAACTCTATCAGGTGGAGTACGCTATCAAATGCGCTCAGACTACGTCGGGGCTAACTTCGGTGGCGGTCCGCGGCGCAGACAGTTGTGTGCTTGTGACGCAAAAAAAGGTGCCAGACCGTTTGGTGGACGCAACTTCGGTGACAAACTTGTATCAAGTGACAGAAAGACTGGCGGTGCTCATGACGGGCATGTCGGCGGATTGTCGCACACAAGCGACAAGGCTGCGCTACGAAGCCGCCGAGTTCAAATTTCAGTACGGGTTTGCCATGCCCGTGGCGATGCTTGCAAAGCGAGTTGGGGACATCTGCCAAGTCTATACACAGAAGGCATCACTGCGGCCTCTGGCAACAATCAGTATCATCGCAGCTGTCGACGAAGAAACAGGCCCCCAACTCTTCAAGGTTGACCCGGCAGGGCACTATTTTCCCTACTTTGCAACTGCAGCAGGAGCCAAGGAGTCCGAGGCAACAAATTTCCTCGAGAAAAAGGTCAACGAGTTTGCCACTTATGATGCAGACAAGGCTGTACAGTGCGCCATCGCCGCGCTCCAATCCGTTCTCAACGCAGACTTCAAGGCAACTGAAATTGAGGCGATGCTCCTTTCAGGTGAGTCCAGGTGCCACATGCTAACAGAAGCGGAGATAGACAGCCACCTTAACATACTGGCAGAGGCCGATGCGTAGGTTTGCTGCGCTCCAGCTTTCCCAGTTATTAATAATCATCACAAAATTAGTATATGCCTACTAGTAGCTGGAGCTACTTCCTCCAACAAAGAGGGTTCCAGGCGCGTCCCGAAGACGTCCAAAAGCGTCGGGAAGATCCCAGCAGAAGTAGGAGTAAGTTTGTGGAGGTCTGAGGGGGGTCCGTGGCTACCCTTACTTAAACTTGAGGTTGACGTGGGGGGGAGTTGAAGCTGAGATACTACGGAGAGCTAAAACCCGCGCGGTAGGGGGCTGTAGTCTTGGAGGGCCAGCGGTGCGTAGGATGGAGACACGGAGTTGCCAACAGGACTCAGGCGCTCGGAACTTGAAGGACTCTCACTGAAACGTGAGAGTGTGGGAGCCCCCTCAACCCTGATAAGACAGAGTTGGAATAAAGGAGATTAAGGAGATGGAGGTATCCTAAGATACAGGCCACTAGCCTCTGGTACCTACTAGAGCCTGAGGAGGGCTCTACTCAGGCTAGTAGGTGTAGGTAACTATAGGATCATAGCACAATCGCTGTATATCATTCGCAGACGCTACAGTCACGGTGTAAACCAGCTTATAATAAATCACTCAGGCTCTCCGAGTCGTTGTGGGTTCGCCGCGCCAGTCCCTGATAGGGCAGCTAGGAGCCTGCTACTTTACATAACGCTGCGACATACTCTTGCTACGTACCGTAGGTACCGTAGGTACCGTACCACGGTACCGTAGGTACCTACCGGTACGTAGGTACCTACGGTACCTACGGTAGGTACCGTAGGTACCGCTACGGTACCTACCTACGGTACCTACGGTACGGTACCTACATGTGAGGCGAGTAAACCATTTTGGGCCCAAAGCTGCATGGGTTGGACTCGGTGCTTTGAACGCACGTCTGACGGCAATAATAATGATAGTAGTAGTAGTAACAGTAGACGAGCCCTCAGTCGGGGCCTGCGCTCCCTAGTTGGATTGCGTACACCGATTTTGCGCGAAAACAGCTTGCGCGACAAACCTACAAATCAAGAAGATGTGGTCGGTGTCGCAATAGTAGGAGCCGGTAACTTAAGTGACGAACCAGATATCATACACCCAATTGTCAGGGTGCACCTCGTTGACGCGAACACAGGTCAGTATATCGACAACTATTCTACGTCTGATCCTGCTACCCTTTACGAGGGCTCATCGACTATGCAAACGGACTATAGCGGGTATGGTGGTGTTAGAGATGTACAAGTACCAATTGACCATGTCATTCCAGTTGCAACAAAACCATATCATCTGAAAGGGCGGGGTGTCACAGCTGCGTGGAACGACTCGCAAATTCTTAGCATACCCTTTGACAAACTCAAAAGTCCCAATGCTCTCATACTGCTTGAGATGGTTGACTTTAATCTTACCCAATCTTCTTCCTCTCGTCGTGAGGACACGAGCGGGCTTCATGGGCTGGCCTGGGCATACTTACAGCCACATGATGCTGGCGTTGTTGGTATCCCCCAGCTGGGACCTGATGGAGGTGCTCAGCACAAGGAGAGTGCTCAATTTCCTATTAAACTTCAACTCTATGACTACCAGACTCTGTCACCCTTAGCGCGGTACCAAGCTCGTACTCGAGGGCTTGTTACCCCCCCCGCGCCGGCAGCATCAAGGATCCCGGCTGTGTATCTCCAATATCTATACAAACGCCGCATCCGTCATGAATCAACAATTTTGGTGCGTATATACCCAGTTCCACTTTCGGGCTGCACAGTCAACCAGCGACCTATATGCCCAGATGAGAATCAAATTGCTGATAACTCATTTGTCATTAACTCACAACTAGACTTGGGCAGCCCTACCGCAGCTACGACAAAGCAATTGACACTGGATGCTCGGTCATCGAGCGCACTTCGCCGTTTTCGTTATGCGACAGAGTGCTGTGTTTTACCTGACAGACTGCTATGTCGAATCGATGCAGGAACCCGTGGTGCTCAGACGATTCGATTTTCTCCAAATGGGCGCTTGCTTGCTGTTGGTGCGGTTGAGCCGCTTTGTTGTCCCATTCGATTGTATGATCTGTCAGGTTTCGCTGGTGATGCAGGCCTCTCAAAAGACATACAGTCAGCAGCTGCGGCTGCGGAAACATTTGGCCTGCAGATGGATCATGATCACAAGGGGTCAATTCTTCTTGCTGATCTTGACGGTCACCATGACACGATATATGATTTTTGCTTCACAAATGATGAGCGATTTCTTCTCTCTGCATCCGCGGATGGTCTTGCGAATGTGTGGGATCTTGGCGCCCTAGCTGCACTACCTAATGCTACACGCCCAAGCTATGCACCACAGATCCATTGCAGTTTCCAGCAGGGCATCGCACGCGAAATTTATGCTGCTGCCTTTCTCACCGTAGCCAAAAGCATTCGAGATAATGAATTTGACAAGACACACACAGAGAGCAGCCAAAATGACACCCAGCGCACTACGTCCCCATGTCCATTTGTAATTACGGGCGCTTTTGATGGCTCTATTCTTCACTGGAACCCGTCGACATGTGATACGCAAGGAAGTTTGGGCGGCAAGGTCGCGCATGAGGGTCATGTACTCTGCTTGGAAGTTGACCAGCACGCTGGTCGTGTATACAGCGGTGATTCGACTGGTGTCATCATTGTCTGGCGTAGGAATGGGGATGGTGATTGCATTCATGACTTTTTCACAATCCGAAAAATTGAAGTTTCAGATTTAAAAGGCAAGCCAATCATGTCTATGCAGCTCCATCCAAAGCGACGCCGAGGTCAACTGCTTGTCCAGGCCCAAGCATCGATGCTTAAGCTGATTGATCTTGCTACAGGTCAAGCTGTTTCCCACTTTAAAGGAAATGTCGTCAGAACAGAATTAATACGTGCAAAATTTAGTCCAGACGGCCAAATCGTAATTTGTGGCTCGGAGGATGGAAAGATTTATGCATGGGACACAAAGAGTAGGATGATCTTGGCCTCACCGATCAATTATGCTGCGTGCAGCACACCGATTTGTGACATTTCGTGGCATCCAACACAGCATGTTGTTGCATATACCTCCGTTGGTGGCGACCATCCTATTCTTATCTATTCTGCGGATAGACCTCAAGTTCCCAGGACCCTAGCAGCTACCCCACCCACTCAAATTAGCTTGGGACATCAGATAAAGGAGCGCAGAATACGCCTTAGGCAGCTCCAGGCGAGGCGTGCCAAAACCAGGCTACGCGTTCAGATAGACAAGAGCAAGGTAGGAATTGAGTGACACTCTACTTTTTTGGCTAAAGTAAAGTTTTGGTTTTGGTCGGACTACTTTTGGTTTTGGGTCAAGGCTGAGACCGGGACTTAGTACTAATAGTAACCGCGCGCGCGCGCAAGGGGCCGGCACTCGACTATTTTGGGGGCTGTAGCGCCTCCCCTTTAATAGCCCGAACTCCGGAACTTACTGCGAATGGGCCTTACTGACTCGGACAGACGGACACTAATAATGTAGCTAGGGTAACTCAAAATATAGCCGACAAATTGCGTCGGGGGAATTGGCGTGCACGATAACTCAGTCTGAATTTCTCGCGACGCCGACGTCGGCGCGCAACGCACCCAGCAACTCCGGGAGATCACGCGCGTGCGTCATTGTGTAAGTGGACTTTTTTGTGTACGCGACGATCTAGCAAGAGCTATAGCCCCGGGCGACCGCGAACTACATGAAGTACCTGCTCCAGGGGCAAGATCTACATGAAGTTCGTGTCGCTGCGTCCCGTTCGTTCGCGTGACGCGGTCCGACGTAGGCTCGACGAGAGCACGCGCGGCTCGCGTTCGATCACATCCCCCAGGGCCCGGGCCCCTCCGGCTACCGCAGCCCCCCGAGTCGCAGAGCCAGTCGGTGATGCTGCGCATCACCCAGCGGCGATGGAGCGCGCTTTTTGCTATTCTATGGACTAACTAAGAGTTATCCCCACGTTTTCTCTCTACTTAATCATGATACTGGGTACGGACGGACGTCCTAACACCGTGAAGCGTGAACCATCTCCGTTGAACCTAAGGTACCTACGGTACACATATCTGCTACACATTGGCACACAGATGGCTGTTACCCTCAAAGTGTGACAGAGCGATGGGAGAGCGACCCACGACGCGCCGTCGACCCTTCGCGATGGACATTAACGAGGGCGGTAAGGAGCTGCTCCTGTCTGAGGGTCATGCTCCCGCATCCGGTGCGACCTTGCCGCGTCTTGGAGAAATTGAGCGAACCAAAATCGCTATCGCGCGACCACGGTCTGCCCCCCCCGCGGACAAGATGACCGCGCCCGATGGTGCGCGACTCCGGTCACAGTCAGTACGCGCACGGCGGCGTCAGAACAATGACGACAGAACGTCCACGAGTAATGCCCGTGATCCTGCCAATTCATTGACAGAAAGTTTTCATGTATTTGACTGGCGAACGGCGCCGCACAGTGGACGGCCTCGAACGGCCCCACGTCGCGACGGCGCTTCACCCACTGGCATTGCAGCGTCGGTGTCCCCTCGCTTGGACTGGGCTAGACCAGAGTCTGAGGACACCTCAGGCCTGGGCGCACGGCTCCTGATACTCGCCTTTATCTACCTTTCCTAGCTAGAGGCACTGAATCTGGCACTGGCAGTTGTTCAAGTATGTAGGTGACGTCAACAAAACGGGTTATAGCCCTATAAGTAAGGGCGCCTTGTCTTGGGTCACGAGCAAATTTTTGAGCGGAAGGCCGTGCCCCCGGGGAGTGACCAAGCGGGAGCACGAAAGACCTGGTCTGAAATATTTAGCTCGCCGCAAACATCACGCAAGTGGCGTTTGTGCCACGTCGTGCCCTGTTCTAGTGCCCGGCACTCCAACGCGTTGCGTATCCGGGCCACGCCACAGGTACTCGAGTGTAGGATCGTATTTTTGTTTCAGGAAACTTTGAAATGGGGCCGGGATCTAAAAATGTGCCGGCGGGCCCGGGTCCAGATCCAGGTCCGACTCGGAGGAGCTACGGTGGGAGATCATTAGGTCAGCAGCCTCAGCCGGAAGCTGGATACTGCTGGCATCGTAACGGTCGCAATTTAATTTATTAGTTAACTAACTAATTAATAATTTTTAATTAATTAATATTAATTAATAAATTGATTAATTAAGGATGACCTAACAAACATCTAAACAAACGTACTTGTGGTAACAAACCTCGAACAAAGCTGTAACCGGCCCTATCCACAAACCCAACAAACCTGCTTCAGGCCGGAGTATACGATACGGCCTTTTCTTGTACTTTTAGTAGACATTACTCGAAGGGGGGGCGGGCCCGGCCATCCGCCTAGACCAGCCGGCCTAGCGCGAGGTCTGAGTCACGGTCTGGTGCCCTTGTGACCTTACGAGCTGTAATTGGGGTGCGAGACAAGTGACCTGGGGTGTCCTTGAGGCTTGACGCGCCGGGATGATTTCTCTTGCCAGTGTACCCCCGGGCCTAGGACGAACTCCCCTAGAACACCCGAATCTCCAGCCCGGGGGACGGTTGACATGTTTTTCAAGTTACTAGTTGGTAAGAAAAGGGGGATGGTTTTTATGTCGGATTTTCAAAATAAGATTTTGTATGCTTTTATGTATCATCATGATCCCGGGCCGTCAGGATGGGACATAAACCCGAAGTATAATAAACTTGAATCCCGGCGGGCCCTATATACTACTCTAGGATGCAAGTAACCTGTTAATTGCCCGTTATTAACCTATAATTGCCCCTCGGAGGGGATCCGGGGTTATAATAACCAAAACCCGTTTAGTGAGATTAGCGAAAAAGATCCCGCTCCGGGCGAGCCTGAGCGGATGGGCGCGACTTGAACAGCCCGTTGGGCCTTTGGATACGTGCAGGTGCGCCAAGGCAAGTACCAGGGCATGTCGCCGCCAGCGGCCCGGCGCGGCCAAGGCCCGCGTCAGTGGCCCATGGGGCCCCCTCTATAAGATCCTGGGGTTAATAACCCGTAGTAACGGGTATTTACCCGGGTTACTAACCCCGGGCTGTGATTCGGGTTAATAACCCCTGCCAGTGGGGTTACTTGAGCTGTTCAACTTGAAGTTCACTGGCAAGTTACTTCACTGGCAAGTTGCATCCTAGATACTACTACTGGCTACCTTTCGACGCGCGCTTTGAGCTTTAAGCATGGCGTGGATGAGTACCTAGGAGTCCAGCTGCCTGCGCCGCGCGCGGGCACGGGGAGCGCGTAAAAAACTGGGCGGGGCGCGGCAAGTAAGATAGGTGGGACTAGTATGATGCAACCTCAAGCCTGAGCTGGCAAGACCGATTTCTATTCAAAATATCCCGCCTCTCACTCAGCCCGAGCATTCCAGTGAAGGGGCTGGCATTTAAAGGGCCATTCAAAAGCGCAGCCGCCTGTCGGTATCATCCTACTGAGCCCGAACCTCACTGGCACAGGCTAATGGCCGGCTGGGTAACCTTGTTTCCTGGAAATATGACCGTGACTTGGATATTGAAGTTCCTTTCTCAGGCTTTCGGGTTAGTTCGCACCGCAGTCACTGTCTGTCTGTTGTTCTATAGGCAAGTATCTTGCACACACTCGCGAAGATAGTTGACTTCGGTGGACTGGGCAGTCCACTTGCGTGGCAATTTTGCACATGCGACTGCCGAGGATCGAATTGGCCGTAACACGATGGTTGCGTGCTGCACGAGAGAGGCTGAGATGGCCGCGATCCCGCGGTATGTCTGATACTACGGTAGGATAGTCATTGAACTCCCCCAAATAAGGCAAATTATGCCGCCGAGTCGAGTCTTGCCTGCTATCATCTTTATTCATCTGCAGACTATCTGCCAAGACCAACTTGCCTTCTTCCACCACTAAGTTCGGTTGATCATAGGCGCATTCATCCTCTGATTCAGAGTCTGAGAGATCGTCTTCCGGGTTGGGCCCTGCCGGAGGTCGCGGCATTGCAAATTCAAGAGCCCACGAGCATAGCTGATATTGCCCCGAAAGACACTTAAGGCCCGAGGCAAAACGCTCTTGTCTTGGACGCCAGGAGTCAAAGGTCGTTGCCCAATCGAGAGGGTAGGCACTCGTCGTCGCAGCCCACCTTGTAGAAGCTATTCTCATGTCTACATTGCGTTTGCGCATCACAGGTCTCGGACGCAGAGACCAAGCAAACGAGGCTTCATCAATGCAAGGTAATGCCTGGAGGGGGATGTCGCCTTTAATACACCCCAGAAAAAGCGAGTTATCTATAGGAATAGTTTTCCCCAGTATGGCATCTATGAATACAGTCCTACCAACTACACATGGTGAACCAGCACTTGCTTTAATTTCGTAACTTAAGCTTAAAATGTTTGGTTTACAAAGAGATGGTATCTCCGACTGCTGAGCAGAGCGCACAGCATATTCGTCCTTTGAACCCTGGCGTAAATAGACATTAGTGCAGGTGAACACATGGCAATGAAACTGAGGAGGCTTGCTTGGTTTATATTGTAACGAAAGCGAATTGGACCTGGTGTTCTGCGAACTGCAAGGAACAGCATCCTCAAACTCGGTGCCACCTTTATCCAGTCGTGGTGTATCTGAAGTGATCAAGTCACGCAAGTTAGCAGTGGTTCCTTCCAATCGTGGGAAAATTGAATTCCAAATGTCAAAATGATCTATGTTTGGTGCGCTAGTTAAACTCAAATCGAGGAGAATGGCGTTTATTATCCGCATATTGTTTGCGGCCCTGTTAGTACTTAAGTTTGGATCATCTATGTCTCGCAAAGCAAACTGAAAGCTCTGTCTTGTGGCAGTATTGCGTTTTATGTCCTCTATCTGGACACTTGTCTGCAGGTGGAGGAGAGGGCAATCAACTTCGTTCTCCCTCTCGGCGGAGTCAGGCCTGATATTGACATTGATAAGGCGTTTTGCTGAACGTGCACGAAGAACCATTTTGCTGATTTGCCTAATGAGTTTTTGAAGCGTGACTGCCCGCTTTCGCCATATCTCTTGAGCAAGCACATTAAATAGTGGAGGCAAATTATTTGTGATACTGGTGCCCGCATCACGTGGACTTACTACGTGCCTATCAAGCTTTGAATTCCCATCAGTCGGTCCAAGGAAAATTATTGTTGTTGCCCGACGCAATTCAGAGCGCCACGATTTATCGAACTTCATGTTGACTCCAATTCGTTTCCGTTGAATAATGTCCAGTTCTTTGACGGTGAGTAAAGGCTCACCGAGGAATTCTAAAGAACCTTTGAACTCATGTTCCTTTTCAACATGCTGAACGTCGCATAAGTCCTGCAAAAACGCAATCTCCTTGAGGTGGCTTGCACGTTCATTACTGCTATTCGGCGTCAAGACATTTGTTTGTTCTCGCAGTTTTGCAGCAGCGTCTGCGCAGATTGAGTGAACAGTCAGTGCACCTATTGAGCTGATTGTGCTGAACGCTAATGCACGGACTGCTATCTGTTCCCCGTGCCCTTCCGCACGACGTGCTCGCTGTGCGTCAACTGCTTGTTTAAAATATTTGGGCTTGAGCTTTCCCGGGTGCTGCGTCAACACATAATTTGTACCTTGTTGGTCACCCGCATGCAGCCTTCGTGGAATGCGCAGTCCCTCAGTAACATACTCTTCATTTGCATGGATTCCTTTGCTCACAGTCTGCCCCTGCCATTGAATTGACACACATTTTTGATGAATTTTCGATTCGTCGCCACAACGTGGTTCTAGGATCGATTCTGGCGTTGGTTTCTCGTTCGCTGCCCCAGCCGATACTAACACGCGACGCCGTAACTCCCCTGACACAGCATTACCCATAACATTCAATAAGTGTGGCTCTCTATCTGGCTGCGACACCTGAACCAAAATTTGCATAATCGAAGTCCCGACAATAACAGGGCGGTATTTAATGCGCAATGATACCGAACCATCTCCCGGTATGATACCAGATTTAGGCGTTAAAAGCTCAAACTGAGGATCGGATCTCAATACTGAGATTTGATACTGAAAGGCGACGGGAGTTGCGCATACCAGCTCTATAGCATGTGTTATTTGATCATGTAAAGCACAAGCACCAAAGTCTATAACTCTGGGCAATAATTCTCTATTCATGGGCCTCATGACTGGATAGGCATGCATAGGAACAAGAAGCATTTCACCAGTATCTGAAGACAATTGCAAGACATCATAGAAATAGCGACATTCGTCTGGCGAGAACTCAATAAAGATTGTCTCCGCCTGTATAGTACGTGATGCCTGAATACAATAGAAGATCACTCCTGGACTCCGGTGGTGACCATGCCTGGGGCTATGTCACCCTTTTTTACGAATTTTCGCACTCGAAACTGAGCATTCTGTGGTACGATAAGATGAAGCCGTCGCGCTGTCGTCGACACGTTGAGAATTTCTAACTTCGTGGAAACCGTATGCCCTACCTGAAAACCAGCTAAATGTATCGTCGCTGGTCGCGCCTCAAAATAGCGATTTCTACCAAGCTGGGAGCGTTGTTCCTTTCGGTAACTATTGTTCACGTTCTGTCGTCTCGCACTGCGAGACGACATCGCGTTCTTCATTTCACAGATCATCTCACGCGTGACAACGCGCACATCCAGGACTAAGTTCAGTTAAGTCCTAGCTGGATATTACGTTCTAGCAGGATACCGTAGATACCGTAGGTACCGTGGGATGTGCTGTACCTACGGTACGGTAGAGTTTGGAATATAGAAAGCGTCGCGCCCGTTGCCGTCGGTTTCAAATTGTTGACGGCGGCCCCTACTATACTTCCTACCCACATCCTACTACCCCCACTACCTCATACTACTCCCTACCTACTTTATGGCCGGCCTTCAGAATAATCGTGGACGAAAGCGCTGCCACAGTGCGCCCGGGCGAGACCTCAAATGACCAAATTCGGTGGACGAAAGCGCTGCGCCCGGGCGAGACCTCAAATGACCAAACTCGGCCGGAGTGACGTCGGCGGCAGCCCTCGGATACGTAGTATACGGGTGCCGGGGGAGATGCCGGGCTATTTGGTGAGGGCTTTCTATGATAACCTCTGGACACGGGCAGCCTTGGACGGGGGACGTATGCGCTGCGTCCTCAGAGAGATATAGCCCACGGACAACCGTGACGGGCGTCTTGTTACGTTCTAGCAGGATACCGTAGGATGTGCTGTACCTACGGTACGGTAGAGTTTGGAATATAGACTCCCGGAACGCAAACAAGTACGTATTTTGGCCCATGTGAGTCATTTTTAAGCCCGATTGGGCTGGTTTAAACCCTCATTAATAGACTCGGCCCAAAACTATCAGTCAAAGAGAACTTGAATTCCGAGTCCGAGTCGGCCCCACTGGCAGTCCTTCGCGATCTCAGGCCAACGGCCTATTTGCCTGTGGTGTCTACATTGGCGGTGGTATGGCCTCTATAAGCATCTCAATG
>Ga0099799_10335_pt1 | contig 12925 bp, 8 predicted proteins | sample Uncmet6_SortLC_1_FD_89033 | JGI IMG/M metagenome (GOLD analysis project Ga0099799, IMG submission 89033) | Marine eukaryotic communities from CALCOFI LINE 67, Pacific Ocean - CN11_C50_N6_SortLC_1 | ecosystem: Environmental > Aquatic > Marine > Oceanic | place: Pacific Ocean: Monterey Bay...
TCGGCAGGGCAAACCCCTTGGCCGGACCGAAAGGAAGTGGTTGAGTCATTATGATATGAAAGAAATCACAGCGGAGAGCCAAGTATCGACGTCTGAATTGCTATCGTCCGAGAAGAGTAGAGACAACCTTCTATGAGATGCCTTGAACAATGCCGATGCTCAACTAATGAGAGCTAGGACGAACCCAACACATACATCGAAGGCAATGACAATGGGAGATGAAAATGGAATTTTGGGAACTGACGACGCCTTGGAAGATTTACGTTGGTACGTCTACCCAAGGGAGTGCGCCAAAGCTATGAAAGAAGGTTCCGACACGATTCCAGACACATTTTCGGACAAAATCTTGGGACCCATTCGCCCTATTGGCTTATTCACCGAAGAAGCGGAAGTCCTTATTTCCTCGCGTATTTCCTATCCCACTGCAGTTAGAGCAAGTAAGATGACTTCATCTATTGAGATTAATGACGTCGTCGAAAGTACTGTTAACAAGGTCGATCTCGATTCGTCTGGATTAATATTCTTCCGCGATGGCGAGACTCATTCGGGAGAAGCAACGATTGAAGATATTGATGCCGGATTCAATGATGGAGAGCTTAGTGGTAGCTGTGAAATATTTTCGTCTCAAGGGAATGAGTGGCTTTCCATCGAAAGTTTTCTGTCAAGTCGGAAGAAAGCTAAAAACCAGGAAATCGCAAAGTCGACGAATACTGATGCCGTCACCTTGCGTCACCTCGTGCACGAAGAAAAGGGAATAATTGCAGGAGCATTTCAAGAAGATGATAAGGAGTCAACGCCGCTACTTCAACGTAAGGTGCCATTACCAAGTAATGGGAACAGCAAGGCGGAAATGAAGAAACCATCAAGGGATAGCTCCACATGGGGGAAGCCAAGTGCCACCGCTCCTGCGGCGCATTCCATGGAACTTGACAGCCCTGGAAAAAAGGAACCCAATATTCCTGTGAAACCAAAACCTCCAAAAAGAGATAAGAAGGGTCGCATTAGGCCGCCACCCAAGATGATGCGTTGGTGCACTCAGGCTATGCTTCAATGGAATATGATAGGAGAAGGCGATCGATTGATGCTTGGCTTGTCTGGTGGCAAAGATTCTCTCTCCCTTTTGCATTGTCTCCTCGAGTTCCAAAAGAAGCTTCCCATCAAGTTTGATATTGAGGTGTGCACCATTGATCCCATGACTCCTTCTTTTGACCCCAGCCCTCTTATCCCTTATGTTGAGTCGCTAGGTCTCAAGTATCACTACATCCGTGACGACATTGTGGCCCGAGCTAACACAAGTGGGAAAGATGGCAAGGTAGTTTCGTCCCTATGCTCTTTCTGCGCTAGAATGAAGCGAGGAATTCTCTACAGTACTGCTCGGAAGGCCAACTGCAACAAGCTGGTTCTCGCCCAGCACCTCGATGATTGCGGGGAGTCCATGTTCATGAGTATCATGCACAATGGTTTCCTCAGAACTATGAAAGCCAACTACGAGATTAATGCGGGCGGCATCTCTGTCATTCGACCCATGGTTTATTGCCGGGAAAGCCTCATGACCGAGTTTGCAAAAGCAGCCAAACTTCCAGTGATTAATGAGAATTGTCCGTCTTGTTTTGAGGAACCCAAAGAGCGCGATCGGATCAAGAAACTCTTGTCCCGCGAAGAGGGGCTTTATCCTCAGCTCTATGACAATGTTCGTCGATCTTTGATACCGCTCATGCACGACGACATGACTTCAATCATTCGATTTTACGTCGAAAGTGCTTTGGCCAAGAGCCGGAAGGATGGCAAAGGAAAGAAGAGGAAGAACTCGAAGGGGACGAAAGATAATGTTGGAGAAGTGGCTGGTGTTCAGCTTTCAGCTGAAGGCATAAGCATGGATTTAGAAACGAATGCCTCTGATGCCAAGTCGCTTGCAGACGCGAGCGAGGAGGATCTGGTTGCTGAGCTGGCGAGGAGGAAAGCGAAGCGCTTTCGGCTCTTTGGCGCATCGAAACAGAACGGCCGAACAAACGGCGGCGAAGACTCTAGCAGCACTGCGCCCAAATCAGTTCCATTATGCAAACTTCGAAGCGGCAAGTGCGAGATGTTTGAATAAGGAAATGTACACCATTTGTCTTGAAGGAGGTATTTTTAGCAGACTCTTTCGCAAAAATCAGGTTTAATCTATATATTTGATTATCGTGCTCGCTGTTCGGCAAAAGTACTGGAATGACTAGAACTAAGTCCAGAAGGAGTACATGGCACGCACATGGCCCTGGCTTGATTTTCTTTGTTACTTTTGCTGCGCAGTGCTAGCTCAAGCTCAATCGAACGCACCGCTTGTATGAGCCTGGTAGGCGAATGGCAGTGGGTCATGCCCGGACCACATGTGATACAGTCTTTTGACATGTTCCCGACATCCTGTTCGAGCTGAATGGTGCAGTGGCCAATGTCGTGCCGTCTGAGACAAACTTCGTGGATCTGTGCCAATGCCGACTGCGGAGCTCTCGCGCGGGCGTGAACGGTCATAGCAACGGAACCATGACTAATGCTCCACACGTGGAGGTCACACACATGGGAGACCCCATCGACCGATGCGATGGACGACCGAACCGCGTCCAAGTTGATGTGAGAGTGAACTCCCTCGAGAAGAATATTCAGTGAGGAACGGATGACCCCAATCGTGGAGTAGAAAATAATAGGACAGAAGATCACAGAGAGAATTGGGTCGATCACGCGCCAGGATGGCTTCCACCAAATCACTAGACCTGCGACGAGGACAGCAACTGACTGCGCCAGGTCGCCCAGAACATGAACATATGCGGCATGTAGATTAATATTCTTTTTGGATTTGGGTACTTCCCCCCCTCCCTTTTGGATGTCGCATCCACCTTGTGGGGGAAGGAGCGGATCGAAATCAGGATCATCATCGGAGCAGCCGTCGCCCTCCTCTGGATCCTCGTCGTCGTGGTGTCCATGGTCGTGGTCGTGGCTATGACCGTGATATTGCCACATCCCGTCCTGTCCCTCGTATTCATCATGCCCGCCACAGTCCTCGTGCGCGTGACTGTGCCCGTGGTCGTGGCCATGGTCGTCACCTGGCATGTGGACATGGTTCTCAACACCCAGCACGAGGGCGAGGGCGACGTTAACGACCACCCCAATAAGAGCGATTAGGCTCATTACGGCCCCATCAACTTCCTCCATACTGTCTAGGCCGGATTCTTTCACCCATGACACAATGTAGGGCCATAGCCTCCGGAGGCCCTCGCCGGTCAGAAAGAGACTGACGACGGCGAGACTGACCATGCTGAACAGGGCTGCCAGTACCTCTGTCCTCCGGAATCCGAAAGTGAAAGTAGCCGTACCAGGCATCTTGGCCAGGTGCCCGGCAGCGACTGCGAAGACAAACGACGCAAGATCACTGAAGAGATGGGCCGCATCGGAGAGAACTGCGAGCGAACCCGCTAACATCCCCCCGAACACCTCTGATACGAGGAAGATGAGACATAGAAACGACGCAAGCTGAAGCCGTCGTAGAACGTCCTCTTGCTGAAGACGGTCCCGCTCGGCGGCCACAGACGTATTATCCTTTTTATCTTCTTCTGCGTGGTCGTGCAAGCAACGAAATCCATGTGAGCCACGATGATTGCCTATAACGCCATTGGCGGAGCCAGGAACATGATGGCTTTTGTCGTGGCTCTTCACCGCATTATTGGCGTCGAAAAGGGAGTGGGGTTGCGCCTCGACGTCTTGCACGCCCATCTTGCTTCGTTGAAGGTTGACCAAGTATTGGTTTGAGATGGTTGGAATTTGGACCTTGGAAGTGGGAAGGTAGATAGATGTCAGAGATCTAAATGGGAGTACGTACTGGACAGCACATCGCTTACGCGTCAACGCATAAGAGGGGGGAGTGGACAGGGTTGCTGCAGCACGGGGTAAATCCCCGTTTTTCCCCCCTTTATTGTTTTCCCCGACCCCCTTATAATTTTGAGGGGTAAAAAAACGGAGGGCGGGGTAAAAAAACGGAAGGCGGGGTAAAAAAACGGAAGGCGGGGTGATAAAACGAAAGTGGGGTAAAAAAACGGAAAAGGGGGTAAAAACGGGGATTTACCCCGTGCTGCTGTAGGCCATTAAAGGGCCTAAACTTAATATCAGAACACCTCTCGACGCTAGCTAGTATGAATACTAGCTAGTAGTGTTCATACTCACCCAGTGGTATTGCTATGCATACTAGAGTACGTAATACTGGAGGGTAGCAATTCCCACATGTAGCGGATCTCTTCTGTTCGAGACCATCTACCTTCGAGAGTGCCATTTTGAGCTCGTTGCGTGTATGCATTGGTTAAATCATGGCCAACTGACAGAGTGCTTGTCGCAATGTCTGCTTGATATATTGCTTAGTTCAGCCTACAATAAAATTGCAGGAAGATATAGGAAGGTTATCCGCTTTGCCTAATTTGTGATATGTAAATACTAGCTTACTAGTACCTTGCCTCTCCCCGCTCTTAAGTCTAGCCACGCAGAGGAAGGTAGATATAGATAAAGTTGATCAGCGTTCAACGCCGTCATAATATCCACAAACCAGCCAACAGTCACTAAGGATCATACAAACGCCGCTCCTTTTCTTGGGCGAACGTACAGAGACTCGGTTATGGCGGTATTACGGACGCGGAGCTGCCTCTTTCTCTCAGCCGCAACCACCGCGCCGAGGAAAGAAAAACCACAGAACAGCCCCCCCATCATGTAGTACATCCCTAAAGACTCATCCGTGCGATCCCTGGAAGCGACTATTTTCAGAGACATGCTCTTGGAGAACAGCGTCAAGGGTTCTCGAAGGACAGAGCCGCTGCCGTTGCCGCCCGAGAAAGTTCCCGTGCTCTCATACGTCGAGCTGCTTACCACCGCGGCTCCGGTCGCGATGGAATCGCACGTGGCGTTTGATGCCGGCGCGCACCCTGCAGCGCCGGAGCAGGTGAGGCAGGTGCCAAACCGGAGGAAGGACGAGTACTCATAAGTGTAGTCGTCCATCTCACTGAAGTCCAGGCTCCCGCCGGAGAAGTAAAGGCAGTCCCCAGCGTAGTCAGTCGAGAAACCTAGGTCGGCGAACTGGCTATCATCATACCCCAGCGAGAAGGTCCCTTCGATTCCCCCGTCGTCGGTGCAGTTGGCCTGGGCGTAACTTATGTAGGCCTCCAGGGCGTCGGCGGCGCATCGTGGCCGTCCATCCCGTGATTGGAGCACGACTGCCCCGGCCAGTATCAGGACGAGCGCTTTGGCCCCCATCGGCCGCTCTCTCAACGGACGAGACACCGTCCGTCTCGGCGTCTTCGAACGCGGCAGCTTCTGCGGCTGGGGCCCTGCCATCCGCGCGATAAGTCAAATTGATTAGAACGATCCTAGTCGAGTTCAGTTCTTCGGGTGATCCAAACGGAATTGATGAGTGGATTTCCTTTCTCGAAAACGCGTGAATTACTATTATGGTTAGGGTAATTGTGTTGATCTGTGCCATCAATGGCTATTTAGCACCTATATATTAAATCAATTTTTGGAATTTTTCCCCTGATGTATATATATTATATCGGCCTATATAAAATCATACTCTTCAACAATAGCGCGCAAGCGCAAGCCAGCCCGAAAAGATTCGGTTTCCTTTTTGAATACTGTAATCAAAAAATAGTAAAGAAATTTATTAGTGACTTTTGACTAGAGCCGTACTGTAATCCTACCTAATAGTAGTAGATACATGAAAATATAATATATTAATAATATTATGCATACTACTACTACTCTCTAGAGTATTGATATTATAATTTTATACTACTCTAGTAATTCCAAGCTAGCAAAAGGATGCCCCTACACTTCTTACCGCCTTTCGTACTAGTCTAGTATGTCTTACAGAGGTACATGATGTACTACTTCATCAACATTGATTATTTGAATTATTCGATCAAAAAAGACAGACTGGCCAGGAAATTTAGAGAGAGACATACTACTATTACTATTAGAGTAGTAAGAGTGGGAAGCAGAAATCGCTAAGACGAAGCCCCCGCTCCCCCTGATCATCGTGGCGATCAGCCTTCCCTTCGCCTTCCCTTAATTGCTCTGTCAATTGCATGGAGAAAAATGCTGCTGTGGAAGTCTTCAGCGGCGCTTCTTGGCGTCGCCTCACTCCTCTCTGTCGCCGTTGGGGCGGCTGCGGCACGGGAGGAAAAGCGGGGTGGCGGGAGGATCAGCGTCTCGGGGAAACGAGATCTGCCGCCGACGTCCGACGGTCGCAATATCCAGCGGCAGAGGGAGGCGGCAAAGGTTTCCGATGAGGAATCCGTGCTGACCGAGGATGAGGAGTACTGGGACCGCTTCCTTCAGGCCGCGGCCGAGTCCGTCCCTACGCCACCGCCAACCCCAGAGCCCAGCAGCCGCCCGAGCGTGGCTGACGTCTGCGACGTAACGGTGAGTCCGGTCCTCAGCGTCCCGAGCCGTCCGCAGAATGCAAGATGCATTTCTCGTTTTGCCCTTACTTCTTTCTTTGTTTGGGCTTGCGTGCATGACAAATGCGTATAGAAATGTCACAATTGGTGCTAACTTCTCCACCCCATTCCAATCAATATTCACTCGCTCAAATCAGGTCGTCATCGGCTGCTTCGATATGAAGGGAAACGACTGCCGGAACATTTTCAGCCCGGCAGTCGAGATGCCTGACGAGTGTCTAGTGGACGTCGCTTACACCTACAGCATCACCAATTCCGGTTCGACTGGCCAACGAATCGATAGCCTAATGGTGACCAGGGGAAATTCCGCCGCGGCTCCCTCTGGAACCAGGGACTTGACGGCTCTGCTAACCAGCAACTTGCTCGGACCCGGAGTCAGGACCGCCGTGTCCGAGACAGATACCGTCAACATTTGCCTCGGATTGTCTTTCGAGACCACCGCTGACGCCGCATCGACGACCGACGGCATGGTGCGGAAGCCCTGCGCGGACAGCAACAGGTACACTTTCGAGCCCAGGGTCCCCTGCAACACGCGGGTCGATATAGCATGCGTCAATGCCAATGGGGGCGATTGCGCACAGACTCCCCAGCCTCTTGATCCCGGTGGGTGCCAGAATCCTTACACCTATACCTACACCGTACAAAACATCGGCGCGACCTGTATGGAACTTGACTCTTGGCGTTACTCGATGTTTTCCGTCGGTCCCGACGGATCCAGCAATGGGAAGACCGTCGACCTCTTACCCCAGGTGCCCAAGAGCGACAGGAATATCTGCCCCGGCGAGACATTCTCCCTTGCCAACACAGTCGTCACCGATCTCTGCGCTGGGATCACCTATAAGACGACCACCGACGTCTCGGCCAGCCCTCCAGAAGGAAGCTCATGCCAGGCAACGGACGAGTACGAGGTCATGCCCGTGACTTCGCAAGGCTGCGCTCCGTTGGTCGACATCACCTGCGTCGACTCCTCGGGAGCTGACTGTGCCCTAACTGGCAGGCCACAAAATATTCAGCAGTGCGAGGAGCAGTTCACCTTCACTTTCAAGGTTTCCAACGTCGGTACCACCTGCATTGATGTCCAAACCCTTTCGAGGGACTTCGGTATTAGGGGAGGAATAAACCTGCCCACCCGTGATCTGTTGCCCCTTCCCATAGGCGAAACCATATGTCCTAACGATGGTTCCCCTTCTAGCTCTGTGTCCGAAACTATTGGTATCAATCTGTGCGAAGGAAATATGTATGATGTGGCGGTCGCTTTCACGGGGGAAACGCCAGGGGCTGAAGAATGTCAGGCTGGTGATCTATACTCCGTCCAGCCAGCCGCAGACTGTTTGACAGAAACCGCCATCGCGTGTGTCAATTCAGGTGGAAATGAGTGCGGATCCACTCCGGTGCCCTTGGATGCCGGCGAATGCGAGGAGCTCGTCACCTACACATACAGCATCGAGGCCATCGGTGTAACGTGCATGACCCTCAGCGATTTCCGTAGGGGCTACATCATCACAGATGCCAACGGAAACGAAATCCAAGGAATTGATGATGACATCATCGGTCTCATCCCCCCCATCGAAAGAGAGATGTGTCCCGGTGACGCTGCTGCAACGATTGTTGAGACTATTCCCACGAACCTTTGTCAAGGTAACAGTTACAATGCGAGAACGCTGGCCGTCGCAAACCCTCCCAACGGGGACTCTTGCCAGGACATCAGTTCATACATCTTCTCACCTACCGCTGGTTGCCTGGTTGAAGTTGGTGTCAGCTGTTTCAATTCGCAAGGGAATGATTGCCGGACCACTCCTCCTCCTCTGCTCAATTCTAGCGATTGTTTGGAGACTTTCCAGTACTGCTACTCAGTCGCAAACATCGGATCCACCTGCATGGATATCACCGAACTTGTCAGTGTTCGGAACGGTGAGGCACGTGATCTCGCTCCCCTCTTCCCCTCTGAGCTATGCCCCAACGACGTGAACAATCCCGCAACCGTATGCACAGATCCCGAGCCTACCAATATATGTAATGGTCAGGCTTACGCAACTACCATGAACGCGCAGGCCGATCCTCCAAATGGCGGCGTATGCCAGGCCATCGATCAGTACATCGTAGCCATCGATTCCCCCGTGACTCTATCCCCAACACCTTCGCCTACGCGGCAGCCTACACTGCCTGACAACTGCGAAGTCGACATTTTTACTGAGTGCTCCACGCAGGCTGACACAATAAATAGCGATGGTGATTGCAACGGAATTCTACCCATCATCACTCGTTGTGACGAAAGAGCCACCTTCATGGAGATGCTCTTTAACGGCGGAAACTGTGACCAAAGTTTTAATATTCAGGGGTCGGATAAGTTTGATTGTACAGATGCGGGCGGCGGTCCAGCTGAGCAGGGCATGTATTGGATCCATGTCGCTCCTGCAAAGGACCTTGCTGGAACCACTTATTTCTCGGGACCAGTCGAAGCCGGGAACGTCTTCCCCATGTGCCCTGGCTATCCTGAGTGCACAGGGGAAAGGTTCGAGGCCGATACAACCATATTTATTTTCCCAGAAGACCCTGGGAATAATCCGACTACCAAAGGGACCTGGGCTCAACTCATTAACTTCCATTCTTCCTGTTCCCAAAACTTGTTCCTTAAGGACAAGTACGGTTCGACGCAACTCGTTATCTTTTTCAATGGCTCCCAAGGGCTCGTGTCATGTTTTATTACCGCATCATTTGCAATAACTCTCACCAACGAGGGTTTGTCCAACGCCGACAGGCTCGTCTCGTTCACCAACACTATCAACGGCAACACAACCGATTTAACGGATTCGGTGCTAGCTGTTGAAAGCGGTCAAACAGTTGTCGTGACCACACAGATTCTAATTGACATGACTGTACGGCAGTCCTACGAAGTCACAACGATGATCATTGGTGCCACCAGCAGAGGGCAAGAATGCAGCGATTCCTTTACTTTCAACTTCGCCGCAGGCAATGACCTGGAAGCACCGCCTGGAGTCCTTGCACCGGAATCGTTCTAAGGAGAACAATTCTTACAATGGTACTTTCTTCCAGCTGTGGCTTGCAAACTTCTGTATGTGTGCTGTGAAGATATTTAAAAGTTCGCAGCAGGAACTTCGATTTCAATTCGATCCTGTTTACGGCCTCTGGTGAGGAATGAAGTAGAGCACGGGGGTGGTGTGTTCCAACGGAGCTGATGAAGGAAAGCTAAACAGAAAAGAAAAATATATCTTACAGTCCTTCTCGATGTGTTTAGGGATGATGGATTGCCCTTCAACGCCAAAACATTGGATGTTAAATACCACAAAACTGCGTAAGCGGGCGCTCTTCCGTAGACGGTGAATGAAGCACAAATCTCGGCTTTGATTGGCAAATATTTAATAATGCTATATAATTGCAAGAAAATGCTTAGTTATTTTCTATGAGGCAACAATGCTGTTGCCGTCCTTCATCTTTTCCTCGCCGTCACATTGTTCTTCATCATCATCAAGACCCATGCACACTAGGCGATCACGAAGTAGACTTGCGCTACTTGCGGGCAAGTCATCCGCAAACTTGGCCAAATCGGGCAACCAGTCTAGGTGGCAGATGAGGTCAAGGAAGACATCATCACAATTTCCATTAGCAAAGAAATCTCGCGTTGCGTGCTCTCCGTAATTTATTCCAAGTCGCATTCCGACAGGCTCGTTGTTTACTATCATTCTCAAACATGTCGGAGGCACACGATATACAAGGGTGTTGGCTGGCGCCACCATGAGACTAGTTCCAATCACGATTAGGAGATCAACATTTGGCATGTCCGCAACAGCGCGGACGAAAAATTCTTCTGGGAGACTGGAGCGAAAAAGAACTACTGTCGGTTTCACAGCGGCACGGGCACAAGTCTTGCAGGGAATTACTCTGCTCTGGGGGGGCGCACTTGGATCTTGCCTGGATATGTCTTTGATGTTCATTCTTACGTCTTCACAAAACTGCTCGAAATCGGCCTCGGCGCCACATATTTCGCAGCTGGCTTTGTGCATCGATCCATGCACACCAACAACCTTTTCCGATGGCAAATACCTGCACTGAGATTCCAATCCGTCAATATTTTGTGTGTAAAGGCGCGAAAGCTTTCCGGTCTTCTTATGAAGAAGCTCCACGAATCGATGGGCAATTGTTGCCCTCCAACGCTTTTCCACTGTGCCCAGAATGAAAGGCCGCTTCAGTTCTAGACAAGGCAGAGGGTTCTGGAGAAACATATCCTTCTCAAAAACGGTCGTTGGATCAATACTCATCAGATATCTCTCCTCCTCAGACGCAGTCAACAGCTCCGGCCGAAGCGTATCATACATCCCTCCAGAGCTCCGAAAGTCCGGAATTCCAGATGACTTGCTCATTCCGGCCCCAGCAAGAATGGCAATTGATTTGCATTGATCAGATAGGATAAACTTTGCTATCTCGTCGAGATTTTTGGGGAGAGTGAAGGGCAAATCGACTGAAGGGGCGCCGTGGGTCATTCCACGGAGGTAGGCTAAAGCGCTGGGTGAAATCCGGCGAGAAATATCGCTGGCTTCCCTCGACGTTTCTCCTTCGCTGTCAGAATTCGAATCGCGAGCCTTCTCCTCTTCTTGGCCCGTACCTGCCAAATCTACCCCATCGTGAACGGGCTTTTTCGATACCTGCTCTTCCTGGCCTTCTGTATCCTGCGGAAACTTGAGCTTCTCGAGCCTCTTGGTGATCACCTCTAGACTAGGATGCTTCAAGTATACATTGCACTCATAGCACCAGATGCTAAGATCAGCTAAGCTGACCGCAATGCAGTGGCCAGCCGTGTCGTCGTCGTCGTCATCGTCGTCGCTGCGTAGGCCCTCGCCACTACTTCCCTGCTGCACCACACGGTCCTTCTCGATGGCCGCCTCTGCTTTGGTTCGTGCCCAGTGGGCAAGTGCGTGGCCGTTTACGTATCGAGAGCACCGGGTCTCGCCGCAATGCAAGCAGATCCAGTTCTCACCCGCCGGGCAAGACCCTGTCCCGTCATCGCCGGTCTCACTCTTGAGGCCTGCCGCCGAAAGAGCTGCCGGCTTCGTGTCCGCCTTCAAGTCGGCGTGGTAACCGCAGGGCCTGTCAATCCTGAGGGAATCGGGGTCGACTAGCATGTGACGGGCGATGTGGGGGCAATCGAGGCGTGGCACGACCGGGCCGCCCCTGTCTTCGTGGCCACGGTCGAGGATCCAGTTGTAAGCCTGGCTCAGGTCGGGGCCAACGGCGCCGACCGCAATGTTGGCTAAATCGGCATCAAATCCCAATACTGTAATGAGCTGGTCCACTGTCTCGATACATTTCCCTAAGGCGAAGTCGTCGGGGGAGGAGGCTGCCGCCGAGGCGGCGGCAGGAGTCGGTCCACCTTCCATGGAAAGAAATGGAAAGTGGAGCTCATTATGTTTCATACTCTCGTACGTTCATACACATTCAGACGTCAATACATTCATGTACGCTCGTACGAGCTCGTACTACATACACTCTAGCTATAGATTTAGTTTATTTCTTAGTAGGCGCGAACAGTAGGGCTTCCCGTCACCCTGGCCCAGATGCACCCACCCGGAAAATCTGGGTGGAATCATCGACACCTCTAGAGTATATAATGATTAGGTACATACTACGCTCGTAGCTAGTATGTACAGCAAAGCACCACATCACCCTCCGTCCTCCGTCCGCTCATCTTCTCACCTCTGTGATCGTATCTCTCTCCTCATAGCTTCACCATTCATCCGCTTTAAAGCAAAGTATCTCGCCCTGAGATAACGATAGCGCCGGAGAGGGGAGGCCTGACACGAAACCGTAGGAAGCCATGGGGCCGATTGATATGTCGGTGAAGGTCGGCGGCCGGACCGTGTCGCCAGCCCTACCGGTGGTCGACAGCGCAGGCCCCACTTCGTTGGAGGTGTCGTTCGACGAACTCCTATCGGCCTTCTCGGATGCGCATATTCCGTTGGAGCCAACCGAGGGCCTGAGGCGCCGCGAGCGTGTGCTGGACCGTATGGGTGCCCTGGCCCGGGTGTGGGTGGCGTCCGTCGCGTCCCGGCAGGGCATGTCTGCCGACGCTGTCGAGGGCGCCGGCGGTCAGCTCTTCACGTCGGGATCCTACCGGCTGGGCGTACACGAGCCCGGCGCCGACATCGATACCATCCTCGTCGCTCCCAACATATGCAGCCGCGACGACTTCTTTGGGAACAACCCGGAGCACATGACGGAGGATGGGGGGCGCGATCCGCTATCCCTCGCGGAGCGGATCCGCCTACACCCCGACGTCACCAACTTCGTTCCCGTCGAGGGGGCGGCCGTCCCCATCCTCACCTTCGACTGGGAAGGCGTCAACATCGACCTGCTCTTCGCTAGGCTCAACGCAGCGACGGTACCGCCCGCGCTAGATATCGACAGCGACAAGATCCTGGACGGGGTTGACTCGGCGACTG
>Ga0099799_10336_pt1 | contig 12917 bp, 8 predicted proteins | sample Uncmet6_SortLC_1_FD_89033 | JGI IMG/M metagenome (GOLD analysis project Ga0099799, IMG submission 89033) | Marine eukaryotic communities from CALCOFI LINE 67, Pacific Ocean - CN11_C50_N6_SortLC_1 | ecosystem: Environmental > Aquatic > Marine > Oceanic | place: Pacific Ocean: Monterey Bay...
CATCATGTGTGCTCATGTCCTGAAGAGAGCGAGGGGCAAACATTGTCTCCGCGTACTGAAAGGAATGATATTACTGGGATTTGAGAATAATTGTAGTGAGAAGGTGGCAGATTTCAATTCGACCTCAAAGTTAACTCAAGTTTAAGTCTGCTCTGACCGTTATCTGACAAATAAATACGAGCTACTCTACAGTGTACGACGTAGTATGCATAAAATATTATATACGTGGTATGCATACATGATACTCTCGAGTAGAACTACTAGATAGTAGTATGCATACACGAGCGTGTACGAGCTCGTACTATGGATACGACTCGTAGTACTAGCTAGTATTAGTACGTGTGTAGTATGCATACTCCTAGCTATCTACAGCTGTACATACTACTAAGTAGCTATGGATACTAGCTACGACTCGTACGTTGTATGCATAGTGTTGTGGGATTCGGTATAGGTAAAGTACTACGTTTGCCGTCTCGAATGTTGCGTACGAGATCTACGAAGAAAACAACGAAGAGACGAGCGAGCCTCGGCGAGAGCTGCGCTTTGCCTTCTGTGTAGACAGGGGAATTGGGACACGGACGTGCCCTTTCGCTACTGCCTGCAGATGAAGGGTACTAACTCGCTCGTTCCATCCGCAGGCGTGCGCTTGGACCTGTCATCCACCCAACGACCCCTGATCCCGCCGTACTCACCATACACATGCATAGAAGTAAGTACGGGGGTGATCAAATCAAAAGGGCAAGAGAAACAGAATAAAAAAAGCATTGGTGCATAATATAATATATTATACTAGTAATATATACTATGCATATTACTGGCTACGAGTCGTAGTATATATAATATATACTAGATAATTATATACAGTAATAATATAATACTCTAGAGTACGAGAGTATGCAAAAATAACATATAGCACGAGCGTAGTATAAAACGTGGCCCTAAAAAATACCTCCAAAATTTGCTTTCATACCGGCCGGGAATTTATGCGGTTAGGGCTTTGGCAAGGAAGCATACGACGGTAGACGACTCGACTCGACACTGACTCCTCGGTCCTCGGTCCTCGGTCCTCGGTCCTCGGTCCTCGGTCCCCTGTCTCCTTGACTTCTCCTCCTCGACTGCTCGTCCTTGTACCTGAGGGTACCGGCAAATGTCAACAACCTCGTGATCTAGACTGTTTTTGATCACATCGGAGTAGCCAGATCGAGGTATCCACATCGACGCAGGTATTTCATTTCAATAGCGTCCATCGGCACTGCACAGATGTCGTCCTCTGCGAAGTCCGCGGCCGCTGGCCCCGCCAATGCCTCCTTGAGTGTAGCGACGTCCGACGGGAAGGCGATGCCCCACCGCCTCGTCTCGCGGGCGGAGCAGCTCCGCCAGATGGGGAAAAGGGGGCAAGAGTCACTGTCGGAGCAGTGGAAACGTCGGAAGACCCTAGACGCCGGCGGAGGGGCGAAGCAACCCGCGACGCCGTACCGCCACGGCCTCAAGCCCGGGGACCACATCTACCGCTGGTCCCACTTCGCCTATTCTTACCCCATCCAGATCCATGGCATCGTCCTCGCCGTCCAGGCCGGCGGGGCCAACGGTGAGACGAACGAGGCCGAGGCCGAGGGAGGGGAGGTGGGTCGCCCCGGCGACGGCACCGTGGCCCTCACGAGTGGCGGTGTATCCGACGCCGTCGCCGTCACCGCACCGGCGCAGGTACCGATCGTATCGATCACCATAGCCGACTTTGGTTTCACCCGCACCGACGGAGGGGATGGGGATGATGAGGGGGAGGGGGAGGAAGACGGAGAGGCGACCAGCGGCAGCCTCGGCGGACGCGGTGGCGGAAGCGCGAGCACCGCGGCCGACCCATTGACAGAGGTCGGAGCGGCACCGCAGTCTGCGGCGGCAACTTCCGCTCCCAGCGCGAAGGATAGCAAGGGATTCCAATCGTCGGAGGCCAACCCCAAGCAGCAAGCAAAGGCATTTCTAAACAAGCTAAAGACTGGCCAAGCTAAGACTGTGGCCAAGCTAAAGACTGGGCGACGACTCAACGTCATCACCTTAACAGAAGAGAAGGATATTAAGAAGTGGCGTAAGGTCAAGTACGGCAGATCTAGGAACGGTGGCGACGGCCGTGAAGGCAATGGCGAGGATGAAGGTGACGACGGGACCGACAAGCTTGCCGACGCCGGGGCTTCTGTAGCAGGGGACAAGAATACGAAAAGGGGCGGCGGCTGGGCGAACTGGTTTCGGACGAATTCTTCAGGCGACCGATACGCGTCAGGCTCCGGCACACAAAGGCATTCGTCGGACGGAAAAAATATCACCGGGATCGAACCCAGCGAAGGCGACACGAATGGCGAGCTAAATGGAGTTGTGAACGAGTCGTCCTCCGCGAAGGAAGCCATTCATGCGACGCTCTCAGACACGCCCATTGATACCTCTCCTGCCCATGACACCACGTCCCATTGCAACGTTAATGAAGCCATGTTACCTCCCTCGCAGGGCACAGAGATCATTGGACAAATCACTAACCCTCCGTCTTCGTTCGAAGGATCCGGGGCTCAAACAAATTCGAAATACCACCCCGATGCGTCCGAAGCACCCACGGAGGATAAAAGCGAGGTCCAAACCCTTGAAAACTTAATGTCCGCTTGCAACGTGGTTGAGCAGAAGGCGCGGACAACTCCGCGAAAGGCAGAACTCCAGAGTGTTCCAACTAAGCCCGCGGCGAAGGCTGCATCACGAAGTGATGCGGTACGCAGGTCAGGATCGCTCGGAAATCTCTGGCCGTGGAAAAATACAACTTCAAGGGAAGGGTACGCGGGAGAAAGTGCAGATGCTGCACCTTACACCAACGTCGGGGACTCTGACAAGAAGGAAGTGCCTCTCAAGGCATTCTCAAAATCTGATCCAGCAAAGATTGTTTTGGCCCGCGTCAACTTTCTCCTTGAGAGTGAAAAGAATGGCACCGACGTCTTGCCCCCATATCATGTCTTCAACTCCAACAGCGAGTGCATCGCTGTATTTTGCAAAACCGGTGTTTGGTCTTCTCTGCAAGGAGATGTCTTCTGGGGCACAACTATCATTGGCAATGCCAAATCGTCCGCCGTCATGGGTTTATCGGTTGCAGCCACGCAACCATGGCTAATCCCTGCTATCCCAATTGCAGCCGCGGCGGCAATCGGGGCGCCATATTTTGTACTCAATAAAAACAGGAAGAAGTGCGAGGAATTCACATCTGAACTTAATGAACAATTCTGGTCACAGGCAAGTCCAGATGTCTTCGTCGAGGCAATACATGTGTGGAGCAATTTGAAGGCTTCTACTACTATGCATAGCTAGTACTAGCTAGTACAATTACTAGCTCGTTCGAGCTAGGTTACTGTCGGCATAGTCGCTACTTCATCATGCATAATACTACTAGCTAGTATGCATACTATGCATAGCTATGCATACTACTAGTCTCGTAGTAATACGAGATCGTTATATACATTATAAAAAAAAAAAAAAAAAATATATATATATATATATATATATATATACTATGCATATGAATACTACTAGCTACTCTAGTAGTATGCATATGCATTGATATAAACCTAACCCTGATAACTTATGCGCAACGTGCGCGGCGCACGTTGCTTGCTGTTTTCATCGAACCACGAAACCACACGAACCAAGCTCAGTTGCCGCTCAGTCATTGCCCGGTTGGCAATGCCACTGCACCGAGGCACGGACTACGGACCACGGACCACGGACCTCAGCCTAGACCATAAAAAAGGGTCCAAGGCCCCCAGAGGCGGATACGGAGCCGACGCGGGTTCCGGTTCCGCATTGCAATATTCATTGGAAAAACGTGTTCCCTCATCCAGGCGTTTTGGGAGATGGATTGGAAAGACCACCAGATAGAGCAGCAACAGCAGCAACAGCAGCAGCAGCAGCAGCAGCAGGAGGAGGAGGAGGAGGAGGAGGAGGAGGAGGACGGCATGCGCCACCATGGCCGCCCCCCCCCGAGGCGGATCGCCAGTATCCTTGCCGCTGAATGCTGCTAATAGATCCAGCGGCATAATTTCTGGTCGCCGCAGTCGGGGCTGGAGTCGGGGCCGCGCCAATGCGCACCGCGAGGACTATGCTGAGTACGTATACGAGCCTCAGCCCGAGCACGACGACGGCTCCTCTTACCACAGCACTGGCTCGCAGCGATCTCAGCACTCCCGACATCCGCCTCAGTACCAACAGGCTCCCGCCAACCGCGACCGCGACCGTGACGGCAACGGCAGAAGCCCTCCACCGCTAAGCAACGGTCAGAACGGCCACGGCTACGGTCATGGTCATGGCCACCGTCAAGGTCACGGTCACGATCGTCTGCTCCCTCAATATGACGTTGAAGTAGAAGCACCAACAGCAGAAACAGAGGCAGAAGAAGCTGCGAGACAACAATATCAGGAACTTGGTCATCCCCAACAGCACCAACATCAGAGTGTCGTAGGAAGGGGGGGGGGCGACAAACATGAACGCAACCGCGAACATGAGCGTAAACGTGAACGTCATCCGCACCATGCAGGAAGACATCACTAAGTCACCGGGAAAGTTTCCCCACGCCTACCGCCGCAACGTAAATGTTGCCAATGCTGGCGCAGAAGCTCTGTCCGCCGATGCGCACCCCTACCCCTCCTACCCCCACGGGCTCAGCTATAGCTCAGGCCCCGACTCCGACCCCGGCGAATACCACGTCCAATACGGCCACAGTGGCCACAGCGGCCAAAATGGCCACCACGGCAGCGGTCATTACCAGCATAATGGTGGTGGCGCCGGCGCGTATGGTTACCCCTCTTCCTCCTCGCAACCCCAGACGTTTACAACCGGCGGCCATCCCCATCACCACCACCACTATCGTGGAATTGGCGGAGGGGCGACTGGGGGCAGAAGGCACCTCCGCCTCACACTAACCAAGGTTTTTCAGGGTGTTACACTCCTGGTTGTGGCAGTCTACGTCATCATCATTAAGATGGGTACTAATCTGATCCATAATGGCGATCATAATCCGATTTGGTGGGAAAATGAAATTGAGGAAAATTCGAATGGAAACCTTCAATTTGAATTTCCTCTCGTTGGCCTGCCGCCACCTGAGTCGCCAGTTTGGAATAACATGCACGGAACCATGGATGCGGCCGGGACACAAGATCGAGTCGAAAACATGGGACACAGCAACGAAGACGGGGATGATGAGGGCAACGGCCGAGGTCCTCGTACCAATCCGCAAGGCAACTACCAAATCATCGACGGAGGCGTCATCACCACAACCTTTGACGAGAACAACCAGAAATGGAGGGCCAAGGAGATAGCCCGGGCTAGGGACAGCCAGATGCAAAAAAACATCAGTCGGAGAAGAAGGACGCGCGTTCCTCAAATCCCATCGGCTGAGGCCAGAGTGATAGAGAGGGCGCTGCGGACCAAAGCAGGTGTCATTGGCACCGACGAATCTACCGCACCTACCTGGGATGCCGGTCCGCACTCGTACTCTATGCTGGTGACATCAAGCCGGTCTGGGATGATGCCAATGCAACTTGACCGCCCTTTCAAAACCTCAATCGATCTGCCTCCAATCGAGCATGTCGGTCATAACGGGACCAAGCTGTCTGACAAAGACTTTGAGGAGAGGGAGAGAGAGCGGAAGAAGCGTATCGAAGAGCATGAGAAAGCAATCCAGAAGCTCGAGGACGCAGACGTGGACGATCTCTGTGGCAGCGAGGCTCGCTTTGCGGCATCCTCTTCGGATGCAGGCTCATACAAGAAGCGAGATGCTCTGAACGAGAGCTCTCGTGTCCTCATCACTGGAATACTCAACCCTCTCGGCTTCCACCTGGCCCTTGCCCTTAAGCACAGATGCGGTGTCAATACCATAATGGGAATTGACAATATGTTCCCTAATTCGGTGAAGAATAGGCTGGAGATGATTCGGCGAATGACAATTCTGAGCGCAGAAATCCCTGGCCTAACCCAGCCCATCATGCTGTCGTACGTTGGTCTTGATCCGAAATTAAAAGCGAGCTGGAAGACCGCTTCGGCTGCCATGGATTTAGAACTCATGTTGCCATCAACAGGGGAGATTAATTTCCTTGCCTTCCGGCCTACGCATATCGTGCATCTGGCAAGCGCCTACCCAAACTCTTTCCAAAATGATGTAGAGGTTATCAAAGGGAAGCACCACATCGACCATGTTTACGCCACGGAAAGTCGGACCCCGCCTCTGTATCAATTGCGAATGGCCAACACTGGTATGGAGCACATATTGTCGAGCATTTCATCTGCGCCTGATGACACTGCTGTGACCCGTAACTTTCGCCCACACTTTGTGTACGCGAGCAGTCCCAACTTAGGTCGGCATTTTGAATTTGAATCGGCTCTCAACGATGACGTCGAAAAGGAATGCTTTCACTCTACCAACAAAATGATTGATGAAATGCTTGCAACTTCCTACTCGTCACTTAACGGTGTCTATTCGGTAGGTCTTAGGATGGGTGATGTGTATGGCCCTTGGGGATTGGAAGGATACCCAGACTACGAGCTCGGGAAGAGAGCCGTTTACGACTGGGAACGGAATACGGCCCGAAATTCTAGCACCACGGAAAGTGTCAGCGAAGGTGGCAATGGGGGCTTAAATCCTATCGATCTCGCCGCCCAAAATTTCACTTCGCCGACAAAAGTGAGGCAATTCATTTTCGTCGATGACGTGGTCAACGCAGTCATTTCGTCGATGCAGTTCAGGACCGAAAGTGAAGCATCTGTCGTATTTGACTTAGATAGGTCCACAAATGATGGAGATACGCTTTCGAACAAGAAGGCAAGTCTCGGGACGATGGCCGCCATTATTGAGAGTTTCAGGCCAAACTCGCCACAGGTGCTACCAGGAACGCTGGATGAGAATAGTGCTGCGATTGAGTTTGAAGGCTTACCAAGCATAGGATGGTCGCCACGGATATCTCTTTTAGCTGGAATATCAAAGCTGCTGGCATGGCACCTTAACGAGCGTTTGCCCTACGGACCAGCCTCGAATGAATCAGGGAGAAACGTGCTATCACAGAATACGAACGATGCCGGAAAGGATTCAAGCTCTGGCAGTAGCGTCACAAAGAGAGAAGCTTTCTTAGGTGATGACGATGAAGCGGCCGTTGCTCTGCCCAAGAAAACCCCAGAAATGAATAAGATATCACATCTGGAAGGCAGAGATGACTTTCTCGCGAGGATCGAGTCGCCCACCTGCGACGGGAACGATTGGGAATGCAACCGCGGAGTTCATATCTTTCCCTGTGTGTCAGAGTGTTCTTTTCCAGATGGAATTTGTAAACCCTCAATATTTGATGGTATAGTTGACCTCCTCAAGGATGTAACAGCTGGATGTGATATTGTTCTGTACACTGCTTCAATTGGGTACGACGTTGAGGAGCTGCGTCTCGAAGCAAACTTCTTGGACGACGAGGAGGAAGACGAGGCATCTCTAAGTCGCAGTGTGTGTAATATTGCCTTCGTGCCGAGCGATAGCGACCTGGTCAGCGTCGCCACCACCAATGTTCCGAAGAATGCCTTGGAGGCTATTCAGAGTGATGAGGAGAAGCTGGCTGGAAAGGCAGTGCCGTCATTATCGGATTTATCGCACGAGGACAGGCTGGACCTTCTCAACGGTCGGATCTTGCACAAAGGATGGATCCTTATTTGGGTCCCCGATCTTGCCGATGACGAGACAGACACAGACGATTTTTGGTTGCCAAAGTTGTCTCCCGGCCGGCTCTTTCATTCCGACGTACAATTTGTCATGTTCGTTGACGAAAACATGCCGCTGACGCCGAATTCGGAGGACGTCAACTTCTTAGTGGACGAGATGCAGCGCCAGGCGTTAGCGGAGCGTCCCTACAGTAAGACTGACGAAAATGGGAAGAAGATCAAATACATCCTCCCCGCCGAGCCTGAGCGTCATGCAGCTTTGTTGGTTAACACAATTAAGCAGAAGAAGGCCGCCGACGAGGAGCCAGGAAGAGCTGAAAAATTATCGGTTTATGATGCTTCAAAATTCATGGTTTACGAGAACGGAGGCGACCCAAGCGTATCGAACCCTAAGCCCCTCAAGCGGCAGCGGGAATTCTACGAGCGCGTTTCAGGCTTCATCAATAGAGAAGACCTGCGTTCTCCGTTGGAGCCGGTACACAAGTATGAGCTCCGCCACTGGATCCGATCCCGCTGGGTCCTCCATGACCTTCGCGCAGAAGAGGCTAGACAGCTCCGTTGCGACTGGTTCCTCGAACATTCACTTTGGGGCAACCCACTGGATCAGCTTAGCTTTGCTCACATGATGGCCATAAGGGACGTGCAGAGGAAGGTGATTCGTAGGGAGCCTGACGATCGAATGAGAGCATCCGCGGAATTAGAAGAGCAGGAGGAGCTACCTAATGTTGGCGATAAGAAGGAGTGGTATACAGTTGTGGGTGCCGATGAAGCTTTGCGAAAGAAGTCAGAACCAACGGACTACCGAAGCGAAATGGCATTGATTGAAGAAAAACTGGAAGAGAAGGTGGAAGAGGAAAGCACTCAGTACTTTACAAGAATAATGAGTGACAGGATCATGCTAATTTCCAGAAGAATATGGAGCGAAAAGAAAAAGAAAAAGGCCGGCGGTAAATCTACCTCTTAGTAAATATACTTTTCCAGCCGGACTCTTATTGCCAAATCTTAATGCAAAGGCTGAAACGAATGATTGTCTTTCCCGAACCCCAACCTTTCTTCTTGCGCTCGCACTGGCTATGGCTGTACCAACCCATCAGGGGACACATTTCTCAGTTTTGCCATGCATCCCGTCGCGATGACGAGAGCTCCGGCAGAAACGGCCAGGGCGCCGGTGGTCCCGAGCTGCTTGATTGATAAATAGATGGCAACAACAAGTAAATTCATAGGGATTCCAAAAAGAGAGAGGATGACGGACTTGTTTTCGTTGGGGACGTATTTGCTGCGGAGCGTGCCTATGGCAGGAAAATACATTCCAACGCAGGCTTCGTACGTCAAAAAGCCCACCATGACCCCCCAAAGAGGCACGGCAGTCTCCCTACTAGCTAGAGCCGCAGCAAACCCCATGCTGACGGCAGCCACTAGGAGCATTCCTGTGGCGATAGACTCGGTCTGTTTCTTGGCCTTAATTGTCTTGCCGAAGAGCATCGATCCGATGAGGCTGCTTGTCATGAAGCACGAAAAGATTGTGCCAAAGGGTGCGACAGCGCCCTCACCGAAATAGTTACCAATCGCTCCACCTAGAAGTGGTGGCCTGCAAAGGAGACAGAAGGAAAAAATATGACGTTCGTTACTGTGAATACAGGTATGGTCATTTAGAATGATCGCGAAATTGAACCATGTCTTTAAGCCGACTTACCATTGAAGGATGAAGACATACATCGCTGCCTCAAACAGGCTCTGGACCGCCCCCAGAAGGATCAGTCTCTTGTCTTTCATGACTATGTCAAAGGCAACCTTGATCCCTCCTTCCGGTTCCTTGGCGGACGCTGTTGCGGACGACACAGAGGAGGAGGCCCGGTTCTCCTTCCAGAAAGCCCCCGCAACAATCCCACCCGCTGCCAGGAAGACGATTGAAAGATCGAAAGGTCCGGAGATGCCGCGGGCTGAGGCGGCCAGGGATGCCATTTTACCGGCAAGGACAGCCACGAGGGCGTCACCCGTATATGCCTGAATAGCATGACAGTGGCCAGGATAACGAAACGAATGGATCGAGCAGAGAGAGAAGAGAAAATGAGAAGCAAAGATTCGTTTACTACGCCCCTCATTCCTTGGTATATGGTTCAGGGCAGGGTAAATTCTGATACCAACGGAACTATGATGGAAAGATCGACGCATCGCATAGAGCAGTAGCAGAACTCACCAAGCCGAAGGTCTCCCCAATATACTTGGTCATACCGGAGCTTGAGGCCTCCGAACTGAGCCAAGCCTCGGGGGCGGTGAAGAGAAGACTGAGGGCGCACCCAACGACAGCCCTTCCCGCGAAGAGGACCCATAGCGTGTCAGATCTGATCGATGCGACACCAATGCCGTAGAGGAGCGCGAACATGAGAGTCCCGAGTTTGCGTCCTCTCCGGTCAGTAGCCTTCCCTATCGCTGGACCCAACATGGCCGTGGCGGCGAAACCCGTGAGAAAAATGCGTGACACGAGCTCCATGCTCGCCTCTACTCCATTAAATACTTTAGCCTTGTATGCGGGTACGACGTATGGTCCGGACATCCAGTATCCGAAGCGGAGCAGCCAGAAGGCGGCAAGGAACTTGACCTGGAGCGCCCTGACTGCGGGGGGCTTCTCCTCCTTCCCTGTCTGCGCTCTCTCCCTGTCTGCTCTGGTACCGGAGCCGGAGCTCGCACCACGGTCAAGTCGGCCAGCGGCATTCATGCCGATTGCGACGGTTGACAGGATGGCGAGGAGCGAATCGAAGAGGGCCGCAGGGTTCGAACTTGCTGATGCCAAGGCGTCCCCCATCGCTGTCGCGAATGAGACCCCCCCCCCTCTCAGCGAATATATGGCGGTACAGGCGACAACCGCACCGTTCCCAGCATTAGCGGACCCACGGCACGATATCGAGGCTAGGGAAGTCATTGATGATAGGTCGTCACAAGCGCCGGCGACGCTCGAGATGCCAAGAGACTGCAGGCGAGGGTGACGAGGCCAGGCCGATCTTCGGAATCGTCGGGCTCGGTCGGAGGCTGAGGCTGAGGCCGAGGACGAGGCCGCACGATATTCCGACGGGGAAAACGCATTCGCCGATGCCAGAATGGTCGGTAAGCTGCTGGCGAGGATGAGATGGCACACTAGAAACGGACGAGAGAAATTCGGCGACAACATCTGGGCGGGAACGAGACCGAAAGATGGGATTCTCGGGTTTTCATTATGTTGATATGCCAACGTGTCAAGTAAAGTCACAAATACGTTCGTACTTGGGTGCGTGTGAGTACCAGAGGAAGTTAATGTGGATACGATCTTGTATGTATGCATATTAATAATAGAGTACGTGGTATTCACGAGGCTGCACGAAACTCTCTTAAATTTTAGTCTCGATTACTACTAGAGTGGAGTAGTAAACGAGAATGATAATACTCCTACTACTAGCTAGTACTTAGTACTGGAGTAGCTACTAATCTAGTACAGTAGTATAACATACGAGCTAGAAATAATACATATATATATATATATATATATTGATCGATACTAGAGCTCGTACATTTTTGAATGATTGGGAGAAATAAATCAATCACACCAGCTAATGCAGCCACGCAATGACAACTGAAACGTTGTCAGACGATCCCCGGCGGAGAGCTTCGCTGCAGAGAACCTCAGCCATTCGAGCCTTGAGGACAGCCTTTCTAGCTTCATCGCTGCCAAAACTAGAAGGTGCAGATTCAGAGCTTGCACGAATGGTCTCATCCCTCGGTGCTGACGATCTGTCTTCATCATTTCCATCATTGCTCTTGTCACTGTGACAGTCTCGATCCAGAATAGTATCCAAATCACTTTCGCCGCTCAGGACGTAGTAAATGAACGCCACGACTGCACAAACAGAAGCACAGAAATTGTTGGTATTGTTAAAAAAAACGAATTTAATCATACAGTATCGATGGCAAAATGGTGAGAAATCAGTGGCGCATATTAATTGAAGGCGCCCCCACGAATGACAAGGTCATCTCAGCTCGAATTGAGTTGTTCACACTTACCCTCATCGTTCGTCATTACGTCCCATAGTCCATCAGAAGCAAGGAGGACAAAGTCTGTTTCTGGTTGTAAGGGATGCCTCCCGATCTCCACCTTAGCTGACACCAGAGGTCTCTCGGACCGGTCCCCGATCGCCCTTGCTACTGCGAGGTTGCCATTCATACGGTGAACCCCCGCTCCCCCGATGGGTTTCCCCCTGTCGTCCACTGCGCCGAACCACTGCACCCTTCCCCCCACAGCTTCGATCCGCCTGCGCTCGATGGGGTCGCTCGGCTTGTGGTCGCGGGTCAGCTGCACGGCACGGCCGCGGCGGCCAACGATGGCCCGGCTGTCCCCTACGTTAGCAGATATTATGGTCCGCCGAGAACTGCCCCCGACCACACTTTTTCTCTCGCTCTCATTTCTCTTATCGCCTTCCACGCTGTTGTCAGGTGGGGTATCCTCGTGAAAGAGTGCGGCGACGGCTGTGCTTCCCTGGTAGGACCAATGCGAAATGCGACATATTTCCGAGTCGACCTTGGCGAAAGCGACTTCAAGGGCCTGAGTGCAGGCCTTTACGGTCGGCGAGCCAGACCGGCTCGGACAGGACAGCGAAGACGACGACGGTGTGTCTAAATTGGCACGTTCTACAGTCGCCATTTCCCCCGATTCCAGATTTGGTTTAGGAGTGCCGCCGCCTGTGCCCGCCGTTGCCACTGCTGCTGCTGCCTCTGCTCCCGACACAACCTCGCGCTCGGCGTCCGCCTCTGCTGCCGCCGCCATCGGTAAAGCGGCTTGTAAATTGGCCCACAGATTTTGCCTCAAATACCGTGACACCGCCGCCCCACCGTGGCCGTCAAATACAGCCGAAAACTCGCCCCCAGGTGAGGAGAAGGTTTCGTCTTCCATGTACGGCCGATTACCCTTGAGCGAATGCGAGGACATTTGGATACCACTGTGCCAGGGCGAGAGCCGTAAGGACCCCCCAGAGTCATCTTCTTGCTGCGAGCTGCCCGCGGCGGAGGCTTCCCCTCCTCTTGGCACAGTCACAAAGTCAGTGGCAGCGGAAGGAATGAACGGGGGACAAGATCGGCGGCGTCGTCGTAGGTGGCGAAAGAAGTCACGATTAGATCTATTTCCCCACGTGGCCCCAGAAAATTGCAGTCTCGGGGAGTCGACTGCACCAAACGTT
>Ga0099799_10337_pt1 | contig 12906 bp, 8 predicted proteins | sample Uncmet6_SortLC_1_FD_89033 | JGI IMG/M metagenome (GOLD analysis project Ga0099799, IMG submission 89033) | Marine eukaryotic communities from CALCOFI LINE 67, Pacific Ocean - CN11_C50_N6_SortLC_1 | ecosystem: Environmental > Aquatic > Marine > Oceanic | place: Pacific Ocean: Monterey Bay...
GGGGGCGGAAATGGTCAATGGGAACAAGTCGTATTGCAGCAGCGACTGGTTGTGTATGGAATCAACTAGAGGACCGACGGTTGCCCCGGTGACGAAGAGCTTGGCGGATGTCGTGAATCGAGGTAGGAACCCTTCGGAAGAGGTCCTCATGGGCTCATAATATTATTAATGTTTATGATAATTCGATGACGACTCTGTGATATGAAAGTCATTCCTCATTATTTCGTCATTTTCTCCCGACTAGTTTACGAGCTCGTAGCTAGAGTTGGTGGGGGGGGGGAGGAAGGGGGGACCCTGAGAACCGGGGCCCTCCCAAACTAAAGAAACCCGGAAAAGAGGCGAGAGAAGAGAGGGAGAGACACAGGCCCCACGGTCATTGTGAATAATGACCCCGACCGAGCATCCGCGCCGCGGGCCGCATACACTGGATAGAGGATACAGCTCCTCACGCCCAACGCCCCAAGACTTGGGGAGACCCATTGCGAAGGCACAACCTTTCCCTTCTTTCTATTTCCCACCAGCCAGGGAATTGGAACTCGCATCAACCATTGCCAATCCACCAACCCTCCGCCGCCCCTGACCAGAAGGTTTAGAACGAAAATGACCAGCCCCGGGGGATCGTCGTCGTCGTCCGGTTCGGGCGGATCGGGCAGGTCGAACATTTCGCTCGCGCAACGGATCCAAATGACCAAGGACCGAGAGGAGCGCCAACGGCACAGGTCCCAGGAGCAGGCGCAGCAGCAACAGGAGAGCGCATCGGCCGCCTCGTCCCTGCCAGAGGAGGGGGGCGGGGGCGGGGGCGGAGCCGCGACGGCTCGGAGTGAACTCGCCTCCGATCTACCCTCGCGCTGGTCAGGCTTCGACCAGTCGTCGACGCTCGAGGAGGAGGCCGCCGAGGCCTCGGCATCCGCCATGCGCACCGCGGCCGAGGGCGCGGCCAGCCGGCAGGAAAAAGCGGAGGAGGAAGCCCTCCTGCTCTCTCTCAGCGCGGGCCGGCGGGGGGCGGATACCCGCACCATGTCCGCCGGGAGCAGAGGCGTCGGGGACGCGACGATCGAGGGCGACCCATCGATCTGGTCGCAGGCCCGTTCGTTTCTCACTGGCGATCGCGGTGGCGACGACGGCAATGATAACGCATTTTTCACAAGTCACCAGCGCAACATTTCCCTCCGCTCTGCCGTCCGGCTTGGCGCCCTAACTGCCGAGGCCGGCCAAGACGATATGTCTGAGGTTGCCAGTCAATATGACGTCGGAAGCCTGGGCGGATTCGAGAGCACCGCCCCGAGCGTTTCTTATCAGCCGCCTCCGAGGTACCCGCGATCGGGTAGGAGGGGGGCAGGGGGGGGCACCGTTAGGATGACGCGCAGCGGACTGGAACCCATCGGGGAGGGAACAGTTTCCGTAGCGCGAGAAGAGGAGAGTGCGGGACCGGGATTGCTCCAGCGCGTAGCCTTAAGCTACTCGGACTCCAGCGTGTTGAGCCGCAGCAAACCTTACCGGGGGGAGGAAGGTGGGTACACCAGCTCAGATTACACCACGGCTGACACCTACTCGACGGGACTGTCGTCCAGCAAGCTAACTGGTCGGTCCGTTTACTCGACCTCGTCGAACACCTCGTCGACCCGCAGCACCTTCACCGGCCTTGGAAAGTCCCTCTCAAGCATTTGGAGCTCGGACACAGGGCCCGAAAGTGAGGCATCGACTTGGGGGTATCGCTCCAACCTGCTTACAGGCAACTACAGTATTCCAGGGGAAAAGGACCGTAAATTGAGACAGGCCGATATGTTCATTCGCAGGCGATGGATGATTCCCGCTGCTGCCATTGCTGTCTTTCTCGTTTTCCTTTCTATTTACCTTGCCTTAAGATCAAAAAGGGCACCTTTAACTAGCGTGCAAGGCACCGTCGATAGTGGAGCTGCGAGATCAGAGTTCGATGACGACGGCGTCCTTTTTGGGGGATTTTTTGGGGGGGACGATGCGTTTGGTTTTTTTCCGGCGGCTTCTCCCGCGGTAGCTGCTTCTATGCCCCCAACATCGGAAGCTATGATCCATACCGTCCCTACACTTTTGAACGAGGGCAGTGCGTCGGAGTCTACCCTCGGGGGAGATTCTGCAGTATCTTCTGGAGGATCATCTGAAGGATCATCTGGAACAGCTACCGACACTGCTTTCGATACAGAGACTGGAACAACAACAACTACCACCACTACTTCCGTCACGACATGGGGGGCAGAGCCAGGTGCTCCAACCCCAAGCCCTGCTCTCCTTGAAAGCGTCGTCCAGAATGTAGACGGTTCATTTTCATGGGCATCCGGGGCGCCGACATTGGATCCTGCATTGCTCGAGAATGTCTCGATAGAGACGACCACTGAAACTACTTCTTTCACAATTGCGTTTGACTCAGCGGTAGGGCAGCCTACTCCAGATCCAGCCGTTCTCGAATCGCTTCTCGAATCGGTCACGACGACTACGACATCGGACGGGGCAGTAGAATTGACATGGACCTTGGGAAGCTTTCAACCTACACCCGATCCTGCCATTTTTCAAAGCCTTGTTGTGGCCCCCGTGTCGGTTCCGACGTCATCCCCACAGATTAATAGTGCAACGGGAGCCCCGACGCAAGTCCCGAACCTGGATGAGCAGATCGTTAGTGCAACGGAAGCTCCAACACTAGCCCCGATTTTGGATGCGGATGACGATCGTCCTGTTGAACTGGGCTTTCTTACATTTTCAGACCTGGACACAGCTAATGAAGATGATGGTCCTTCTACTGCTGAAGAAGGTGATTCACCGACGAATGCCGATGATGTCCTTGAAGTTGAGGTAATACAACCTGAAGAGGATCCATTGATTGCAGTCAACGAAGAAGAAGCTCCACCTCTCTCCGGTCCCGACTTGGTGACGAACGATGTTGCGGCCACCCCAAGCCCACAAGTCGCTGTTTTTCCTGTTGAAGCCACCCCAAGCCCACAAGTCGCTGTTTTTCCCGAACCCAATCCCAACCCTCAACCCCCGACGCCGCAAGTCGCTGTCTTTCCTCCTGCGCCTGGGCCACCTGTACCTAGTCCGCAAGTCATCACCAGGCCAGTGTTTGTACCTGGGCCACCTGTACCTGGGCCGCAAGTCATCACCCAGCCAGTATTTGTGCCTTGGCCGCCTGTACCTGGGCCACAATTCATTAACCAACCAGTGTTTCCACAGTTTCCGCAATTTGTTCAAGGACCCAATCAGCAGTTTGTCTCGAATCCTCAGCAACAAGGGCCGAATTTTTATTCTCCTAATTTATTTTATCCTCAGCTAAATTATCAGCAAGTGGGCAATGTACCAATCACAAATGGAGTCGCCCCCGTGCGCCCCCCGGTGGCATTGCACAATTTGGAATTTGTTGGAAACTGTCATAGCGAGACCTGCGTTGTCGATGAGCGGAGCGAGTACCGGAAAGCGCTCTCTTATGAAGACGACGCCATATATGAAATTTTTTACACGAACCCAATCAAATGCTGCGGTGTAATCGTGGAGGTCGGAGCTGGAAACGGAGTTGACGGCTCGGTGAGTCACTGGTTCGAGAAGGCGATGAACTGGAAAGCAGTACTAATCGAAGCCAATCCAGTTCTATACAGAGCTCTGGACGAAGCGAGGCCCGATGCCTTATCTCTCAATTTGGGATTCTGTGAATATGGTTCTATGAAATTCGATGGAGAATTTCACACTAATGAACCCAACGATGTCGTTTCGGAACTAATATCTGATCGGCCCCCAGAAAATGACGCAGAAACCGTTATGTGCCTTAATTTCAATCCCTTTCTCAAGTCCCAAGGTATCACGCATATTGATGTGATGGTCATCCACGTTGACGGGGATCCATTGGCAGTAATCAGAAAGATGGACTGGACTATTCGGGTTGATATATGGATAATCCTTTTTGAAAACCCCCAGGACGTGACAGCTCAGCGTCAAGAACAAATTGAGGAACGCCGCACAGTTGTCGAAGATGTACTCGAGCGTAATCTCTATGTTGAGGCAGAATGGGACATCAAGCGATGGTGTGGTATCGAGGCTGGTTCTTGCCGCAACAACAGGGTTTGGCTCCGGAGAAACTTTAATCCACTACATCATCGTGCATTGAAAGGGAAGCGACAACTACGGGGCACGGTTTAGATATGAATCGGACAGCGATAAGTTGATGCCGTGGCCGTATCTACGGGGAGTTAACGAGTACATAATAGAAAGTTACGGCCAAAACAGAACTATAGTTGATATGAGCTCCGATGTGGGCTTTGATGATCTGCTTGCAAGTTCAGTAACTTAGCGTCGGCGCAGTTCCCCAATCGAATGTTAGTAGTTGATAAGTAAATCTGATATTTGACGTTTGATCGTCTCCAGCACAAGTTCAATGTGGTCTGATGGACCGATTCCAATCATTTTGCTTACTGACTCGGCGTCTAGCCTAAGAAAGTCGTCGGACAGTAGGATTTTGGCAGTCTCGTTCTTCCCTTTAACGGCGTCGACCAATAAGCCAAGGATACCACGGGAAAACAGATCCGATGCATCACCCTCAACAATTACCCTAAATTGGATGGCATCAGAACTTCTTTTTCGGTTTTCTTTTTCTTTGCAATACCCCTTTTCTTTCGCTTCGACTGGAATCAATATCGTTCTCACTCGCATCATTTCCTTTGTGCCGTGCTGGTGCTGGCCACTTACACCGTTAGGACAGACATCGGCAAATGGGCAAGATAAAACCGGCAGGAAATTCGTTGCACACTCTTTCTCAGAATTGCGGAAGCAGCGCACAAATATCTCTCTGCAAGATACAACTTCCGGCGTCACCCCAGGCTTTCCTCCTTCACTTTCGGAAAGAGGAGCGTATGTCCTCTCAACAACCATGATGGTATCGTCCGATCCAGGCGGGAGCAACCCTCTTTCATCCTTCGTCAATGTCTTTGTTGCTGAAGCCAAGTAGCGCTCCGTCCTTTCCATCAACCCCCCTTCGGGTGATATGGTGGAAGAAATATGAGATCTGCCCTCCCAGTGAGTCCTTCGGTGAATCTTGCAATGTCGACGAATCGGCGAAGGGGACAAACTACTTACAGACGCCGCAACCATCTTTTCGGGACTTCTTTTACTTTGCTTCCTTTGCATATTTCCGCCATGACTGCTGGCCAAGCCTCGTGATACATGTTTGCCGTAGACGACCGAGCCATCCGGAACCTGCTCGTCGAAGCCGCGGTCGTACAATTCGTAGACTTGCACCCTCCGACCCCAATCTGTATCGACTTCAAATACGGCCCCTCCCAAGCCACTTCCCACTGACTGGTCATCCCCAATGATCTGAACAAGCTTGTACCTCTGGACGTACTCGCGATTCAATTCTTTCTCCGCCCTTTCGAGGGAAAGACCGTGTGCAACCAGATACCGAAGTACGTTGCGGTGGAGACAATTAATTCGTCTCCAATGACTCAGCGACGATCTTGAATCAAAGTCGAAGTTGTGCTGAGCGCGAGGATACACCCTTCCTCTTCTAAGGATCGTGTCGGTCTGATTTGAACTAAAACAGAAATTATACGGTATCGGCCCGGCGGTAGCGGTGGCTGTATCTGTGCCATCTTTTGTCAGCGGCGAGGCCCGAAAGGCGGGTTTCGAATCCACCACTCTCTGGCCCTTTCGCCTCTTGGTGGTATTAGGCATAATTGATTGTACCATTGTACCCACATTGTTGTATTGTTGCATCGTTCTTCGGCTTTAATTTAGTGTGTGAAACGTGACGCGAAAAGGTGAGGCGAATTATCTCATTTTTCTCCACGATTTACGACACTACTACGAGTATAACTAGCTAGTATTCATACTAGCTCGTACGAGCTATGCATAGTGTCCATAGTACTGCTGGCGTAACCGGTACCGAAAATCCGATGTTTGATTACGGAATTCGGAATGCCGACACAGTACTCTAGCTACGTACTAGCTAGTAGTATGCATAATAGTAGTTCATACGAGCTCGTAATATGCATACAGTAAGTCAACAACCCCAACCCTTCTGCAAAAGTGCGTTGAAGAAGAGCATGCGGGTCGCGGAGTCGCGGGTCTGCCTCATCATTTTCAGGATTCGGGGTTACGATTTCATTGATAATGGAGTGATAGGCATTTTGCGACATTACTAGAGTATGCATACCACTAGAGTAGAGTATGCATACGAGCTCGTACATCATGGATGTTTTACCTTTTTCGTACTTACGAGAGCTCGTACATCATCCATCGTGTATGTTATTACGTAGCTTGCGATGTTAACTACGACCGTAACAAAATGTAAAAAGTAAGTCCGAGCTCTTACTCATCTGATGTGGTATTATTTCTTGATAAATACGCAAGATTTAACTTGACATGGGATACAATACTCTGCCATATTTCCAACGAGATCGCCGCGGTGATCTCTCGTTTAATAGGATCCAAAGACTGGTTCAGAAGAAACCGTGAATACATCTCACTCTAAATTCTATTTATTTATGTCGGAACAGTTTCTCAGATATGTGACTAGCTGGAGCGATTATAATGAATCAATGATTCGATTTCATTTCCTGCGCTCCTAGCTTTCCAGATATCGTCATCCACATGATTCCAACCACAAAAGCTGGCCTGCAAGTTTTGCTCTCAAAACTAGATCTAGTCCCTAGGATAGAATTACTTCGAGCGCGCACTTCCCTTTCCCAGTGAACGAGTTATGGGTGTGCACAATATCCTCAAAATTGAACATTTCCTCGAAAGCCCGAACAGGAATGCAAAGATTCCCACCAAAAGGAGCACCGAGTTGTACTTTTCGCGTGACACCGACGCATCCGTTTCCTTTCCGCGCCGTGCGGTTGATCCCCCGTTGGGAACCTCCGTTCCGATACCGTTAGTACCTTCTTCGGCATCTTTTCGTCCCATAAAGGTAGCTGAAGTCGCTCCTCTGACACCAGTTACCTTAACCTTCTCCTTATCACTGGATGTGGTTGCTGCTGCGATTTTCACTGCAGGTTTTGTATTCTTTCCCCTAAACCCTGTCGTCGCCTCCCGCATCTCTTCCTCCGTCCGCTTAACGAACCCCTTCTCCAGCATCATCTCATGCATTGCCTCCTTCCCCCTTTCCTCGTAATCAGAAAGCACCACCTGTTCAACTTCCTTTTCATCATCATACACGTACAGTACGGCCTTGCGGCCAGACACATAGTTTACCTCGACGCCGTGGTACCAATGCACCTCGCCATCCTTGAGAAATGACTTGACATTCGGTAGCCTATTCAGGGCTCAGCCAGAACAGCTAACAACCTTGCCGGTGCGCTCGGCAAAAACGAGCGAGGCGAGGGCGAGGGCGAGGAGAATCTGGAATTTAAAATAGTCGAACGGATCCATCGCGAAGCTATAATATCTTTTTGTGCACAAGGTTTTGCAGTGTGGTGTGTGGTGTGTGCTGTGTGCAGCATTATCAGTGCACCCCCCCCCTGCACGCCGCAGCGGGGACGGAGGGTGCCGTCTCTTCTCTTCTTCGTACTTTGGTGTGGGATTCGGTATGTTGAGATCAACTCAACCTCTCGAATTCGATTAACGAACGAGTTGACGTACTATAGTAGTAAGCTAATTCTTACTCCCACAACTGGATATATATTTTATAATAATATGATAATAATTATAAAATCTGAAGGTGTGATGGAGGGATGTGGCTGTGTAGCCGAATTGAATCTGTTTTAGCTTTTAATTTGGAAAGGAAAGAATCCGTTCGTTGCGCTCAATTTACTTCTTCTTCTTCTGGGTTTGGATGCCAAGCCTTTCTTCTAGTCTGTCCAGCCACTTGGCGAGGGCATTGGCATTGATAGCCCCGTCGTATTTTATTACCGTTTCAGGGCCTTTGGCATCTTTTGAGGGAACCAAAGCGATCAGGAGAGGGTATTTCTTCGCACCAAATTCTTTGGCCAGGCCCAAATTCTTCGCTCGGCTTTCGCCAAAGGCAAAGTTTGATCGGTATTGGTACGCGAGACTAGCGTACAATGGCGAAGTCTCATACTTGTCAGTTAAAAGAAGTACGGATGCAGCTTTCCTCTTGCTTCTTGCCGTCTTCCTGAGACGATCGTCGACTTGGGACACGTGATTAATGTTCTGAACAAATGAGAAGGGCATCTTTTCAACAGCAAAGTTGTGCAATGCTTTGGCGCTGGGCGTGGGCCCTGCATCCTCAAACAGAGAGACCTTTGCATCAACAACCATGCCGAATACTGGGAGTTTTTCCAGATCAATCCCCTTTGAAACGCAGAATTTAGCTTCCGACTCACTCCTTCCGCAGTTAACTGCGCCAACCTTGAATGTGCCCTTCACCTTCTTTGCCAACTCCATGATATTTGGTTTGGCGGCCATGCAATCCTGGTCGCTGTTGTCGTAGAATACGGCGAGCCAAAGAAACTTGCTCGATGAGTCGGGGAACTTGGCTTTGCCGAGAGGTGCAATATCACCCCCCTTAGGGAATAGTTCTTCTGCGGGCCGTCCACCACCACCTCCAGGAAATCCTCCCATACCCCCACCAGGAAAGCCCCCCCCCATTCCACCAGGAAAACCACCTCCTCCAAAGTTAAATTGCATACGCTGCTGACCCCCTCGCCGCCTCCCGCCGGTGGGGGCACCGCCAAACATTTCCTCGAACATACTGAATGCATCAAAGCCAGCCCCGCCGCTAAATCCACCGCCACCAAATCCACCGCCGCCACCGCCACCGCCACCACCGAAACCAAATCCGGCGGCTTCAGGGTCGACGCCTTTCTCTTTTGCTTCGAGGCCCTTCTTCCCGAAGCGGTCATATATGTCTCGTGATTCGTCGTCGGAAAGAACGCTGTACGCCTCTGCCACCTTCACAAATTTCTGTTCGTTCTTCTCCAGCTCCTCCTCAGAGCAATTTCTGCACTTGTCGGGATGGTATTTGAGCGCAAGCTTTTTGTACGCCTTCTTTATGTCCTTGGTGGACGTTTTCTTCTTCACTCCGAGGGTAGAGTAGTATCCAGCATCATCCCCGGATGCTGCTTCGACGAGCAAAAGAAGAAGCAGGCACCAGGCAAAGAATGGAAGGAGGCTGTGGCGGCGCGCAGTCATGGCCGATGCGGCGCCCAATTACTTGGTTGAGTGAGCCGAAGTAGCAACGCTTGTTAGTAGATTGCAAAATTGTGGCGTAGGTGTCGCGGGGCCGTGTCGGCGAACAAAACTTGTACGTTGTAGCTACTTACATGAAGTACGAGAGTAGATGTAATAGCTAGTAGGAATGCCTAAAGAAAGTACATCATGCATGTTGTCGCAAACGGTTCGGACCCTCCACGTGTACCACAAAGTGTCAAATATTCACGACTGGTATCAAGTCGTGTATCGGTTTTCGGATCCTCCGGCGTAGGCCGCAGGCCGCAGTGCACACGGAGCACGCCCGCTCAAAGGTGATCTCGACATCTCGAGGTGACTTGACGGACGGAATCGATTGATCGGGGAATCGAGCACTTTCTACCCGCCGGCCACCCTCTCGAACTTGTTTTTGAGCAGATACGAAGAGCCATGCCATCCGTAGCCCGCATCCCTGTCCCCACGGACAACTACGATACGCCGCACTCGACCATTGCCGCAGTCACATCGCTCCGGGCCATGGCGGTGGCCGTTGACGCCGCAATGGACTCACTATTATTGTCTGTGCAGCGTCAGTCCGCCGCGGTTGAGGAAGTAAGTGATAGGGCGGGCAGATACCAGTCGCGACTGGCCAAGCTGCGTTGCGGCGATGGCGAAGTCGGCGAAGGGGGCGGCTGCTGCTCCGAGGATGCGGAAGGCGGCGGATCCCGGGCTCCGCCCCTCCACATCTCTCTGCCAACGTCCTACGACGAGACATCGGGGCTGGCGCAGCAGGTCAACCGGCAGCGGCGGCGTGCCTCCGCGGTGGCCGCCGCCCGGGACGCTACCCACCGCGCCGTCCGGGCCGTCCTCCGGGCCGACCGCGACTTGGACGATGGCGGAGCCGTCCCATCCGACGCCTGGCTGGACCGGCCGACGGCGTTCGATGAGTCGGCTGAATGCGCCTCGGCCGTGGGGAGTATGTCAGTTCCCAGCCTCCGCTCCCAGGTCCTGTTGTTTGGGGACGAGGTGGCCTACTACGAGGATGCCACTGCTGCATCGGCCGCAGGCTCCGCGTCTGCGGCCGAAGCCACCGCCCGATCATCCACGGGCGCCTCCTTCTGCTTGGACGTGGATGACGCGGACGACGACGCAAGTGTCCGCACAGGCTTGACGGCGCTATCCCTTACGAGTAGGGTTGCGGCATCCGACGGCCCGGGGGGTTCGGCCACTGAGAGGAGGAGGCAGAGACAACAGCTCCAGATGGAGAAGAAGAGGAGGGAGAGGCGCCTCCGGCAGCAGCAGCAACAGCAATCGGCTTCGGAGGAGAGGACGACGACGGGAGCTGCAGCCACGATAGAAGACATCTTCGATCGCGCCTCGGCGTCGCGGCAGCAGGTCCTGTCTGGAAGTCGAGCTTACCTTTGCGACGTGCTGCACGATGCCTACGGAGCCGACCGCGCCGATATGGGTGACAGCTTGTTAGGCGGCCTAGGACCGAGAAGCCCAGAAGAACTGGCCCCATTCCAAGCGCTCCATGGGCGCAAGGGGCTGGCTAAGGAAGACCTTCATGCAAAGAAGGAATCATCGTCACCATGATCGTGAATCAATCGTGAATCGAATCGTGGTGAGAGGTTTTGCCGCATTTCGGTATTTCGGTTTACTAGTATACCCCTAGACCTACTAAAAAGAACAACGGAACAAGGGAGCCGAGCGCAAAGCTATCCTCACGTCACACTTAGCAGTCAGAGGAATGCTGTCCACGTCTTCACATCTACTTTTTCAGGGTCCTTCGCCATTTTTATTACTATCATAAACGTAGCGTTATATACTATGCCTGTATGATACAAACATACATGCATGCATGATGTATCAATAACGTCCGTGTGTGACATTTACGCTCGTAATGAGCTAGTGGCGCTGTTTCGGTGGACATCGTCCTTCCAATCTCTTCACCATGGTACTAACATTATCGTTCTTATATGTACACATTGAAACTGAACGGTTTTTTCCCTCTTCTTTCGTTCTTATTATTTTTGCGAACGCCTGTTTCAGCTTGTGCGTCACACGGGGGAATACGTAGAAAACAAAGCAAGTTACGCACACCACCCTCGTCCATCCCTTCCACGCATTCGTTTCGGAAGGATCAGTTCTGTCGATCCGCGACGGGGAGCGGACCGAGAGGCGCGCAGAATCTGCGCCATGAGCTGGAGCGAGCGCCGCCTGCACCTCCGTCGCGTCGGTGGAACCAGGCAGGGAAACGGCGGAACCGCAATGGGCGCCAGGCGGTCTCGTCTGTCGCCTCTGTCGGCGCCGACATGCTCCGTCCTTCCGTTTCCGACCCCTCCCCGGTTCTGGCGAAGGCAGGGCAGGCTGCGGTGGCTGGTGTGGGCCTCGTTTCTTGGCACCTTTCTGCTAGTCGGCAGGGTCAACGTCGGATTCGTGAGGCGCAGGAGGCGCCGGTCAAGCTCGGGTCCCAGTCCGACACCTATGCTGCGGGAGAGGTTCGACGCGGACAGCCTCGCCTCCCGTCTCCAGGGCAGGGGGGTCGTACCATGGAATTTGGCGGGCACGGGAAGGGACCGATCGAGGGACATGCTGGAGGATTGGTGGTTGGCCCACCCCGACGCCCCCGTGGGCCTGTCGTGCGCGGGCCCGTCCTCTCCCATGGAATCGGGGCGGGGGGAGAACGATGATTCGCTCCGATCGTCTTCAGGCGACGATGCCTTTGACCGAATGACCCTCCTGCACGCAGCCGGCGACAAGGCCGGGCTGGATTCTCTCTCGCGCCTGCATGTGACCCCTTTACCAACGGGCCTTGACGATACCTACTTCTACAAGGGCTACGGAATCGCACCCCCGGTTTTCCGCTCGAGAACGCCCGAGAGCGGCGGACAGCGGGTTCAGGTCGCCCTCGTCGTCCCCTTCGTGGAGTTTCAAATCAACAAGGTCGCCAACCTCCTCACAGAGCGCTGGGCAGCGTACCCCCCGTGCCTTCCCGACTCCCCCCGGCAGAGCGCTGATTTAGTCTTCTTCACCGAGCACCGACTCAGCGAGGACTTCCAGCGGAGGATACGTACCTACTACGCAGAACTGGGAACCCACAAGACTGGGTGCTTCCGCACCGACGAGCCCATCTTCCTCAGCCTGACCGAGGTCGATTCCAAGCTCTCCCACCTTGAGGGGGCGGCCTATTCCTTCTTCTCTCTCTTCCAGCTGCTGGAGAGGAGCTACAAGACCTTCGCGCTGGCCGAGCCAGACGTCACCCCCGTCCAGACCGGCTTCGTCCCTGCTTTGGTCCGCAAGTCATTCACAGTGAACTGCGACGCGGAGGGCTTCTGGCAGCTTGGGTCGCCCCCTCTTGCCAAAGACGTTGACGCAGGCATGCTCCAGGAGAGGGTGGACTTCCACATGAACGGCAACGCAATCTACGTCCTCGGCTGTCCCGACTTCGAGGACTATAAGTGTCGCGCCCAGACCTTCTACGTTCCCAAGGACGAATGCAAGAACGTGGCTGGCTGCTCGACTCACGAAGCCTACGAGGGAGGGTACGATCACGCCTTGTACCGGTTTCGGATGCATCCAGACAACTATGAGTACTCCCGCCTCGTCCTGCACAAATTCGCCTACTCTGACTTTATGCAGAACCGAGGGGAGGGAGTCTACGATCCCGTCGCCGTCGTCGAGCATTCCCCGTCGACGTACTTCGTCCACTCCAAGTCGATATTCCAGAACCAGGCTGCCACGATTCTCAAGGAGGTGTCTGTGAGCGTCATCAAACGAGACCCCTGCAACCGAGACTCG
>Ga0099799_10339_pt1 | contig 12889 bp, 4 predicted proteins | sample Uncmet6_SortLC_1_FD_89033 | JGI IMG/M metagenome (GOLD analysis project Ga0099799, IMG submission 89033) | Marine eukaryotic communities from CALCOFI LINE 67, Pacific Ocean - CN11_C50_N6_SortLC_1 | ecosystem: Environmental > Aquatic > Marine > Oceanic | place: Pacific Ocean: Monterey Bay...
CTCACCACTATTTATATTTATATTATATCCGTACGTCCCCATCATGGCTCTTTTTAATCCTTTCCTTTCGCGGTGGCGCAGTCTCCTCACGCCGGGGTCCATCGTCCGATGCCGCCGTCCCCGCCAGCGTCGTTAGCAGCGGTGTAGGAAGCAGCAGCGGCGGCGGCGGCGACAAGGGTCTTCGACCACGCGAAAAGCAGACAAATTACAGCATACCCAGCGACGCCATGACCAGCTTCCCAATCGTTAAGCACGCTGCGGTCAGGCTGGTAAAGGTGGACGCGCTGCCCCCGGCCCGCATGGGCGGGGTAGTCATCCATCAGCCCCACTCCGTGCGCTGCAGTGGTGAGATAGGCAACACGAACGCTTCGTTCCTAACCTTAGCGCGCAATGTCACCCTTGAAACTCCTCAGTGGAGATCGAACAGATCTCTGGATTGTGCCGAGCAGCAGTTTGAGGCCGAGGTGAGAGCGAGATACGCAGGGCTCATCTCGGGGCCGTCGTCGTCCAGGACTGGCGGGAAGCGGGGCTCGGGCCGCAGGAGTATCGGGGGCAGTCAGTTCGGCTCTGGTGCCGACGGCAGGCCCAAAAAGAGGGGGCGGAAGTCTAAGGCTGACAAGGAGAAGGAGCTACGAGAGCAGCTTGCGGCGCTAGAGCCAGCCAGTTTGAGTCGGGATACTAACAGTCGTCCAAGGGGGGTAGTCGCTACGCATAAAGGTGAGGAGTTGGGCGTCAATGAGGCACAATCTAGATCCGTCTCGCCCATGCCTCCGAGCGAGGGGGGGGGGTGACAATGGAACAAAAGTTCTGGTCGATTACGTCTCAACATATGGACCCACGCCCAGTCTTGAGGATGACGAGATGATGCTCGCCTACCTTCACGGTCGGCATGGAGGCGATGTGGAGGTCGCTAGGCTCAGTCTCCTGTCACATCTGTCCATGGGAAGGGCCGTGCAGGCCAGGCGGAACATGAAAAAGCAACGGGAGCGGGAAGAGGCGGAGGGAGGGTCGCTGTCGGATATGCTTTATCCTTCTGATGTTTGGCGTAGACGATTCGAAAGATTTTATACTTCAATGACTGGCGACTTGCGCAAGAGTAAGCGAGAAGCTGGTAGATATCCTTATGGGCTACACGACGGCAGTGGAGTGGACATGTGGAACGCCGTCGCGGTAGATGTGGAGCCGTCGACTGGCGGTGTTCCCCTATCAAATCCTAGCATTGCACCTTTCAAATACAATGGTACTAGTGAAGGCGGTCGTGATTCCAAACATGATAAATACGATGAGGAGGAAGAGCTTCGGAAGCCATGGCGGCTTGCACTGGAGTGTGCGGAGGCAATAGTGGCCAGGACGGCTGTGACACCAGACACGAACGGTGTAACTAACAGTTCTTCATCCATAGGCGCAATTTCAGCGCCCAAGCCGAGTCTTCGCGACCTCATTATACTCCTTCGCAAGGCACATACCCTTCCCAGGCCAGAAGAGGTATTCCCCAAGCGTGACACCTCCGTCAAGCGAATTTCAACATGCATGAACACTATCATTGATCTTGTCTTTGCAGCCCGCAATCGCCTCGCTGCCCTCAACGACAAAATATTTGACGAAGATGTAGATGGAGTAGTTCTCACCGAGCTGCGGATTCATATAAACAGTCTTGAGGAGAATAGTCCTGTTGTGTTAGAGGAGGTGATTGCAGCAAGAACAATGCTTGAGGCGGCAGCTCAGTGGGAAGAGCGGCTTGACAGAGTTTTAGCTGGAGACTTATCTGGAATGTTTTCCCTTCAAGATTACAAAGGGAAAAATGATAATGTGTGCGTCCTGACTGCAGCCGAAAGAATGGTCAAGAAGGGGGAAAGGCTTGCATTGAGACCGCGGAGCCTGGTGGCGCTTAAGAAGCGGGTGGATAGGGCGCTCTTGCTGAGGGGAAAGCTTCGCCAGACGAATGATGTGAGTTATTATTTGGAACAGATTCATAACCCCCGAGACCCTCAAATACTGCGTTATTACCCATGCTTCGCTTCATCAACCTGATACCCTCCAATGTTGTTACTTCATTTTTATGTTTCAGGAAAAGGGCGATACAATGAAGCAATTTTCAGCCCTTGTACGAGAGGCTAATAAGATCGACCTGGCCTTTCCCGAGGTTGCTGCTCTTTCTTCGACCCACCAAGCGGCAGAAGAGTGGACCGACAGGGCTACGGTTGCGATGCGGTCGCAAATGTCACTAATGGAGATGGTTGAGCTTGTGGAAAGCGGTAGGGGAATGCCTGTGAACTTGTCAGACCTTCTAGGAAAATTACAATCTCGAGTCGACGAAGCGAAGGAGTGGATCAATGATCTCAAAGAAGCTGTTCCAGAATCTGCGGACCTTGCGAACTCGAGCACCAAGGCTTTCTACGCTGACCGACTGAAATGGCTCAAAGCCATCCGCGGGGCTCTCACTGAGGAATCCGAGTCAGGTAAAAAGCACCTGCTGCAGCTTGCTTCTGAAGGATTGAGGATCCCCGTCGATATGCTGGAGCACCAATTGCTCCAGATCGAGATCGACGCCCGAAACTGGACACTTAAAGCCAAAAGGTGGACCGAAAAAAGGGGAAAGATTGATGATTTGTTCGATCATCTGGCCAAGGGAGAGGCCATTCGCGATCGAGTGCCAATTGACAAGGATGAGAAAGACAGGTGGAAGCTTGATGCCGAGGCCGACCTTCAGAACATAGTTCGTGTGGCCGACGCGTGGTACAAGAAGTATCGTCAGTACATTGAGGGCGATAGGAGGCGAAATCGGTCGCAGATAGTAATTTCGCTGCCTCTTCTACGACAGATTGTTAACGAGCTCAATGATATCCAGGCCAATTTAGGTAACCCGTCTGTAAAGATGATTCGCATTCTGAACCAGGCAGAGACCTGGTGCGAAGAAAACAAGGAAATTCTTGTTAGATTTGGAGTGAGTATCGATATAGCACAGAAGGTGGAAGGCGTGCCTAATGGCCTAGACAATTCTGCTCAGAACTCAGTGAGTATGGATCTTTCCAAAAAGATAACGTTTGATCAGCTGAAAGAAGCTGTCGATAGTGCTGCATCGGATGTATCCCTGGACCTTGAAGAAGCTCTTGCACTTAAGAAGGTGCTGAATGCTCAACAGCAATGGTTTGATCGAGCAACGGGGGTCGCATCAAAGAGAAGCAAGCGGCTCGGAAGGAGTAAGAAGAAGTCCGGACAGAAAGAAGCGCCTGGAAAGCATGGTCTTGAGGATCTTGTGGCCCTAGTTAACGAGGCGCCAAATCTTCTCGTAGATGCGACGACGCATTTGGAGCGGATTAATATGCAGCTCAGTTCTATACAATCCTGGAGGCTCCAAGCTCATGCTACCCTAGGCGAAATCACCATTTCTCTTACTGAACTGCGGAAGGAGAGAACCCGACATTTAGGCCCTCCTGAAGACTTTCTTAGCAGTCCTGCTGCAATCTTTGTTGATATTGAGGACTGCGACGAGGCCAAGGCTGATTACCAAAGTAGGGATAGCAATGCCAGAGAAAAACTGGATGCAGTGAAAAAGGAGGCATCAATGGATGTCGATCCCCAAAATGATGTTGTCAGTCACGAGGATCAAGCGTCGACCCAACGTTCAAACGGAAATGAAGTCGCAAGTGCCCACGTAATGATTGCAAACTTCCTTCGTGGAGCGCAGGCCCAGGAAGTCTACACTTTGGAAGAAGAGCTTGCTGAGCTTCTTGGAAAGGTGTCTGAATGGCTAGCGAAGGCTGCATTTTTCATCCTCAAGCCTGCCAGAATCTTTAAAAGGGGGAACTTCAAAGAATTTGACGAATTCATTGATAATGCGAAATACCTGCTCCTTACTGCTGAAAGTCCGGACCTTCTGCACGGGATTGAGATTGATGGTGTTAAGGTTCCATCGGACCTCACCACTATTTGGTCCTCATTGGTGCGCGACGAAAAGATCCGGTTGGAAAAGTTGAAAGATCGCCGGGATCAGTTCAAGGATTGGGAAGAAAGGATACACGAAATTCTGATGGAAGACGAGAAGAGACTTTCTCTCGATGTCCTGAAGGGTCTCTTGAAGGAAGGCGATATCTATCCAAAGGCTGCTGATGCCGTGAAGAAGCTGCAAGCTATCGTCGATGTGGCGAGTGCATGGGCGGAAAAGACGGCTGCTCTCATCGAGTCTAGCTCCAACGCGCCCATCAGTATGCAGGTTGCCAAGGCCTACATAGACGAGGGCGACAAGCTCAAGATTACCTGTCAAGAGTACCGTGTACTCCGCAATGGCTTGCGTCAAATAAGAGGCTGGATCCTGAGGGTTAAAAAGATCACTGCAGCCAACGACGAGGGCACCACCCACATCAGCGACATCAGGGATCTTATCGCCGAGCATAAAACCTTCCTCGTTCAGATGCCGGAAGAAATCGCCAAACTGAAGGATATGATGTGCGGATATTGTATCTGCCGAAAGCCGTACGACGGTTTCATGGTCGGGTGCGATACATGCGACGAGTGGTACCATGGCCCTTGTATTGGTTTGACCGAGCAACAGGCGGAGAAGTTTGATAAGTACATGTGCATAAGATGTGTCACTCAGAAGCAGTACAAGATGTGTACCGACACCGTTCTCAATGTTGTAAGGAAGTGGACATCTTCGAAAGACCTGGCGAAGTCTCGAAAGGAATTCAACCAACGGCACCAGCGAAAGATCCGCGAGAAGAAGCGCGACATTGAGAAGCTCAAAGCGACAGTGGACAAAATAGCGGTAGATCTCAATAGTCTTGGGTTTGATCTGACGGAAATGAACCAAGATCCTTCATCCGTGGCCAGACCTTTGCCCATTCCGGTGGAATCAGATCTGGAAGATAGAAATGTCTCAGTTTCAGATCCATCTAGATTACCTTCCGCCGGTATCGAAAAGGCAGAGAAAGAAGCATCACCAGCTCAGCAGGGAGCGCTAGTGCCGGTAGACACAAAATTTAGCGACGCCGGCACGAGTGGGCTCACAGTAGCAGCTGAACCAACAGTGCTTCAATTGAACCCTCCAGTTGGTTCGCAACCCGGAGCCACTAATTTAAGTCTGCCAGCACCAGAGTCAAGATCCCTGGTCGCCCCGCTACCTGTCATTCAGCTACGCGAGAAGCATAAGAGGGCCCAGGAGTCACTAGCGAATGCCCATCGCCGACTGGTGAGCCTTCATGACATTACCAAAGATCTAAAGAACCAAGAAGAGCGCGAGGATGCCTTGAAGGATCCTCTACGAAATTGGTGTATTATGCTTCGTAAGTATGTCCTGATCACTGCGACAAAGGAAGAGGCCGAAGCGAGTCGACCTTTAAGCAATGGCAATATATCTGCTCCAATGGTAGTTATAGTTGAGTTAGCCAAGACGAACGGCCTCGCTGATATTCCCGACGTCGTTGATGTCATCAACTCCCTCGGATGCTTGTCGTGGTGTCTAAGAGCACTCACGCTGCTTGCGAAGAAGTCAGCGTTTGATGATATGCGGGCATGTATAGAAGCTAATGATACCGGTTCCTTCAAGCTGCCAGAGGAGAAGTGTGTCCGTATGATAAAGCCAATCTTGTCTCGTGCTAGATTGTGGCAGGAGAAGGCCGTTCGAGCCCTTCGACCAATCGCGGGTGAGATCTGCCCATATGACGTGGTCTACCTTCAGAGAATCCTTCTTGAGGTAAAGGATATTCCTTTTATCATGTCGGAGGAGTCTCGCCTTATCAATACGATCGAGGACAAGGGTGCGAGGCACTGCTTCTGTGGCGGTCCCAGCGACGGGAGCCTCATGATTGGCTGCGACAAGTGCGAACGATGGTTCCACGCCAAGTGTGTCGACTTTAACAGTTCGGAAAGCTTTGCCGATCAAAGCAAATGGATGTGTCCCTCATGCATAGCCAAGGCGTCTGGTGCGTCAGCTGCAATGAATGGTGCTGACGATTTACCCGTGCCTGCGACTAGCGTCACCTCCACAGTCGGTTCGGAAGAATATCTGCCTCCAAATGATCCCAAATCCATACCACCCGAACCTAACGCCATATGTATAGCCGACGTGAGTAACCTGGAAGGCATATCGTCTACGGGAGGACCACCGAAAGAGATGTTCGATCGCAATGACGAGCGTTCGCCGCACGCACCCAATCCCGATATTCTTTGGCCTCCATTTGGCCTTCTTCACAGCAAGACAGCACTTTCTGCACTAGGCGTGGCGTGTGTCAAGGACATTCCGGATCTTATCGGCACTGATAACCCTGAGGAGGTTAGTGCGGAAGGTGTCGCCCAAGATATTGCTCCTATACAGAAGCCAAGCCCGTCAACGGGTTCATCACCACCACCGGAACCTAGACCTACTCAGGAGATCTTGTCTCCAACACCGCTTTCAGGCAAGCCCGTAGACGCTGCACCAATAATTATATCAAATGAGATGCCGCCACCTCAGCCACGAAACGAAGACACCCAGATAGAAGGTGGTCCGACCCTCAGCGAGTCTGAGAAGGCATCTTTATTTTCTGCTCTCGTCATTGACACTGTGGCAAGGGGGAAAGTATTCGAATCATCAGTTGCAGGCGCCCGTGCTCCTTCTGATTCTGCACCTGCTGCCGCAGACGGTGGCGAAGACGCTTCTGACCAGTCTGCTCGGGTCCAGGCACAGGCACAGGGCCCTAATCCTGTTTCGACTCCGTCCAAGGGTAGTCCTCCTCTAAAGAAACGGTTCATGGCGGCGATGAATAGTCAAATTGCCGCAGCCTCCGAGGAAACCACTGCGGTTCCTACTTATGGAGGTCAAGCCAAAGAATTCGGAGGAAAGGTTGACAATGAGGAAGTTACTTCGTTAAGATGTGAGACTATGAACATAAGCCCTGATTCCTTCGCTAGCAAAGCCGAAACGGTTAGTGATATGCGTGGTCAAGCACAAAAGGAGGAACTGCCGATGGAAGTATCAGCATCGTCCTCTTTGCCGGAAATTGGTAAAAGTGAGGCTAAGGACAACGACAAGGCCATGACTGATGCCGATCAATAGCAAAATGAGCTCTTCAAATCAAAAGCCTTGCAGGAATTTTATTCATACCCTACTCTCCTACGCACGTACTTTCACTGTACTTACAATATAGCTACTCTAGGACTGTACTACTGTACTCTAGTAGTAGGACTCCAGGGTCGGGAAATACTAAGTACTACTCTACGCTCGTAGTATGCATACTCTCTAGTAGCTTGCGCCGCGCTCCATGCTCCGTACGGAGACGTGTCGTCACCCGGAAGTTATGCTGTAGCATCGGGTGCACCGTAGATCCAGCTAAGAGAGGCGATGAGCGATGAGGCGATTCATCAATTAACTGTAGTTTGCACGCTATCTTACCATGGGGAGAGATGCGGCCGTACAAGATCTAATGCAATGCCGTGGCTGCATCGACGCCAAGTACGATGAGGTTGCTTTATCTGGCGCACCACTAACCCCTCCTCCATTCACGGACCCCACCTTTGTCGCTGCCAGGCGTGTACAAATAGATAAAATGGAAATGGACGACAAAGCCATCGTTCTAGATAACGCGTCTTCGGAACTGACCGATTTCCCGGGCCCATCGCGGCTCTTAAGGTCTAAAAGTATGGCTGGGGGGAATGTTTTAATACCCCTCGATGATAATCGGTCTGATACCGAAAATGCTAATCGCGCATACTGGATACAGCGCAAGATTGGTAAGACAGCCTTTGGCACTGTACGCATAGGCTACGTCTTGCGGCGTTGTGGAAGTCCCTCCGACGAACAAAATGCGCGCGCGTTGGTGTCCGGGCGATGGACTTTGACTCCACGAGTGAATGATAACAACAATTTTAGAACTGGGGAGGAATATGAAATGGTGGCAATCAAGCAATATGAAAAGAGAAAGCTCGACCAGGCAAAGGGAAAGGGCATCAATGATCCATTTAATGACTTCAGTGCTTCGCAACTTCTGTCAGGCCATTCTCCTGACGAATCTCACATCTTGGGCGTAAAGGAACTTTTGACTGACGGTCAATTTCTCTATGCGATCTTTCCGTATTGCGATAGTGGTAATCTGCACACGTATGTCAAACGCAACGGACGCCTCGACGAAGTCGAAGCTAGGTATTTCTTCAGGCAAATACTCGACGCCCTGGAGCTTCTTCAGAAAGTTGGGGTTTGTCACCATGATATTTGTCTTGAACACATCTTGCTACATAGAAATGGCTGTTTCTTGGTTGGAAAGAAAAATTGCCTCCGAATACCCTACATGGACAAGAGCACTACACAAGGCAATGATAAGCCGGATGGGAAACCTCGCATTCGGCGCCTCATTCTGCCGCATGGTCCGTTGTGGCAGAAATACGCTGCCCCTGAGCTCCTTTCCAACGAAGCAAGTTTTGATGGCCATACGACAGATCTATGGTCGGCTGCTATTGTCCTCTTTTCTATGTTGTTCGGTGGACCTCCGTTTATCTGGGCCAGCAAAGACGACCCGCGATTCGTGGCCATATCCGTCCAGGGGAAGCTCAGCGTAATCGCAACAAATAGTTTCGGTAACGTTGAAAGTAGTGGAGAGAACTTAAGTCAAGACGCGGCAGATTTGCTTCAGCGTATGCTCAGGGCCGATCCAAAGGGTCGATTGTCATTGGATGAGGTGAAGAACCACCCTTGGGTTGTATCCGAATCCAATGGAAGGCCGCACCTGACCCATAAATATCAAAATCTCGTGGAACAGAAGAAGGATTCAGTGTAAGTGCCTTTCCGGTGTTAATGTGGGGCGCTTAGCCATATACCTCGTGCATATCGAGCACTGCGGTGTCAAGTTGTGTACATTCCTTTGTTTGGTTGGAAGAAATCTAACTAAATGCACCCCTTTTTGCACTCATTTCTAGTGGCGAGAGACTCCCCACACCATCTGAATCTTTAGAAAAGACCGAGAAGGTCCGGATGAAGCAATTCAAGAAAGAGGAAGGTCGAAGACGCGCAAAAGAAATCGCCATGGAGCGGAAGGAGCAAGCTCGGCTACATGAACAGGGTTTGGGTGAAGTTGGCAGGAGTGGGAGACACGGCGCGCGAAATCAAGATCGACACAAGCAATTTGTGAGGTGGCTCATCCAAACATTTCCTCAGTTGCAAACCGAGTCGGCCGGGAACACAAAATCTCTTCCCATCCAAGTATTAGACGTCGCTGGTGGGAAGGGGGAGCTTGCAGCTAGGCTATCAATGTGTCATGCCATAAATGTTGTTGTCGTCGACCCAAGACCTGCAGATGTTGCTAACTGTTTTGAAACTGTCGTGTTACCTAGGCTGCCTAAGAAATGGCAGCAGCGAATACGCCAGCAATCTGACGAAGATGCAAACTTCGTAAGTAAGAAAATTAATAGTAGAGTCAGCCAGCTGGTGACCACACTGGACGACCGCACAATAAATTCGGCGGCAATTCAAGATGCGATCCGATCTTCCTCGCTCCTTATTGGAATGCATGCCGATTCGGCCACCGAGGCAATTGTTGATGCTGCGCTTGCAGCAGATAAACCATTTGTCGTTGTTCCGTGTTGTGTCTTTCCCCGACTATTCCCGCAGAGAAATGTCGAAAGAGAGGATGGTAGCCACATCCCTGTGCGCACCCACCAACAGTTCGTCGAATACTTACTGCAAAAAGATAGTAGATTCGTCAAAGATTTGTTACCATTTGAGGGCCGTAACGTGGCAGTATTGTGGAAAGGGGAGAAAAGCGCAAGCAATAATGGTACTAGACCATTGACTTGTCCCAGAGATGGCACAAATCGTCTAGCACCATACAATCCTACACACACGTCCGCCATATCGATGGCAATTGATATGCTCCATTTGCAATCCAACGACGTCTTGTTTGATCTTGGATGTGGAGATGGCCGGATGTTGATCAAGGCTGCGCAAAGAGTAGAAGGGATTCGATGTGTTGGCATAGACATCGATAGCACCCTCATTAAATGCGGCCAAGATTCAATCGCAAAATTACAAGAAACATCTCCAGGTAGCTATTTGGACAGAAGCAGCATTGATATTCGCTGTGGTGACGTTCTTGAAGAGATTGAGGCTATAGGTCATGCTCCGACGCGGAGCACTGGAGAGACACCTATTCAGAAAATGACTTTGCTGGATGAAGCGACAGCAGTCTTTGTCTACCTCCTTCCTACCGGTCTGGAGAAGATTAAGCCTCTCCTGGATGAGGCTGCCACGAGAAGGCAAAAGTGTGGTGAGCCCTTTCGAGTTGTGAGCTACATGTTTAAGATTCCCGGCATCATTGCGAAAGAGACGTCGTTGGAAACTAAAGCGAAGTGTCCACTCTACCTTTACCATTGGGAACGCTGAACTATTCTTTTTATTTTAGGGCAGCAATCAGGTTTAAGTTATTTATTGATCAAGTTTAAGTTATCCCCTCGTCTACCTTGGCACCGATTGAAAGCGGCGCAAACTCGATGTGTCCGTCACGTTTCTGCTTCGCGATTTTCCCCACACGACTTTTCCCTGCTTTCCAGAAGGCTACGACTATCAAAGTCGAGCCGATTACCATACTTATAGTTGCAGCAAAGGGACCTACAAAGAACGGAAACCCTTTCTCGTCGCCTCCCCCTAAAGGGCTCATTCCCGTTTCATCCATCAAACGTGTGCTAAATATGTCCCGGCACATAGCCGTCATCTTCCAACAAGTATTACTCCTCGAAGAAATCATAGCATCGCGCTTAATCCCGCGCGAAACACTCTCGATGCATTCAACATAGTTCCATCCCCAGCCCTCGTGCAGACCATGTAAGTCATAATTACGTTCTGCGATCATAGTGCAGCTGGACCAGCATGACGCCCAGTCCAAACCATACCAGTCGGCGCAATTCAAGGATTCGTCCGTCCAAATTTTGCATGCGCTATCGCAGGCTCCAACATAATGCTCCCCATCCAAAAGTGCGAGCTGGATATTTTCAGTGCACATTGAATCGGAATCCAATCTACAATCAGCATCGGGCCCAACGCCGATCCTTAACTTTATTCCTTCTTGCAAGACGAGATGAGTATCATCGTGAGGACCAATATGGTACAGATCTTCGAGTTTAATGCGCCATTTAACTTCAACTTCCTCCCCTGGAAGAAGCATAACCTTATCGAAGTGTTGCAGACGCTTGTATTCTGGTGTGACGTATCTAGTTTCGTCAAAGAGGAAGAAAAGAACAGAATGCGATTGTGCTGTCGTCCCCGAATTTCTAACTGTGACAGATACGAAAGGAAGCGAAACATTATTCTGCCTTCCTGGCGACAGTACGATTTTTTGAGCACTTACCCGAAGAAAATCATATTCAATAATGTTATAGTTCAGGCCATGCCCGAAGGGCCATTGTACATCGCAACGATTTGTTTTCCAGTGCGGCAATTCGTCGTCACCGCGTGTGCACTGGTCGGTAACGGCGCTATTGTAAGGTGTTCCACCACCGTCGGTAGCTCTCGGGTAACTAATTGGAAGACGAGCAGAGGGGTTGGTCTGACCAGTAACTAAGTCGATAACAGCGCGGCCACCATCAGGTCCCGGAAGGAAGGCAATGAAGATGGCATCTACAAGATTAGGCAGTGCACCAAGAACCCGAGGTCTGCCACCGAAGTAAACGAGGATGACCTTACCAGTAGCAACTGAGGTCACCTTCTCCGCAAAATCAAGTTGGCCTTGTGCCAATCGGAGGTCTGTAATATCACCAGGTTTCTCTGCATAATTTTCTTCTCCAATACAGACGATAACATAATCAGCAGATTCAAGTTCATCTGGCTGCGCCCCATCATCTTCTTGACACTCTTGCCCTAAAATTGACACCCCACAGCTTGTCGTCACTGCCCATTCCCGGACAGTCTTAGCGGCATCTACAATGTTAGTACCGTATGAAAAGTTAGAATCCGAAGGACTCCCTTGCCAGTTGATGGTCCAGCCTCCGCTTTGGTATGACAATGAATTGGATGTTGGACCTGTGATATGAACTTTTGCGGCCCCCTCGATGGGAATAACTTCATTTCTGTTTTCAACAAGAACAATGCTCTGACGGGCCATATCAAGGGCTGCACCTCTATCCTCTGGGCTCCCCACCGTTATTATAAGGGGACTATTCGTTGTCATCCTGTGTCGCTCCTCATACATTCCGAGTAACACCTTTAGGGCGACAACCCGTTCCGCCGACTCGACTATTCGACCTATATCGATTGATTCCGGTATAGGAGGAAAGCTTGTGGTAGCGTTATTTTGACGGATCACGGAAGAATGAACACTAGCGATAAAGAGCTCAACATCATGAGGTACCATGCTCATGTCAACACTGCTATCTCTCAGCACGAGCTTGACAGCCTCGTCGTAGTCCGCCGCCACTCTATGCCAGTCGACGAGATTCATTACTTCTCGGTAATCAGTTACCAGGACTCCCTCAAAAGAAAGATCGTCGCGCAGCAGCTTTCTAGTGAACTCAAAGTTGAATACATTTGGCACACCGCTAGTTTCTGAATACGACTCCATCACTGTTAACGCACTATCTCTACCCGAACGTAATGCCCTTCTCCACGGCACCAAAAAGTATTGATAAAGGTGCCGTCTTGGAATCCACGCAGGACTGCGGTCATGACCACTTCTTGGCATGGAATAACCGATAAAATGCTTTGCGCACGCAGCGGCCCGACTTGGTACAACCCTTTTGTCCGTATCAGGTGCCTGAATTCCCTTGATCAGCTCTGCTCCCATTACCGAAGCGAGGTGAGGATCTTCACCCATGGTCTCGTATACACGTGACCACGCCGGGTTCAAAGCCAGCCCCAAGATGGGTGAAAACAGCCATGTGATTCCAGCGGCTCTTGTATCTTTAGAAGCGAGAGTTCCCGCCCTATATGCCA
>Ga0099799_10340_pt1 | contig 12888 bp, 11 predicted proteins | sample Uncmet6_SortLC_1_FD_89033 | JGI IMG/M metagenome (GOLD analysis project Ga0099799, IMG submission 89033) | Marine eukaryotic communities from CALCOFI LINE 67, Pacific Ocean - CN11_C50_N6_SortLC_1 | ecosystem: Environmental > Aquatic > Marine > Oceanic | place: Pacific Ocean: Monterey Bay...
TGAGCGTTGTCCGAATCGTTACCGATGGAGACAGCCCCTCCGCGCGCGGTGGACATTCAGCTGCGATGGCGGAGGATCAGGTCATCATATTTGGTGGTTCATGCTACACTTCCGGCGGAAGATTTGCGTACTTTAACGATACTTTTACTCTTGACACAGAGCATCATCTGTGGCACAACGTAGCCTGCTCTGGGGAGGCGCCAACACCTCGATACGGGCATTCCGCGGAGTTGATTGGCTCACGGATGTTCGTCTTTGGAGGTCGTGGGGAAGTCGGCACGCTGAGAGATATGTATTTCCTTGACTTAGTTGAATGGAGCTGGGTCCCTCTGTCAGTTACAAGCGCATGTCCATCACCCAGATTCTTTCACGCATCCTTGCTTGTGGGCAGGAAAGTTGTGGTCCATGGTGGTTGGGATGGCCACATGCAGTGCATGGGTGATCTTTGGGTCTTTAACTCTGATACTTTTACGTGGGTACAGCCTAGGTGTGCAGGAATTCAACCATCGCCGCGATATGGCCACTCTCTCAGCCTGCTCACTGACGGTCGTATCTTGTGTTTTGGTGGCTGTACCGTTAGTTCAATATTTCCTGTGCCGCAGTATCACAATGATTTGCGCCAACTCGACACCGAGACTATGATCTGGACGAAGTCAACTATTCAGGGGGGGGAACCGCCTTCGAAGAGGCATGGTCACACAACAACTAAAGTTGGCGATGGTTTAATTGTATTTGGAGGTTGGGGCAGTGGGGGCCTTCAGAATAGAACTTGTAATCAAGAAGGTTCAGGCTCGTTCCGCCTACTTGAATCAAGCCCTGGAACCTCCATTGAGCGATGGACCGTTCCCCAAACTTATCAGGAAGTTGCCCACAAGTATGGCCACACCATGAGCGCTGTGGGCACAAGACTATACATCATTGGTGGCTGGAATGGAAAGCAGGCCACATCGGACATCTACCAAATCCACCTCGAGTGAGATTGCCAACTCTTTGAGACTAGCCCCTTAGATCTCCGCTGTCCCTCACCAAGAGTTGCGGTCATTTGGTTAGTCAGTGTGAAATGGTGTGGATGTTAAAGTGTATAGCTCAAGACGTCTGGTTGGCGCTCTCCCTGAGAGGTTATATCTAGGCGCCTAATCTTGCCAGTACCCAAGATAACGCACACTTTTGCAGGTGCACGGCCCGAAGCACTACATAGAGCGCCTTCTCCATGATGACACATAAAATTAACAGCCCGAGCCGCTTTAGGTGTACGTGTAGAAATCTTACCTGCGGGGCGTTAGCTTGGCGATCAGCCCAGCGTATCCGAGTCACCCTGGACGTTGCAGGCTCCGCAGGTGAATAACTCGGCCTGGGGCGAACTTTGAATAGCGGATGACTCGGAGACGCTATTTACCCTGAGAGCTTAAAAATATACTTCTAGTAGTAGAAGAAACGTCTTCATAATTTTTCTAGGTTGGCATTAACCGGTTCGGTAATTTGCCTATTATTACCCCTCGAAGGGGATCCGGGGTAAATAACCCGCTCACTGGCAATATTTATTTATTATAATAACCCGACGGTTCAAAGTTCTTCGACTAAACCCGTTTAGTGAGATTACCGAAAGAACCCTCCGGACGAACGGATGGGCGCAAGCAGCCCGTTGAGCTGTTGGATACGTACAGGTGCGCCAAAGCAAGTACCAAGTCATGCCAGTGTGGCCCGGCGCGGCCCAGGCCCGCGCCAATGGCCCGTGAGGCCCCCTCCCCTACCCCTCTATAAGATCCTGAGGTAAATGACGCGTACCAACCGGTAATTACCCGGGTTATTAACCCCGGGCGGCGCCAGGGGTAATATGCCAACCTAGTAATTTGTTGCTGCTGGAGTACTCAGGCTAGACTCGGAAGCAATGGTTCAAGTTTATTTTAGTAAACGAGGCTATTTGCCCCCACCGTGACAGTTTGAGCTCGCTTTCCGCGCGCAGGGCAACCGCAACGATCGCGTACTAGTAGAGCGGCGTAGGAAGTGCTGGGCACTCGTCCGTCTCGTGCCTTAAGCGCCGCGCGCGCTGAAAGACCGCGGTTCAGCGGTCTTCCAGGGCCCGAGAGCTGCCGCTCTCCGCGAGGCCCAAAGCCGGAGCGGCGCGAACGGCAAATATATCTCCAGGGTGCTGGTAGAGAAGGCACACCGGTTCGCCTCTAGTCTCCAGAAGCCCACACTGCCACCGGCCAGTTTTCCATCGGGGGGCCATATATCGGTAGGATCTGTTCTTGACAAATTCGATCGGTAGGACGTGCATATATGTTTCCCGTGGACGATAGAATGATCACAGTCTACACTCCCCGCCTGGTGTGCATCGGCGTCTAATACGCCGTTGGAACACCTCCGCCTCGTCTCAGAAGGCTCGCGTGCCCGAGGGGCCTCGGATGCCTTGGCGCGTCGCCGTGCCCGCGACACGGCCATGAGGCAGCGAAGATCATTATTGGCGCGTTGCAACCAATGACGCCTCAGCCTGAATGGGACTTTGAAGACCACTACGACGGGGCCGAGAGGCAGTCAGCTCGAAACCAGAGTGTCTACTAGGGCCCGGGGCTCGCCGCTAATTGATTTATATTTAGCCTTAATTTACTCTGTGACAAATGTGCTCGTCAGGTAAGCCCAAACTGTGTTTTCTTGTCACGTGGTTCGCCCACTAAGCTCACAACACGCGACACGCTCAAAGTTTGGCGGGGCGATGCACGAGGCCGGCGCGAGGAAGACTACTCGGAATCGCACAGCAGGACGGGGCCCAGGGTCTCGTCTCTATCTGGCTTTTTAGTCGGGTTTCGCGTTGTTCCGGTTTCCGGACTTTTGAGACTGCCAACATTGGTCTTGGATGTTTTTATTTTAAACTGAGCACTTAGGCTGCAAACTCTTAGGCTGCAAACTCGGGTTCCGACTGGTGCGGGCTGGCTGCCGACTTCTTCTTGTCCTGGCCGCACCGCGTGTCCGAATGCCACTACTTGGATCGCTGTGGGCTTTCCAGCGCACCGACCCGTGGCATTCGCCGTGGGCTTTCCAGCGCCCTGAGCCTGCTAGTCGGAGGGGGCAGAATTCGGGTTGAGGACCTCCTGCGCGCGATTCCTGGCGTGCTTTGTAGGGGGGGGCTAGAGGGGCTAGGGTAAGAGCTTGGAGGGGGGGTCCGGTTTAAAAGCCCCTGGGACGCTCCGCCGCCCAAGATCTCGGTGCAGGCATGGCAGGCATTTCGATTGGACAACAATCGTGACCGTCACGACACGCAACAACAAAGACAGTGGAGCTCTTTTCGCAATCTGCAATCCGCATCTGGCTGTGGCAGTAGTATGGAGGACGCGTTAGTTGCCACATCTTGCCGCGGAGACCTGCTAATTGTGACGCAGAATAATGCATTGGGCTACAGCCACCATGCATTTCAGAAGCTCTACCCGGTGTGCATCCCCCACAAGAGGTTGGAGCACACTTCGCTTTGCATTGTACGCTTTAATCATAAAGCTGATGCAGTTATCCTTGCGGGGCGCCATTTTTTGGGTGTTGCGAGCGATCAGAGAACACACAACAACGTCTTTTTATGCGAGTTTCTAGGTGTTGCCTCCACCACGCGACCAAAATGGCGCGCTGTGCCCTTCAGATGAGTGGAGACTGGAGATATTCCTCAATGATCCCAGCAACTCTAGTTCCACTCAAATCTTGGATGCAACTTTTCCGCAACAATTTGATAACCACATCTGCACAATCGATGCCTCAGGTGTTATTACGTTTTGGGATATTTATGGGGGAGACACAACATCTCTCATAACTGGTGTTCCTCATGTACAAATGCTCTGCTTTGGATCAGAGCAGCACAGCCAGTGTAACAGGATCTTGGCCTGTCAACTGCATGTGCCTTAGGCACAGCCGCTTTGGGGTTTTTCTTCTTGCACCTAATCAGCTCGTCACTCTATTTCCCGTGGCACCACGGCAAAGCTGTGCTTCACAGAGTGAAGTTTTTGCTCTTAGAGATGCGTGTGTTGATGGCTGGAATTATGCAAATAGCAATGAAACTCAAGGAAAATGGGAAAATCCATTGCGATGGCTCTATGCTACCTTTCCATACCTCATAAACATTTCAAGTGTGGATAGTAGTGAGGCTACAAAGAGCAGTTTCTCTTGGATTGAAGGAGAAGAGCAAAGAAACTTTGATCATGAACCGCCTTTGATCCAATCATTTACATTGAACTTACGTGGCAGTTCTCCGCTGCAAATGGTTGCACGTGACAGAGACGCACTAACGATCCTTCTCATAGCCACTGATGATGGCCATGTCGACGTGATTCTCTGTGGAGTTGATATTTTCATGCCTGCATGGCGTACTCAGGAAAGCTTTATGATGCATCATATTGAGTCTCTGTTTGTTGCTGATGCGGTGGAGGAGGCTGCTTTGCGCTTGGAAACTTCAGGCTGTGGTATACACTATGTTGTCAGGCATGATGTGACCACTATCCATTTACTTAGCTTGATTGAGATCATTATGAAACAAAAGGATGCCTTTTTAGACATCAAGTCCGCAATCTCAAAAAGTCCAGCCCGCTGTAGTCACACCTTCATTTCTTCAGACCCACACCTAAAGGTTGTGAGCAGTTGTCTCCTTGGAGGCAGTGCAAGCCATTCCGCGACAATGCTGTGTTTGTCCCTGCGTCACTGCGCCATATTGCTAAGATATCACTCCGCTCTAACCCTTGTGCATAGGCTGGTTTGATGATTGCTCGTGCTGTGCTATTGATGTATCTGCAAATCATTATGTACCTTCAGAGCTTGTGTGTAGCGAAATCCCGCACAGCAGCAGTGACATGCTACATTTTGTAGCTGAAGTGATCACTGTGGTCGACGATGTTAACAACGCTTTTGGGCGTCTCGCAATTTTTACCTCCCGCAGGAAAACATTAATCTGGCTTAATGATATTCGTGAATATTTAGAAGGTTATGTCACCGTGCCAATTCTGGACTACGCCAGGCGATCAATGGCAGTTGCCAATGCCCTTTGCTTGATTTGCAGCAGACGCTTCCCACAACTTACATTAGCAAACAAAACATTGAATGTGGAACCAGTGAAGATGCCAGATTTAATTTGGAGTGGGTAGTTGACCTTGTATAGGTCTTGAATAACAGTCCACTCAAAGTGGCAGTGCATATGGCCATCGCTCGACAAGAGGGCGTTAATAGCCGCGCGGCCTTGCTCAATAGTGCTGGTGCTGAATTAACTCCACATCTGTCACTGTGTGAACGCGGCTACTTCCATGATCTCGGAATTCTCACCGCCCAATTGTCGCGTATCCCTGAACTGGTAAGCCGTGAAAAGCACCGCGTCTGTGTTTCTGCCGATGCCACACGTGACAGCGTGAGAAGTGCGGGCGCATCATGTCAAGTACTATTTGCGGGGAAAAGTCCACTGGATCTTCTGGGAAATCTACTTCTGCAGCAAACTCATTTCCTTGACGCTAGTTTTGCCGGGTTGCATGCGTTGCAGGCAAAAGTATGTGGCACCCAAAAGAACAGCCACCGAAGTTTCATTGCGTAATTACACAAACATGCCTGACCTTGTGACGCCGCGATGTTGACCGTGGGTGAGTTGATGACAATCTCGGCCGAGAAAGTGTTCGGGCCTACGGCTAATTCCACATGGAAATGGGCGTATGACGTCCTACGTGTCGACCGGGGAGCCACGTGCGAATGCACCGCGGTAAGATAAACGCAGTCCCGGGCCGTCATTTGCTGGTAGAGCTGCCCCATGCCGGTACAGCTTGCTGCGGGCCGCGCAGGCGCCTAATGTGCGCTCCCGCCGCGTATTTAGCGCGCAAAGCGCCGAGAGTGTATCATCAGAGAGTGTCGCCAAATTTACCAAACTGCCCGGGCCAGATTAGCTTTGAACCAGCGGGAATTAGCTGCTAGGACTTCTAGTGGGACTCACCTTGACGCTTTCTGTCAAGATTCCTGCGGTCACGGTGCAAACTCATTGCGACGCACGGTACCTCCACTCCCCTAAAAGTCCCCTAACAACAGTATCATGATAACTTGAATACTAGTAGTCACTGTGCCCGGGCCAGTAACTTGAAGTCTGCCAGCTTAGCATGCGAAATTGAAAAAAAAAAAAAAATAAGGTCTTAAAAGTTAATAAAACACAGTGGGTCCGAGTCTTGGAGGGGTCACGGTGTTACATTTATTGGGGTGACGGTGGTCCACTTCAATCCTGATTAATCCAGTGTATTAATCCACACAAATTTATTTCAAAATTATGCCCGGGCCCGTGACTGGCATAAGTTATTCAAGTTTAAGTTTAGATCACTGGCCGCAACTTTCAAGTTGAAATCTACTGCTACTACCTTTTAGTATTCTAATAATCTATTTCGAGTTTAAGACTGTTTTTCCACGCTCAGGCTGGCGTTTCGGTCGCCTCCGGAAAAGCGCCCCACACTATTGATTGCTCCGAGTCACCTATTTCAAGTTCTTGATGTCACGGTCACGGTGACGAACCGAGCCTGAGTCATCATCATCTGATATATTAATATTATATCCGACTGAGTCATTTTTACTAGTAGAGGCAAACCACCCCTGAACTATTTCTAGTTGGGCTTTTTGCGCCTATTTTGAGCTTACATGTCGTGATGACCCTCCGGAATAGCTGGCAGCTATTTTATCGTCTGGTTGGCCATTGTTGTTGCGCGGTGTGCGGTCTCGAATATAAGAGTGGAGGTATCTAGAGCGGGTTATCTTCCCGTCAATCGCACTTGCCAAGAACTCTAACTGGGGTTTGTCCCTGGGCCTACTGGGCTCGTCATTTACGCTCGGAGAACACACCATGTGACTGCATGCCCTGGCCCAGCTCAAAGTAACCGCGCGGCATTCTGACTGCGGAGGCCAGAGCACTCAAGCTGCGCTCCTATGGACTCGCGCTACAGCAATTGCGTTTGACATGCAAATGAAGCCGCAGGTGGAGTTAAGACAATCGGCAGGGGCAAGCATTGAATGAATTGGACCATTATGTGGTTGTCATTTAAGACAAGGGGACTTGGAAACTGTTCATAGCGCTCGTGTTGTGCCTGCATGAATTTTGCGGGACTTATCTGCGCCTATCTCAAGATAATGGTGCTGCTAGTATTCCTACCTGACTGGCCGCGGGTAGGTTATATAATGAATCGTTGGTGGATGGACAGCGAGTGAGGCTTTCTTGTTTGGGGTGTTGTTGTTATTTACGTCGGGGCAGTTTTGCCATTAGAAGCGGACTCTTCCTTGTTCGGTGATTCGAATGGGCCACTGAGGATTCATCACAACCGCGAGTTCTAGAAGGTAGAATTGCTGCAAACCCTCGCAATCTAATCTTGCCATTGTGCCTTTGGCTTGATGGGGTTGGTTGTGCTGTTGGCGGATGACCTGGGAAATGTTTGTCTGCACCAGCAAGTTGAGCTGCCGCCTCTCTGGAGAGGAACATAGTGACAAGGGCTTCATTGTCCACTCCATTGCTATGTGTTGAGCCCAAAAATTGCTTTTCCATTCTCAAGTTGGGGTTCATCTGGCCATAAACATCCTGTCCCTCTTTGTCAACTTTCGCTGTAAGTGGATCTTCGCCGCCTGGGGGCATGCGAAATGATTCAAAGAAGAAGCCCTCGGCGCTATCAGACTCTTTGCCTGAGTGTGAAAATGAGGCATCATTGATATGTGGTGGACTCTGGCATCTAACTCAAGATTCCAATTGCCTGACATGCCAAAGTATGGTCTGCAGCGTCCTCGATGGTGCTGACCTGATTTGGCATGGCAGCCCGCATGCTTCGCGCAAGTGGTGTACTCCGCAGCGCCGCTCGACTTTCGGCTGCATTTGCCTCTGCTGCTGCACCATTTGCAACAACAAAAGGGTATCTGAGTAAGTCATTGGCTGCTGGACGTCTATTTGTGTCGCGAGAGAATGTGGCGAGGAGCAAGTTATTGAGCTCAATGGACAACATTGACCTATAGTTGAAGTAAAAATGATACTCTCAACCCTATCCCAACCCGCTCTCTCCCCATAGACAAAGGCATACAGAGACCACTGAATCTCACGGCATAGGGGGAGGAGATTGAGCATTTGCTATATGAAACATGAGTGCAGCGGGCGTTCCGAGGCGAAGGTTTTTCCACGGAGGCTGCCCAGTGACCATCTGCAAGATTGTGCACCCTACACTCCAGATATCAGCCTTTTGCCCATGCCCTATTTGCATGATAACTTCGGGCGCCATAAAGTACGGCGTCCCTCTGAGTGAAAGGTTACCATTGTTTATCATGCCCATTGAGTCCAGTCTTTTTGAGCTGCCAAAGTCTGCGAGCTTAATTGTACCTCGATCATCAACTAAAATGTTTGCAGCTTTTATGTCGCGATGAATCACTCGTTGTTCGTGCAAATATTTAAGACCGACAAGTAGCTGAGCAACGTATTTGCGCACAATTGCCTCTGATAAGCGACCAAATTTTGTAATCAGTGCCTGAGACTATAGAATTAATTGGCCGTGAATCGCGCCAGGTATATTCTACACTGCGTTTGCGCTTGGATCGATCCGCCAGGAACCCACTCTGTGAAAATATAAAGCAATTTATTTTCATCACAGATGTCTGTGCCAAGGTAGGTCACGATGTTAGGATGCTGCAAGGATCGAAGCAACTCTATTTCCTCTTGCATTTGGGCCAGTTCCTCCAGTTCTTGCCTGCGTGTGCATTCTCTATATTCTTGAGCAGGACGCTGGAATGTTGCTCGTTGCTGAATGCCATCTCTTTGACTGCAATAATTGCACCACTATCTTCTTCGAGTCCAAGGTATACCCGTCCATTCGCTCCGGTGCCAATCAGATCACCTCTTCGCCAAGATACATGCGAATTTCTGGAATCATCCCCGCCCCCACGAAGCACGTGGGATTCTCGCGGAGCAGGCAATAGCCCTAGGGTCAAGGTTGATGACTGGTCTGCGGTCTGAGGGCCCCTTGTAGACGTCGACTCGACTTTGCTGGAAATACCACAACCCATTAATTTCAGGTCTCACAGCAAGACTGGTAATCCGAACTGAGAGGCATACGCTGGGGGTGCTAGCTGAGGCAATTAAACGTCGCTGGATCCTGGCGTAAATATTATCCCACTTCAGGAACAAAAATCGATGTCGTCATATAATTTATACTCGTACGCCTACCGTACCTACGGTACCGTAGGTAGGTACTGGTACCTACGGTACCTACGGTACCGTACCTACGGTACCGTAGGTAGGTACCTAGCAAGAGTACCTACGGTATGTCGCAGCGTTATGTAAGGTAGCAGGGTCCTAGCTCACCAGCCGAAGGCTGGGCAAACCTAACTACGAGAGTGTTTTATAGCAAATTGGTTTACACCGTGGTGCAATGTACACCCGATGTATAGACTCAAATTTAGAGCCTGAGAGTGGGGGATACATATCTAGGGTACCGTAGGTACCGCAGTACCCGGGGCCGTGGCCCGGGTAGTACGGTGGTACGGTACCGCAGTCCTGCTATGATATGTGCGTATACCTTGAATTCCTGGATAAAGTAGGTCTAGTGAACTTGAAAACGGTACCTAAGGTACATTACCTACGAAGACAGAACAAATCGAGGACAGAAAGCACGACGAAGGGGTCAAATATCTCACGCTTAGCCCCAACCGCGCCCCCAATGTCAGCCTGAGCCTGAGCCTGAGTGCCCGGGCCAGTGAGCACTCAGACTGGCATGACTCGGAGCCGTCGCCCGGGCCAGGGCCGCCCAACCGTGACTTGCCAGTGAAGCCTGAGTGCTGTGCTGTGGGAGAGCTGTGGGAAGGGTCCGAATCGGCGTGAGCCTGAGCTTACACACCGTGACTCAGTGACTGCCAGTGGCCCGGGCCCGGGCCCACCGGACACTGGCGAACTTTTGAAGACTGCCACTTCAAGTTAGAACTGCCACTGGCACTGCCTCTATCCGAAAAGGACCCTCTATCCGAGTCCTGTCCGGCCGGCCGGCCCCGAGCCTGAGGCATCTATACTACCGCGAGTCCTTCTTTCTAATGCGGAGGAATTTCGCTGGAGAGACTTACTAACTTATTGCAGTATACCCTGCCAGTCACGGTGCCACTAATTAGGAGCGAGCTTGCCGTGAAGTAGATCCCGCATCGCATCCATCTCCCCTAGCTCGTTCTGCTTTATTTGTTTCTGAGAGGTTGTTCATGATTCAGTTGATGGTCTTATTGACTTGGATGGTATCATGACGGACTAAGCACAGACTCAGACTCCCGAGTCCGAGTTCTTGGATAGAACCTTATTCAAGGTCAAGTTGTTTTTGAGTCCAGGTTCAGGCGACACGTTCCATCATTTTCTCAAAGCATCTTTTTTTCGATCCTTTGTGTCTTGTCAAGCACGGCTGATTATTTTCACTGGCATTTGTCAAGTTCTGAGAATTGGCTACTTGCTATAAGTCAATACGGGTACTAAGCAAATACCAAGGTCACCATCAGGGTAGTCAAACAAAGGACATCCTGCCTCTCAGGGGACAATCCTTAGAGCGTAAATCTCGATGCATCTGCATGCGCTTTGGTCATATATTCTTGCAAGGACATTCCAGTTCTTTTGCGGGGGCGTGGGCTTATGCTCTCGTCCAGGGCACAGTTTGCGGTTTCTGTCTCTTCAATAGCTGCTCCAGAGTCGCCGGCCCCTTGGGTATTTGAATCAGTATTGAGCTTGGCTCTGTTGCACATTGGCTGCGTCAGTTTATGTGTTCGCTGACAAAACCCTGTGTCCGTAGTCCACAGCATCGTCGGTTTCGTTGCACGACGTTGAAATACAGCACGTTCTGCATCATCATCGTCATGTTGCCTAGTAGCCAGTGATATTATCACGTTGAAAAAATATAGCACGCTGAAGTTGACTCGTCTTGCAGTTTTCTTTCCCCGTGAGTCATATCAGCAAGGGAATTTTCTCGCCGCTTTGCCTCGTTCACAAAATACAGGGTAGATGTGCGCGAAGGCACTTCGGTGTCACGCAGTTTACGCACATCAAGGGCATTCTTACGGAAATCCTTGAGTTTTTCACAGGCTTGACCTACACAAACAAAGCAGATTGATGGTATCCATGCTGTCAAAGAAAATCACACTGCATTTGACTAAGCAGGTTGCGTGTAGCGCGGCATTCCGCCAGCGCCTCCTCCACCGCACTTGCATGGAGCTGCGTCTGTTGTGCTCGCATAAGGCTTGACGCGAGAGTATCAAGGTTGCGCTCAAAAGAATTATCATCAAGTTTAACGCATGCATCATGATCATCCACCTACGATATTACTTATTTGTTGGCATGAATAAGAGCTTGTGTACTTCTCGCTGATCATGTAGACCTTTTTTACAGCAGTCTGAATTTCCGGGGTTGTGCGGACTTTTGTACTTTGCGCAATCAAAAGCGCTAGGTATGCCTGGCGTGCAGCGCATACCTCGTGCTCGTACCGAGTTCGAATTTGACCATGGTTAAGGCGAGATACTGTTGTGGTTTGGCGCTCCCGGAATCGTGCCTAGCACTAGGATTTTTGTGTCTTCCAAGAAAATTTAACTCGGGAGGACCACAGCCTCGCTGCGCTTCCGTCTTGAGTTAACAAGCCTTGCAACATCACCTTCTGAGTATCTTTCGCTGGCCTTGCTGAATATGTTGGTGTCTGTTATATTCTGAGTAGGATGACTAGAAGCACCAAATACTGTTTCTCGCATGCGTGCTTTGCGTTTGCTGATCTCCTCTGCCGATGGTATCTTTTGACGCGCAGCAAACATGGTACTTTGCCACCTATCACCAACAATGCATAATCAAGAATTTCATCGGCACAGTTCATACTCATTTAGCTCATCGGGTGTGAACCTACAGTGGGGAAGGGAGAAGTCAAACACAAACTACCTAAATTTCACGCTGTCCCAGGACCGATGATTAGAGATAACATTCATGCGCCAGAGGCGTGTATTACGACCGATGCGAAGCAAGAGCGCTTTTTTGGTCTGGAATTCCCCCAGTGCATAGGAATGTTTATATTCCCCCACGCCAATAATTTCGCAAACCTTGTATTGGGGTTCACCATGCAAACCAGGTGCTTTACCTGCAGGCAAGATGCCCATTGAACCAGTAAGGAGCACAAATCGAACGCACCCACACCAAGACGAACAAAGCAGCCGACAACTGCCGTATCAAAAAAAGGTTCTTCCACCCACTTCTCGAGCAATTTGCGTGGCAGACGCAATTTGTTGATGGCCATAATTTTATTTTCCGGCAAATTTTCGCTGGAATGTGGCAATTCATCGTTATATAACCGGGATCCAAACTTCACGTCCTATGTGCCACAGATCTTGAAAAACTATAAAAAATAAGATGGGAAATAGAGACGGGCTAGGGTGAGGGAACGGTGGGGAATAGTTTTCTTCGAGCATGCGCTGGACACGACAGCTTTCTCTGGCATTGGACAGGAGGCAGCCAATTTGTCTTCGTATTCATCACACCCATGCCGATCCAATTGATGGTTTTTCTGTGAATCATATGGAGGCGAAGCGTCATGATGCACAGGAGCAAGAAGTCTACCACAAATCATCTGATTATTAATATTCACAAATATCTAGCCCACCTGGTTTTCTCCTTATCTAGAGACTCAAGCTTGAGTTGTTGTAATCCTATGTTCTTGAAATGAGGTATTTACTTAAACAGTGGCGCCGCCAAGCAAACGGCGCTGCTCCGCCTCTTTTCGTCGTTCGTACTCTTCAGCTTCTTCCATTGCTAGTTCTATTGCAGTTTTGGGGGGCGGCACACCAACTTCATCTTGCCCATCTGTGTCAGCGCGACAACGCTTCTGGACGGCCGATGCACACCTATTCCCTTCGTCAAAAGCTCTCTTGCCAAAC
>Ga0099799_10341_pt1 | contig 12855 bp, 8 predicted proteins | sample Uncmet6_SortLC_1_FD_89033 | JGI IMG/M metagenome (GOLD analysis project Ga0099799, IMG submission 89033) | Marine eukaryotic communities from CALCOFI LINE 67, Pacific Ocean - CN11_C50_N6_SortLC_1 | ecosystem: Environmental > Aquatic > Marine > Oceanic | place: Pacific Ocean: Monterey Bay...
GAAACAACCCAAGGGTGGATATAAGTTAATGAAACACACAGGTAAGTTTGTAAAACACAAAGGTGCAAGTTTAGAAGCAAACTTTCCAATTCAAAAGGTTCATAAAAAATAATGGCTACAACATATCTTGACATAACAAACGAAGTATTAAGAGAACTTAATGAAATACCTTTAACGTCTGCAAACTTTGCAACTGCTTTAGGTCTTCAAAAGTTTGTAAAAGACAGTGTAAACAAAGCAATCTTTGATATAGCCAACGAAGAACCACAACTACCTTTCTTTGCTGCAGGAGAAAGTGGAGCTACTGACCCTTTCTATGGGAACGTAACAGTACCTACTGTAACAGGAACAAGATGGTACACTTTAAAAGATGGCAGTTCTAGTATTACTACAGACTACGCATCAATAGATTGGGATGACTTTTATGTTACAACAATCAATGTAGATGGAGAAACAACACCTTATGTCTCTAAAGGTTTAAAGTTTCTTACACATACAGACTGGACAAGATACTACAGAGACAGTGAGAATGCAGATGATGCAGATACTCAAAACCATGGAGAGCCTAGATTTGTAATCAAGTCTCCTGACAATAGAAAGTTTGGATTAAGTCCAATACCTGATAAGGTTTATAATATACACTTTTATGCTTTTGTAAGACCGACTGCGTTATCAGCATATGATGACACAATCACTTTACCAGAGCAGTACAGTAATATAATAACAGCTAGAGTTCGTTATTACATTTGGCAGTTTAAAGAAAGCCCACAACAAGCAGCTTTCGCATTGGATGATTATAAGAAAGGAATGAAGCATATGAAATCTAATCTTATGAATCCAGCTCCAAAGTATATGACAGACGATAGAACTTACTTTTAAAATATGGCACGTTCACAACCATTTACAGTAGCATGTGCTGGAGGTTTAGTAAACTATGCAAACGCAATAGACTTACTAAGAACTCCCGGAGTAGCTACAGAACTTAGAAACTTTGAAGTCTCTATAGAGGGTGGTTATAGACGTATTAATGGTTATACAAAGTTTGGAACTAATCAACCAACAGGAAGTACTACTGATATATTAGGTGTTATGCCTTATGCAGATGGAGTTGTTGTTTGTGCAGGTACTAACATATACTTTACACAGGACGGAACTACTTACTTACAGATAAACAAAATATCTCATACTAGTGGTGATAACTACTCAACCTTTACAGGAAAGAGTGTTACAGCTAGAACTGGACAAGGGCAAATACAATTTGCAATGTTTGAAGGTGCTGCACAGGACTACGGTACAGTAATTATAGCTGACGGAGCTAACAAACCTTTTAGTTTTAGAATGGAAGGTACTGGAGCTTTAAGTGCTAGAACTTACTTTACAGAAGAAGTAACAGTTACTGGAACTAAACATGCTACCTTTGTAACTTCACATGACCATCACTTAATAGCTGCTGGTGTAGAAGATAACGAGAATACAGTTTACTATAGTGTTTACAATGACCCTTTAGACTTTGGTGGTACTGGAGCAGGAGCTGTAACTATCTCAGACAAAGTTGTAGGAGTTAGAGGTTTCCGTCAAGACTTATTTATATTTTGTGAGAACAGTATTCACAAACTTATAAACATAAACAATAGTCAAACTGTAGCAGTTGTACCTGTTGCAGAAAACGTAGGTTGTTTAAGTGGTTACAGTATTCAAGAGATTGGTGGTGACTTAATCTTCTTAGCACCGGATGGACTAAGAACAGTTGCTGGTACAGCTAGAATTGGTGACGTTGAGTTAGGTACAGTTAGTAAAGCTATACAGCCAACTGTTACAGACTTAGCAAACAATATAAATTTATACACGATTAGTAGTGTAGTATTAAGAGAAAAATCACAATACAGATTATTCTATACAAATACAGGAGCTGATAATACAGCTCAAAGAGGAATCATAGGCACATTAAGACCTGATGGATTTCAGTGGTCAGAGACTAGAGGAATAGAAGTAACAGCTATAGGTTCAGGATTTAACACAGACGGTATAGAGAAGTACTATCATGGAGATACAGACGGATATATTTATTCTCATGATACAGGAAATAACTTTGATGGTAACGAAGTTTTAGCAAGATATGAAACACCTAATTATGATTATGGTGATTTAGGAACTTTAAAAACTTTACACTATCTTAGAGTTTCTGCAAGTGCTGAAGGTGTCGTAGAACCAAACGTACAGGTTAGATTTGACTATAGTAGTACAGACGTACCACAACCAGCAGATTTATTTGACTTAGGAATCATAGACCCTCCTTCTAAGTTTAGTGATGCTGTATTTGGTACTAACGTATTTGGTGGAGCTTCTAATCCGTTGATAAGAGTTCCGTTACAAGGGAGTGGGACAAGTAATAATTTTACAGTAATTAGTGAGGATACAAAAGCACCATATACAATTAATGGGTTTTATGTAGACTATATACCTTCAGGCAGGAGATAAAAACAGATGGCAATAACAAAAGTTTCAAGTGGGTTAATATCAGCAGATGCTTCATCTATTGATTTAAATATTGATGCAGGTACTCTGTATCTTGATGTTAGTGAGAATAGAGTAGGAATTGGAACGACTAGTCCAAGTACTAAACTTCATGTTTATACAACTGCGGGTAGAGATTTTAAAGTAGACCAAGGCACAGCAAATAAAACTATATTAAGCAATGATTACGGATTAACTTTAAAAGCTGGTGGAGGTTATAACTTAGATTTAGATACAGGAAATGCATCAGGAACTGTTAGATTTTTAGATAATGGTTCTGAGACTATGAGAATAGACTCCAGCGGGAATTTGTCGGTGGGGACTACAAGCAACCCAGACTCAAGAAAGTTTAGAGTTTATGGCATCAGCGAGATTGATGGTGCTGGTGTTAGCTTACAAGTATATAAATCTTCTGGTACAAAAATAGGTTCAGCAGGTCAAGGTAATTATGTAATTTCTGGCGGTCCATCAACAGGCTTTGGTATCCAAGCTGAAAACGATTTGGTTTTCGGTAGCAACGGAACTACAGAAAGAATGCGTATAGACTCATCAGGTCGAGTTGGAATTGGAACGAGTAGTCCTTCAAACTTACTTCATGCATCAGGAACAGGCTCAACAAGACTACAAATAGATGCAACAGACAATAATGCTGCTGGTGCAGGATTATTTATGAAAGTTTTAAATAGTGGCTCAATGGTTGGAAATGCAACTCTAAGAGTTGATAATGTTGGAAACATGTCATTTTTTAATGGTACTTCAAGTGATGCAGAAAGAATGCGTATTGATTCATCAGGCAATGTTGGAATTACAACAGCAGCATCACTAAGATTTAATGGTACTGGAGATAATACTCATGCAGTAGGATATGACTCTACAGTTGATGGTTCATTTATTAGAGGTCAAAGTGGTATAAGGGTATTGACAGGAACAGGTAGTGGCACAGAACGCATGAGAATAGACTCATCAGGCAACTTGTTGGTGGGTAATACAACATTTAACAACTTATCAACTGAATCAGGAATTTTAGCATCTAAAAGTGTTGTAATGGCTAGAGGTGCTTTAAATGACCATCAAGATGCTTGTGGAGTTTTACAATATTTAAATAATGCTACTTGGTTAAGAGCCTATGGTGATACTGCAGGTTCAGGTTATATGGTTTTCAAAACAAGTGGTGGTGCAGGAAGCAGCGATACAGAACGCATGAGAATTGCCAGTAATGGTCGTACTTCAATAGGTACAACAAGTACTAACGCAGGGTTGCACGTTGCTAATGCAGATATTAGATGTAGTGGTGCTGCTGTTGCTAATGATGCAAATAGTATTTCAATGTCTCAAGAATCAAGTGGTGGTGCTATAACTGCAAGAGGTCCAAGCGGCAGTACAAGAGGTACTATACAACTATCTGTAAATGCAGATGATGGTGGTAATGGTAGAATTGGTTTAAAAATAGATAATGATGGTTCAGTTGATATGGCGTACATGCCTTCAGGTTCAGCTTCTTCTGATGTTAATATAAATTTATCTACAAATAAATTATTTTATGTAAGTTCTTCCCAAAGATATAAAACCAATATTACAGATTTATCTACCTCAACAGCAGATATACTTTCTTTAAGACCTGTAAATTATGATAGGGTTTCTGAAGAATTAACAGGAGAGGTAGGTTTAATAGCTGAAGAAGTTTATGAAATAATACCTCATTTAGTAAACTTAGCAGATGTAGATGGGTTTGATACACCTCAACCTGAGTCAGTTAAATATTCACAACTATCTGTTTATTTACTCAAAGCTATACAAGAACAACAAACAATAATAGACGATTTAAAAACTAGAATAGAAACATTGGAGAACGTATAATGGCAGGATATACAAGACAAAGTACTTTTGCAGACGGAGATACAATTACTGCTGCTTTATTCAATAACGAATATAACCAATTAGTAAACGCTTTTAGTAACACATCTGGTCACAGCCATGATGGTACAGCAGCTAGTGGACCAGTTATAGGATTAATTGGTGATGCTGGTGAAACTTCTCCAAACAACAAAGTCTTAATAGATACAACAAACAACTACATAGAATTTTATGTTGAAGTATCTTCAGCATCTGTACAACAATTATACATAGCTGATGGAGCTATTATACCTGTCACAGATAGTGATATAGATTTAGGTACAACAAGTTTAAGATTTAAAGATACGTATACAGATACAATCACAACTACAGGTAATGTAGATGTTGGTGGTAATCTAACAGTTACAGGTACTACAACTTTTAACGGTGGTACAATCACTATGGGTGATGCAGCTACTGATAACGTAGTCTTTGGAGCTGATATAGACTCTAACATTATTCCTGACGATGATGACAGCTATGACTTAGGTAGCTCTACACAAGAGTGGAGAAACCTTTACATAGATGGTACTGCAAACATTGATAGCCTTGTAGCTGATACAGCAGACATTAACGGTGGTACTATTGATGCTGCTGATGTAACTGTAGGCTCTGGTAAAACTTTAGACGTTTCTGCAGGTACTTTAACATTAGCAGACAATCAGATAAGTGGTGATAAAGTTGAAGGTGGTACAATAGCTGCTACAACAATCACAGACCTTACATATGGTTCTTTAAACGATGGTTCTATAACTATCACAGCTTTTGTAGATGAAGATGATATGTCTTCTGATAGTGCTACTTTATTACCTACACAACAATCTGTAAAAGCTTATGTAGATGCACAAGTTACTGCACAAGATTTAGATGCTACTACAGATAGTGGCACAATAGCAATAGACTTAGATAGTGAAACTTTAACAATATCTGGTGGTGAAGGTGTAGATACTTCTGCTACTGGTAACACTATTACTATTACTGGTGAAGATGCAACAACATCTAACAAAGGTATAGCTTCGTTTAACTCTGATGACTTTAACGTAGCTAGTGGAGCTGTAACACTTGCAACAACTTCTACAGCAGCAGAACTTAACTTACTTGATGGGACTACAGCAGGAACTGTAGTAGCTTCAAAAGCTTTAGCAGTAGATGCAAACAAAGACATAACAGGTTTTAGAAATGTAACCATTACCGGAGAACTTGATGCAGCTACTTTAGATGTATCCGGTGATGTAGATATTGATGGTACATTAGAAGCTGATGCTATTACTATTAACGGTACAACACTAGCAGAAACTATTAGTGATACTGTTGGAGCAATGGTATCTAGTAACACAGAAACAAACATAACAGTTACTTATGAAGATTCAGACAATACTCTGGACTTTGTAATCGGTACACTTAACCAAGATACAACTGGTAACGCTGCAACAGCTACAGCACTTGAAACAGCTAGAACTATTCATGGTGTATCATTTGATGGTACAGCTAATATAGACTTAACAGAAGTTGTACAGGATACAGTTGGTGCAATGTTTACAAGTAATACTGAATCAGGTATTACAGTAGCTTATCAAGATGCAGATGGTACAGTAGACTTTACAGTCGGTACATTAAATCAAGATACTACAGGTAATGCAGCTACTGCAACAGCTTTAGAGACTGCAAGAACTATAGGTGGTGTTAGCTTTGATGGTACTGCTAATATTACTCCAACAACTTTTACAACTGCAACATTCTCTGGAGATGTTAATGTAGATAGTGGTCTCCTGTTCGCTGACGTAAGCTCTAATAGGGTTGGAATTAATCAGGCTTCTCCTGATGTCTCTTTAGATTTAGGAGCTAATACAGACGCTGTACATGTCCCAGTGGGTACAACAGCTCAAAGACCGACAGGTGCTGCAGGTTACTTTAGATATAATACTTCATTATCACAATTTGAAGGTTATACAGATGCTTGGGGTGCTATCGGTGGTGGAGGTACTAATACTTTTACACATGATGTATTTACTGGTAACGGTTCTACAACTGCATTTGCTTTAAGCCAATCAACAGAATCAGAAAATAATTTAATAGTCTTTATAGATGGTGTATTCCAAGAACAAGGTGCATACTCTATAGCTACAGCAAGTGGTACAACTACTTTAACAATGAGTGAAGCTCCTGCCAGTGGTAGAAAGCTAGTAGTTTATTCAGTAGCTGCAGGTGTATCAGGTTCTAACCTAAACATAGACACTATGACAGGTGATGGTAGTGATGTTACTTTAACACTTTCTATAGCTCCTGTCAACGAGAACAATACTCAAGTATTCTTTGATGGTGTATATCAGTCTAAAGCTAACTACAGTATTTCAGGAACTACACTAACTTTTACTACAGCTCCTCCAACTGGTGCTGCTGTAGAGGTTATGACATTTACACAAACAGATATTAATGTCCCTGTTGATGGAACTATAACGTCTGCTAAGTTGTCTGGTGATTTAACAACTCCGGGTAATTTAGACGTAACAGGTACAGCCACAATGGATGGGTTGACTGTTGATGGTAATGCAGTTATTTCTGGAGCTGTATCTAGTTTGTATTTTGATGAAACAGATACTACAGATGTAAACACTAGATTAGTTCCTAGTACTGGTGATTTTCTTATCCAAACAACAAATGATGCACATACTTCAAATACAACAAGATTTAGATTAGACCATGCTACAGGAGACATCTCCTTCTACAACGCAGCAGGTTCTAGCCAAGCTCTATTCTGGGATGCAAGTGCTGAATCGCTTGGAATCGGAACGACTAGTCCTTCAGAAAAATTGCATATTAGAGACTCTAGCACAAATGCAGATGTCTATATAAAAATAGCAAATGATTCAAGAGATTGGTTTATGGGCGTTGAAGGTTCTAATTCAGATATATTATCTTTTAAAACTCATGACGCATCAAATCTTTTAAACATTACATCATCAGGAAAAGTTGGAATTGGAATCACACCAACTGAAGGCAAACTTCATATTAAATCTGATGGTTCAGGCGAGGTTGAACTTCTTACTTTAGAAAACTCTACAGGCACAAATGGTAAAACTACTTTAACATTTAAAACCACATCAACTGATTCTACTAAATCAGCACAAATATTTGCAGAAAGAGTTAATTCTTCAGGTCATACTGATTTAGCATTTAGAACCTTTAATGGTTCAACAACAGAGGCAGCTAGAATAGACCATGATGGCAACTTGCTTGTGGGTAAGAGTGTTACAAGTCAAAATACTGCTGGTACACAAATATCAAGTACAGTAGGTGTAAGAGCAACCGTAGATGGCAATGTTGCTGCATTATTAAACAGAACAACATCAGATGGTAGTATTGTTTCATTTAGAAAAGATGGAACAAGTTATGGAATTATTGGTATTGCTACTGGTGGAATATGGATAGGAGCAGGACAGGGTGCTTATGCAAATATTAGGTTCACAAACGACCAAGTACATCCTTGTAATGAGAGTGGTGGTGTTAATGACAATACTCTAGATTTAGGAAAGTCAAATTCAAGATTTGCTGACATCTTTGCAACCAACGGAACAATTAATACTTCAGACAGAAACGAGAAACAGGACATTGCAGAGCTAACAGATGCAGAAACAAGAGTAGCTGTTGCAGCTAAAGGACTATTAAGAAAGTTCAGATGGAAAGATGCAGTAGCAGAAAAAGGTAATGAAGCTAGAACCCACTTTGGAATCATAGCTCAAGACTTACAAGATGCTTTTACTGCTGAAGGATTAGATGCAGGTGACTATGCTATGTTTATTAGCGATACTTGGACTAATGATGATGGAGAAGAACAAACAAGATTAGGAGTACGTTATAGCGAACTTCTAGCATTTATTATTGCAGCAATATAATTAGGAGAAATAAATAATGGCAAATACAAAAATCCCAGCAGAGCTTTCAAGCACTCCCGGAATTATAGATAATAGTAATGCTACAGCTATAACAATTGATAGTAGTGAAAATGTTGGAATTGGAACTGGTAGTCCTACAAGAACTTTTGAAGTTAATAGTGGAACCGCTAATGCAGCTGCTCGTTTTGAAAGTACAGATAGCAGAGCTTTAATAGAATTTAAAGATAATGCAGGTACAGCATCAATAGGAAATATTGGAACTAATTTAACTTTCTTCCCTGATAATGCAAATGAAGCTATGAGAATAGACTCTTCAGGCAACTTGCTTGTGGGTAAGACTTCAGCAGCAGGACAATCATCAGCAGGTATAGAGGTTAGAGGTGACGGTGTACTTATAGCTACAAAAGCTGGGACAGTTCAATACTTAAACAGAACAGGAAGTGATGGGGCAATATTAAACTTTGCAAAAGACGGTACAACAGCTGGAAGTATAGAAAATTTTAACAGTGTTGAGTTTGGACTTGTCTCAGAAAAAAACTTAATTCTAACTCAAAAAACAACTACCGAAAGAAATCTTGTTTTTAGCAGTGGTTATTTCGGGACGTTTACTGCTGATGATGCTACTACTGACTTGGGGAGAAACGTAGGACGCTTCAGAAACCTCTACCTATCAGGCGGTGTTCGTCTAGGTGGTACAGGTTCAGCAAACGAACTTGACGATTATGAAGAAGGTAGTTGGACAGGAACTTTAACAGGAAGCACTTCAGCTCCAAGCACTGCTATTACTGCAACTGGGACTTATACTAAGGTTGGAAACTTAGTTACAGTAGTTATACTTTTTTCTAACACAAACAGTACAGGTGTTTCAGGTAATATTAAGGTTACAGGTTTACCGTTTACAGCAATCGCAGGAGGCTTGGGTTCAGCTTGGCATAGTCGTTCAAACACTGGCACTGGAACAAATAATGGCGTTATGTCATATTTAGCTTCAAATAACGATTTACTTATAGTTAATGCACTAGGACAGACTATTACTTGGGTTTCAACAGGTACTGGTACTTATGCACAATACACAATAACATATCAAGTTTAATAACTAATATACCTAGTGGATTCTAGGTACGGACAAAAGGAGAAAATAGAATGGCAATAACAAAAGAATTAACAGAAGATAAAATAGAAGTTGTAGGAGACTACAAAACTATACAAATAAGAACAGCTACAGTTATCAAAGAAGATGGTGTAGAGCTTAGTAGGTCTTTCCATAGACACGCAGTAGAATGTGTAAGCTCTGTAAAGAATGATGACGATAGTTGGACTCATACAGATACAGACGTGTCTGGAGAGTCTACAGAAGTCCAAGGCATTGCTTCAGCCGTTTGGACAGACGCAGTGAAGACTGCAAAACAGAACGCTAACGAAGCATCTGCAATATAAAATAGGAGAATATAATATGGCAATTGGATATACTTGGGATGTTTCAACAGTTGATACTTACCCAACATTAGATAGTAATGCAGACGTTGTTTATAACGTGCATTGGAGATTAACAGCAGAAGACGATGCTAATCAGGATGCTGATGGTAACAACTGGACTGCTACATCATACGGAACACAATCTGTAGATACTTCAGACTTGTCAAGCTTTACAGCTTTTGCAGATTTATCTGCTTCAGACGTACAAGGTTGGGTTGAAGCAGGTATGGGTAGTGATGATGTTACAGCTTTAAAGTCTGGCTTAGATGCTCAAATCGCATTACTTATCACACCAACATCCGTTACTAAAACTATAGGATAAAACACATCATGGAACTAACACCTTATTTATTTTGGAATATCTTTATAACTTTGGTGTTAGCACCAGTGCTTTACAGCATTAGACTAAACACAGAAGAGGCTAAACGCCTCGACATTCTCTTAAATAAAACACGTGAAGAGATTGCAAAAGACTACGTAACAAAGAACGAATTAAAAGATGACATGGGTAGACTCATGGATAGAATGGAAAAAATCAGTGAAAAGCTTGACAAACTCTTTGAAGTCAAGTAAAATAGGTATAAAACACTATGAAAAATAAAAAGAAAAGAATAAAAAAATATAAAGGTAAATATGTTACTGCTGATAGATTAGATATGTCTAAAGGTGGTAGAGTAAAAGCTGCTGTAGGCGGTCCTCAAGAATTAAAAAATATTACTAATTATACACCAATGCCTAAAGCTAAAGTAAAACCTCCTGTAAAAGCTAAACCAAAACCTAAACCACTTAAGAAAGCTCCTGTTAAAAAACCTATAGAAAATATTTCTATTGGCGGTGTTGGTGGAGGTAAACCTATACAGCCTATAGAAAAAGTTACTGCACAGCCGGGACAACCAATACCTTCTGGAGGAGGTAGAAGAATGACTGGTAGAGAGGAGTTAGAAAAAAATAATCCACAAACTATAGTGACAGATGCAATGGCTAGACCTATACCCGGTCAACCTACTGGTACACGTAGAGGTGCAGCACCAACTCCACCAGAAGGAAAAGTTAGTCAAGGACTAGGTAATCAAATAATACCTAATTTAAATTCAGGTACTTTACAAACTGGAATAGAAAATAAAGGAGTTAGTGCAGGTAAACCTATTTCACAAGCTCAAGAAGAATTAAATATAGCACAACAAAGAGCTTTACAACAAACTTCACAAGCTTTTCAACAAGCTCCAGTAGAACCTAAAAGACCTGATGTTATTCAACCTGATGTACAGCCTACGTTACCAAAGTTTCCAGAAGAAGGAAGACCTAGAGATGATATTTTATTTGCTCAACAACAAGCAACTCAACAGTCTTTAGACGATTTAGAAAGAAGATTTAGTGAAGGTAAATTTACAGGATATGCACCAGAAGACTTAGCATTCTTAGGAGATAAAATTACTGATGCTATTAATCAAGGTGCTGTTAATCAAAACACTACTGAAGGTTGGTGGACTGATGCAGGATACGATAACATGAGTGACGCTTTGCAAAGTGGTGATTTTACTTTTAAAGATGGGCAATGGGTTAAGAAAGATGGCACAGAAGATGATGCTCAAAAAGCTATAGATGAAGAATTAGTAACTGCAAGAGGTAGAGCTGAACAAATATTACAAGGTGATATGACTGGCATACCTATGGCTGAAGCTCCTAAAGAAGTAGAAGTAGGAGAGTTAGGTGAAGCTAAAACTATGGCAGAAAGAGAAGCTCTTAAAGCTCAATTAGCTGAAGTAGGTGCTGCACCAGAAGCTGCAACAATAGAAGATGTAACAACTGCAAAAACTCCAGAACAACTACAAGCTGAAACATATAGAGCTGAACTTGTTACAGCTATTCCTGATATAGAACCTATTATAGGTGAATTATCAGATGATGCAATTGCTAAAGTAAGTGAGATTAGTAAATTATCAGGACCTGCAGTAGCTAAAGAAATTTCTCAAAAAGCTATTGATGCTTCTAAAGCAGATACAGTTGAAGGTATATTATCTGCTGGTGCTTTTGTTCCTGAAGTAGATGATTTAACTCCAGAGAAAGTATCAGAAACTCCTGATGCAGAAGCTAAACAAAGACAAGCTTTAACAGGAGAAGCTGCGGTTGGAGCTGCTGCTCAAATTGTAGACCAAGTAGGATATGAAGCTGCTAAACGTAGACCAGTAAAAGGTACTGCTGCAAAAGGTGCTGCTGCTTCAATGATTGCAGAAGTTTCAGAATTACCACCAGAAATAACATCAGCTATTGTAGAAGACCCTGCAACTGTTGAAGCTCAATTAGATACCGGAGCAGACCCTGAAGTTGTTGCAGCTATTGCAGCTTTACCAGAAGAAGCTTTAGTATCTTCACAGATGGAAAGCTTACTAGGTGGTTTAGAGGACGGTAACATACCTGCATGGGCTAGACCTGCTGTAGATGCTATCAACTCTAACATGGCTTCTAGAGGATTAAGTGTTTCTACAGTAGGCAGAGATTCTTTATTCAATGCTATTATTCAATCAGCTATGCCAATGGCTCAGAGTAATGCACAAGCTTTACAACAAAGAGCTTCACAAAATTTAAGTAATCAACAACAGGCTAACTTACAAGAAGCTTCACAAATTCAACAAATAAGAATGCAGAACTTAGCAAATCGTCAAGATGCTGCAAGTCAGACTGCACAGTTTGCTCAACAGATGGGAGTTCTACAAAGTCAGTTTAAACAAGAAGCTGTAATGACTACTGCACAACAGCAACAGCAAACAAGAACACAGAATTTACAAAATAGACAACAGGCTGCTGTTTTAAATACTCAAAATCAACAAGCTATGAATGCTCAAAACTTAGGTAATGAGCAGCAGATGGAACTTGCAAATCTTGAAATAATGAACCAGACAGAACGTGAAAACATGACTGCTGAGAATCAAGAAAGATTAGCAGAGATGAATATAGCTGAAGAGTTTATAGCTAAGAATGCTGATTTTAAACAGCAAATGAATTTAGCTAATTTATCTAATGACCAACAGATGAAACTTGCAAACTTGTCAGCTCTTAACCAAGCTAGTGCTGATAACTT
>Ga0099799_10342_pt1 | contig 12843 bp, 6 predicted proteins | sample Uncmet6_SortLC_1_FD_89033 | JGI IMG/M metagenome (GOLD analysis project Ga0099799, IMG submission 89033) | Marine eukaryotic communities from CALCOFI LINE 67, Pacific Ocean - CN11_C50_N6_SortLC_1 | ecosystem: Environmental > Aquatic > Marine > Oceanic | place: Pacific Ocean: Monterey Bay...
GCCGGAAAGCCTCCAGAAGAAGGTGCAGAAACTGAACAAGCTCGGTTGAAGCAAAACCAAGCGAAGTGCGGATAAATAATGCAGTTGCTTTGCCTGAAACTATGATAAGATAATATGCTAATAATACAATGCTACAAATACATGAGTGCATAAAGGTTACAGGATCAAAGAGTTGTGTACAGCTCAACAAAACCAGCTCTTCTGTCGCTTTCTGGTGCTCCAACGGCGAGGAAAGTCCCATCAAGTGAAAGGGATAGGGAGGATCCAAATGCCGAAAAAGCGGAGGATGATAGTTTGGATCCTAATTCAGACCATTCCTCATCTAGAGTCTTTTGAAAAACACGCACGCCCCCGCTTCTCTCACCATTTTCTCTGCTATTTGGCCCACCACAAGCCACCGTCGAAGCGTCGCTGGATATTGCAACCGAGTAGCCCATTTGTTCTCCCTGTGCCCTCCCGTAAATTGAGCTCCCTTCCTGTTTCCATTCATTCATTCCATCCAAATGGAAGATACGGCAGTATCCGGCATTTTTAAATCTCGCGGCATCCCTTCCGTTGGCTCCGATAACAATGGTGTATCCATCGCCCGACAGAGCGATTGATTCCCCATTTTGATCTCCAGAATCATCCCCCATGATTTCCTCTCCAATTATCTTCCAATTAGAGTCACTGCCTATCTGATTAGAAGCAAAAATAGCAACGCTCCCATTTTTTGTCAACTCGTTGGTTGAAGAGCGCGGAAAACTTACTGCAAGGACATCGCCTCTAAATGACAAAGACACATCGTATCCTCCAAGTTCAGCGGTTTCGTTTCCGACGATCTCCTGCCCGACTTTTATCCATTCACCTGATGAATCTTGAGCGAAAACACGTGCACTTCCAGTTTCATTGCCGCCTCTTGGAGCACCTACGGCAACTCTTTTACCATCCCCGCTCAGAGCAACAGAGAACCCGGCTCTATCTTGAGACCCCATCCCAGTAATTTTACTCCCAAGCCTTTCCCAACCGCTCTTTGATGAGTATTCAAATACAAGAACAAGACCACTTGACTCGCCTTCATTATCGTTGCTTCTCGCACCAATAGCTACTCGTTGACCATTGTTTGAAAGGGATGTGGAGTAGCCGAACTCATCACCATCAGCTATTCCAACAATGTCTTCTCCGACTTGTTTATACGATCCATTGACGAGCCTATAGACGCGAACAAGACCGCTGGAATTGCTTCCATCTTTATCTTGTTTGAATCCGACGGAAACATAACTGCCCAAGCTGGAATATGAGACGGACGAGCCAGCATGATCTAAAGTGTTACTCCCCTCGATCTTTTGAAAGCTTCTATAAGATGGGGGGGATCCTGGAGGGTTGGGATCGAGCCCCAAAAGTATCGGATCGATAATATCACCAAAACATTCATCATCAAATCGGGTTTCAGCGGAATCCTGCTTATTTCTTTTGCCTACAACGACACCTACTGAGATGAAAATGACGAGAACAAGCAAAGCTCCAAGCACAATATAGAGAATTCTTCGTTTCTGCCAAAGTTGTGGACCAACAATCGTTTCCAATTTCACTTTCTGCTTTCGACTGGACTGGAAATCATCGAGTATGGCTTCAACTTCTACTGAACGATCACTATCTTCCTGCCAATGATCCCAATTGGATCTCTTTAAAGAACTTAGATCCCTTCTTGCCTTCAATTTATTGGATGGACGATGAACCTGTTTCAAAGTATCCAAATCTTTTTCAGATCGCAAACCGCGATCTCCCGTTCTATGCTGTCTGGCAGCTTCGATATCATCAAAAGCGTCTGGTTGTTGCTGTCGCTTGTCTCGCTCTCTGCGCTCCGTAGTTGGATTCGATGCGGAAACACCTCTCCCTCCCCCCACACGTTTATGAGGAATAACAATAGACCGAGACTTTACGCTTCTGTCCAATTCGCCATAGCCATCATTCCAATATTCAAAAGTTCCCCGTCGCCTTGACTCAGTTTCATGTGTGTATATTCTTTCCTCGTCGAATTCATCTTCCGCCTCTTCTTGGTCATAGCTTCTGGCACGAAGATTTTCATCTTGCGCCAAAATTTCTGTCTTGTCCAGGTGGTCTTCTTCCTTCATGTCTTCTTGATCATTACTTCTAGTACGAACAGTCTCGTTCTGCGGCAAACTTTCGGTCCTTTTTACGTTAGATTCATCCTTCACGTCATCTTGATCACGACTATGGGTGCGAATTTTCTTCTTCTGCAATAAGCTTCGTGTCCTGTCCGTGTCACCTTCATCCTTCGCGTCTTCTTGGTCACGACTATGGGTGCGGATTTTCTTCTTCTGCAATAAGCTTCGTGTCCTGTCCGTGTCATCTTCATCCTTCGCGTCTTCTTGGTCACGACTTCTGGCACGAACACTCACATTCTGCGATAAATCTGCGGTTTGAGAGGACTTTCGCGCCGAGTGATTGAGCTCAACCTTTGCTTCGCTCTCACCAGAAATGATCACGTTCGATATTGACTCTTCGTCAAGAGCTCCCCCCCCCCTTTCCATCGGCAACTGATTCGTATTTTTGTTTTGACGCAGAACTTCGAATAGACTCTACAAGACCCTTCACCGCGCGAAATCCCAATCCATTTATTTGAGCGTTCGGTTTCCTCTCTTTTTCTTCGTCATCAACTATGGACCCAACCCTAGCTGAATCTTCACTTAATTTTGTAGCACCCCGTTCGTCATCAGAATCAGAATCCCTCGCTTTCCTCAGTAATTCTGTCCTCGTTGGTCTTGAATCAACCTTTATTTCATTTCTTTGCAGTACAAGCTGCGCATACGCAAACTCACTAAGGGCCTCCGAAGATGTATCTCCTACATAGTCAGTTTCTTTTCCAACCCGACTATCAAAATCGACGGAATCGCGGCTCATTCTGCGTGCCCCGATGCTATCGACATTATCTTCCAAGTCTAAACTTCTTCGAGTTTTTTTTGTGATATCAGCATTTGTACCGTCCATGTCGAAACTCATCAAACTTGCATTAGCAGACACAGCATTATTTGACTGAGAACCTTGGTCTATTGGCGCTCTAATCCAGGGCCTGCGGGCGTCATATTCCTCGTCTGCCATTTTCACTTCTTCGTCCGGCATACTGGCGCTTGCGCGCCGCTCGAGGATATCTTCTCTGTTTCCGAATCCCTCATAAACCTCCACCTCGTTCGCCTTCTCTTTGACAGGCAACATGTCGTCGTAGTAACTCATGGACGACGTTCCAGCATCGGAATGATTCCAGCCCAAAAATGTGTCACTGTGTCGCCTGGTTTTCTTAGAACGATTTGTTGCTTCAGAAGGAGGACGCGAATTTCCTTCCGTGCCCTTTTCCGACTGATCTACCACCCTTTCAGCACCAGGCGACTTTCTGCGCCCCTCAGCAAGAGTATCCTCCACCACTGACTGAGGCGAATCCTTGGAAACATGGGGGGACTCATATGCTTCATCAATTAGGTCCGTGTTCAGACGGCCCGCAATATAAATTGACCGGTCGCCGTCAGGGGGAAAGCCAATGGTACCCCGACTACTGCCAGACCCAGGGGCATAATGCCTTGACATGATTTTTTATAAGTTGTTCGTCGTCGTTTCGATGATGTCAACCCTTTCGAGAAGCAAACACGCGGACCATCAAACCTGGGCAGCTTCGGATAACTGATACTAGATGTATTAGTAATAGTATGCGATGAGTGATGAGACACGATTGAGGTAATAAGAGAGAAAGAACTATTATTATTTGAAGTCCGAATGATGAGGTATGATGAGCTATATTAGGTACGAGCTCGTACTCTACATCTTCCGCGTCTGAAGACAGATCCGGTACTTGCTGTGCATACGACCTAGCTAGCTAGTTATTAATACATACATACACATGTACAGTACAGTAACAGATTATGAACCCCGCCGGTGCTGACAAAAAATAATTAATTACTACTACTGTACTACGAGCTCGTAGTATGTATACCTATTAGATCTACTACTTACTAGAGTATTAGTACGTCACACAAGCATTATGCACACGCTCCTATTATGCATAACATAATAATTATGCATATTATCTAGCCGTTTGTCGCAGTACAGCAGGGGAGCGAGATGAGGACATAGTTTCAGATGGAGACGAGGGAGGTCAGCTAAAATAGAGGACTATAAAAGCCATAGTGTCCGTTAACCCTAACCCTCGGACTAAACCGCTATGACTCTCGATAAACAAGTCTAAAATAGAGGGTAATTTCTGCTGCACTCTACAGGCGCCAGGTAGATCTACAGTGTATTCCCACTAGCTAGTATGCACACTAAGCTACTAGCTAGTCTAGAGTAGTACAGTATTACTAGAGTAGCTATGTAAGCATAGTATGAATAGTTCAACTAGCTAGTAGTACTACTCTAGTACACGTACGTCGTACAAGAGTATTATGCATAATATGGATACTAAGTAATAGGGAGTAGCTAGAGTATGATACAGCTACCGTGTCGTTTACCTACAACTCTCGTACATGGTATGCATACAGTAGCTCTCGTAGCTAGCCCCGTGACCCGGGTGCTTCCCCCCCCCGTTCCGAGTTCCTCACATCCATACAACATCCAACATTAAACATCCATAACTTTCCGGCAAATGAAGGGAATCGGAGAGGAGGCAAAGTCAGAAAGAAATACCAAGAGCGAATAAGTACACTTTCACAAAAGAATAAATAGATTGTATCGCTAACATGACTCGATCAATGTCCGATGGAAGAAGCAACAAAGTGCGTTCTGGCATGGGCTGTAAAGGCCACGATGCCGCGGTACATCAGCCTTAAGGAAAGCGAGATTGCGCCGAAAGGTGGAACGAGGTACCTAACAATACGCTAGCATCCTCGTTCCGGTGGCGCGGTGCATTCCTATCCCAGAGTGTCTGGCTTCTCCAAAGATGGAAACTTCAGGAGAAGAATTGAGCCCTGGTTACAATTCCTAGCCGAACAAAAGAAACAAGCGCATGGCGAACAGGCACAGGCACATACCTCACCAAATTGGCTTTGGGATCAATCCTTGGAACTCTTTCCCCGACGTCCACGCTTCCTCCTTGCCCCTCCGGTTCTATCTGAGACCGTCTTCTTCCTTAGGTCATTGACCTTTTGAGTCTTCTTGGAATCCACCCGCTGCTGCTTCATTTTCTCTGTAATGTGTTCCTCCCCGAGTACATCAAGGACGCCCTCAAGTTTGGTAGGCGGCTTCTTCATTTCGGCGAAAAGGCTTTCTTCCTGTTGACGGAAGTGCTCCTCTTCCTCGGACGGCTCCGCCTTGCCCTTCTTCCCAATCATTATCTCATCGACCTCCATCTCTAGGCGCTCCTCAAATCCGGGGCCAAAGTAGAGCTGAGGTTTGGATCCCTCAGTGTGCGCACCGTAGAGAGGCTCAGACATCACCGTCGAGTCCCTCAGGGCTCGTTCGACATCCTCCAAGCTGAGCTGCTCCTTTCTGAGCTGCAGTAAGAAGTCATCCCCGTCCTCTGCTCCCCCGCCATTGGAGACCACGCCATCCCTGGCTTCATCTCGCTTGGCGAGGTATCGGAGAAAGATGGCCTTCTCGACTATTTTCCCCATAAAGTCGTGCGCGAGGAAGGCCAGTGCGTTAGCAGTCTCCTCGTTCGGGGGTGGGATGGCGGACGTCAGGTCGAAGCCCAGCCAGTGCAGGAACTTGACGACCCCAGCCGGAAGCGACTCCCACGTCATGTTCCGGCTCCGCGCCCCCGCCCCGCTCGCCTTGGCTTGCCTCCGTTTCTTCCGCGCGTCCCGCCACATGCGTCCCTCGGCGTTCGTTACCCTCTCCACAAAGGATCCCTGCCGCACCTCCGAGAAGCGAAGGTACCACCTTTCCTTCATTTGCTCCGTGCGGGCATCGAACTGCTTCAGGCGGCGGCCGAGGTGGCCGCCGAAATCCTCCTCCGCGGACGGCGCGGAAGAGGCGCCGTCCTCCCCCTCCTTTCCCACCGGGCCGTCTCCCCCTCCCCCATGTGCGCCGCCGCCGCCCTCCCCCACTCCCCCCCTCTCCCCCTCGCCATGATCCTCCTTGCTCTGGGCGTACGCATTCTGCATCTTCTTGTACCGCTGGTAGGATCTCATCTCCTCGGGGAAGAGCCCCTCGAGCTCGGACAGGTCGAACCCGCACTTTGGATCGTAGCTCAGGCGGTCGTAGCCGCCTATGGCCCTGAACAGCATGTCCGGGTCAACAGTGGACTGGTGCAGGGTCTCCGAAACCTCCTTCCCGATGCTCTTGGGACGGGCCGTGTGGCGGGTGGCGGCCACCCTCGCCTTGTTGAACTCGGCCTTGCGCTTCCGGCGGAGCACCCTGGCGTCGCGGATGGCGCTCTGGACCAGGCCGCGCGCCCCCATGAGGGCCGCCTCCACCGCCGCCGGCACGGGGTTGCGGCCGTCCCCGAAGGTGACCATCATCTTGGCGCCCTGCCGGCCCAGGGGGATGGCGTCGAGGTCGTCCCAGTTCTTGGACCTGTCGATCCCCGCCCCGTCGTCGTCGTCGTCGTCGTCGTCGTCGTCGTCGTCGTCGTCGTCGTCGTTGCTGCAGGTGGCAGCCGCCGCTGCCCTCGGCCGCTTCTTCCCTCTCCCGCTGCCCTCGGCCGCAGAAGCAGCATCAGCAGCGGCACCGGGCACCGGAGCCGGGGCGTCCAGATTGTCGTAGTCCTCCTCGTCCTCGTCGACAACAAGCTCGCCGCTCGCCGCCGCAGCCGCCGCCGCCGCCGGCGGTGCAGCGGCAGCCGCTGCGGCTGCGGGGGGGGGGCTGCGGCGGCCGCAGGACGGGCATCGCCGCCTTCGCCTTCGCCTCCCTCGCGAAGCAGCCGGGAGACGGCCTCCTCCACGGCGCTGCTGCTAACCTCGCCCCTCGACCGGGCCGCCACGAGTTCGAGCAGCGAGTCTATGCCCGTCTGAAACGTGGCGCCGTGGGCGGCGGCGCCAGGAGGCGGAGGGGGAGGCGGCGTTGCGTCCGCCGACATGCCGCCGCTAGGCCATTCCCCTCGCCTCCCGCGGTGGGCGATGGGGTGGGGTGGTAGTGGTGTCGTGTGCGGCGCGGTGAGGTGGGTGGCGGTGTGGGTTTTTGTGGGTAATTTAATGATGTATGTTTGTGATTATGGGTGGTGTGAGGAGTGGCTGAACACGGGTGGCAAAATACTTACTCTCTAGTAGATAGATTCAGGTTACGGTCATACGACTACTCTTCTACTATCTAGTAGGAGTCAACTCACGATCACTGGCCGCGGAGTTGCGCCAGAGAGCTAGTCTAGCTAGAGTAACGTCGTATATTTGTCGCTTCAGTATTTTACGTCACTAACGATGATATATGAACATTTTGAAATCGTTGATTGACCGGCGATGAGGCTTGGTTCCCTTTTTTGGCGAAATTGGTCGGAGCATCTTGTTGAGGATGGTAGAATATCGTCGGATCAACGATGACAGTGATCAGGGGGAGCGAAGAGTAGCGAGACAACCCAGTTACAGGGAGTGTGCACCGATGGATGGCCATCGTCTCGTCGGCGTTGAAGTACGTGTAGCTACTCGCCGGAAGTATCCAAACTTTGTTTTTTGGGAGAAAGGAACGCAGTTAGACGCAGCGTTCGTGGACTGCCGGTAAAATATTGGAGTGCCAACTTATTAAACTCTTGATGAATAGAGGTAAGAAACATGACAAATTCTTACTCAGTCAGTCTCTCTGTAATAATTCCTCAGACTGCTTTCAAAGCAAATATGCTGAGTGGAGTCCACAAACGACCCTGAGATCCTTAACACGAGTTCTTTCTAACAATTGTCACGAGTGTACTGCGCAGATGCCATAAAATATATAAGGTTCCCTGAGATGATCAAAGATGTATGTAGGTAATCTGAAATTTTTACTTTAAGTTACTTGAGCATAAATTATCTGCACAAATGGCAATGCTGGTATCGATGATCCTATAGTTTATCAGACCCAACTGAATCCGATCTAGACCGACGGAGACATCGATCGCAACCATGGCAGAAGGTAACGCCATGCGAACGATGGTTACGCAACTTGGATTTTACCGAAGAGAACACCAAGAACCATTGCGTCGTTTCTGTGGAAGAATTTAGGTTCCTAGATGATTTTCGATTTGGGAGCCTATTGAAAGTCCTAAGGCGCCCAGGAGGCTCCGATGGCAACAACAATGCCAAAAGGGGCACCATGATCTCAGCACGTGCTTAGAATAATCTCGAGCTCGCGGTCTACTTAGTCAATCAAGGAAAGAGATAGAGTTTCGCCAATGGAATCCATCCCCCTTGCAGACACATCAATCACTCTTGCAAGTTTTCGCGAAATGATGAAACAACGAGATGCGGAGGCGAAGCGAACTGAGCCCTCCGTACTTTAACTATCCAAGATTGATGAGGTGGAGTCATCCTGATTGAGTATCTCTCGTTCATAAAACATAAGATAACTCCGTGACGACGAACGTACCTGGGGCCCAAATGTGGTCAGCTTCTAGCTGGGTCACAGGAGGGCTTGCTTCAATACTACGTTGGAGGGGCGTACTGCCCTCCCTCTGATCCGGAGACCTCGACGACTGAAGAAATAACCGCAGCTTTTCGAGCCGCACCGCCAGGGCAGCGACACATTCTGCTTGGTGACTGACGTCAACGCCGTTGGGAATTACGATGGAGTTATAATACTTATTAGAAGATAGAACCCTACTCGGCGAAGACCAACGGAGTGGTCGAACGCAAGTTTAAGTTTGCAACCCATCCGCGACCGCGGCCATGCGATGAAGGATACTTGCTCGTCGAAGTCGACGAGCGAAGAATTCAGCGAGAATATCGATCGAAAAACCGCCGATACGATGGCGACGGCAAGCGGCGGCACAGAAAGAGTAATCGAAGATTCCCCAGCAGAAATAGTCGATCCGATCAAACGCCGGCCGAAGATACCGAAGAAGTAGCTGAGGACCTCTCGCCAAAGAGACGACGAGATCAGGACGAACATATCACGTCTTCGCGGAACTTTCCAGCGATCCCGGCGAACCGAAGACATACGAAGAAGCAGTCACCGGCCCAGACAAGAAACTCCGGATCAAGGGAATTAAGAACGAGATAGAAAAAAACCTTTGTGAAAAGGGAAACTTGGGAATCCTGTAAGCTGAGCAGCTTAACCGGACGTCAACGACCTATCTCATTGAAGTGGGTGTTCAAAAAGAAAATAGAACCGGACGGTACCATCAGGTACAAGGCGAGAATAGTAAAAGAACAGCAATTGAACCGGATACGTCGCTCCAATGGGGAGTCGACGGTTGTTGTATACTGCATACTCTGCTCTGCTCCATGATGAGCAGGTGTATGCGGTGTGCAGGGCAAACACTGAAATGGAGTACCACCTGCAAATAAATGCAAAGGCTGAAAATGGCCAATTCGCATGCAGCCGAATACTTGGAATGACCACCGTTTACACATCCTTTCCGGGTTATGATCAACGTTTAACACTATCCGGATTATGATCAACGGATCAACGGATCAACGTTTATACTACTAGAACTAGAGTAGTACGCAGCCGCATAGGCAATAAAGCAACACTGGCGATCGGCGCGAACTTGATGTAAATCTCCAATTTTTTACATGTGTGTTTTATCCGTCCAGTGATGGAACCTATCTCTCTGATATTCCTTTCCGTGGTAGGTCTCCTCACCCTCCAACTAGTCCTCGCCGCCGTACAGCGATCGAAACGAGCAGGCGGGAGGAAAGCTTCAGAGCTTCACCTGAACCGGCGCTTTCAGCATGCTCTGACTGGCCTGGCATTCTTCTGTTTGTCGTATGTGCTGCCACCGAGCACATCTTCCTTCCTCCTCATTGCCACGTCGGCAGCACTGCTCGCGTTTAATCGTTTAAGTTTGCGGTCCGATAGCGCGATGAGGGCGTACCAGCTTTTGTTCGGGTCTCTCTTACGACCGCACGAGCGCGAGGGCAATCTACCTGGTGCGTTTTACTTCCTCCTTGGGACGGCAGTGTGCGCTCTTGCTTTCCAGATGGATGTGGCCAGGCTGTCATTGTTGTGCCTTTCAATTGGAGATCCATTTGCTGCAGTTGTTGGGACTACAATAGGGGGGGCGAAATTGTATCGTGGCGGGGGAGCCTCCTTCGCTGGGTCTGGGGCTTGCCTCATCGTGTCGTTTGGCCTTGGGGTTTGGGGCATGAAGCTTACTCCTAGCGAATCAGCCATATCGGCGACATCAGCAACAATCGCCGAGGCACTCGCTCCACTTATTGGCGTGGACGACAACTTAATAATGCCGGTAGCAACTGGTTCTGCCCTGAGTCTATTCAGATTTATAAAGCAATAGTTCACCAACGATGAAGCAACAGTATTTGGAATTTGCATATGCACAGATAGTAATTTAGCATAAAAATCGAGCGATGCAGTTCAATTAACAGGTCCTTGGTGATGGTATCGCACTCTGCAATAAGTTTCTGTTCGTTCTCCAACGATCCCACACGTCTTGGACAATTTCGGTCACAGAATAGGAATAGCTAGTTGAAACAATTCCAGTTCACGCCAGAACATTTATACCTCCAGTGTATCCAGGAATTGTCTTGCCCGTCCATGTATTCGATCTGAAACTTATTTTTCCCAGAATTTGAATCCAAAGTAGTAGAAAGTGGCAAGGAAGGGCGCTGTGGTGTGGAAAAAGTGAGCGAAAAAAGTTAGATGAGATTCGGCAGCAGGAAGACGAGAACTTCGAAAACAAAACTGACTAACACAAGTAATGTCCAGGGACAATATCTATCTGTTCTTACCAACGAATCCACCACCCCACAACCAATACCTGCAACAAAATGCCAACATAAATAATGAAAGAGGTTAAAATACTCGATGAGTAAAGTTGCGAAATTAATTCGAGGTGAAAACGCTGTGAATTCATTATTGAACGAGTTCAAGTTGGTATAGCCATTAAAAGACTACTAGAACTCACGCAAACCCCTTCTTCTCATTTGCGACCTGTTCAGAAGACTTGGCCCTCTTCGCTTCCTTCAGACGAGCTTCAGCGTTGGCCTTTTCGGATTGAGCGGCGATCTTGGCGATGGCATCATCATCCGCGTTCGCCAGCATCACGTTGCTGGAGGATGAGGAAGAAAGGAAGCTCTGGACGCCGCTGTTGAGCTGGTAGGAGGAGGAGGAGTGGGCTGTGATGCCTGACACAGTCGAGACTGTGGCTGCCGGAGGGGCATCGACGGTCATGGCCATTGAGGTAAGGGACGGAACACCATTTCCGCTCGCAGTACGACGAGCTGGAACGACAAAACCAGTCGCAGTGGCCAAGACAGCAGAGAGAACGACGAAAAGTAGAGCGACCTTCATTGTTGATCAGCGCCAATAATATAATGTAGACGGCGTTCCTCGGAGAATATGCTCGTACGCGATGTATGCAGCACGGTGACTGGGTGACAACGTGTTGCTGATACAGCTATCTGCAATATGTATATGTGAACAACAAATCTTGCGTGTGCGGGAGAGAGGTCTCGAAGAATGGCGGCTTATGCGGTCCGCAGCTTCTACTCCTAGAGTATCCTGTGGCGTCTGTGACGCTACAGTATGTGTTAACCGGGGTCAAGATTTTCTGGATCCGGGTTTCTCACAACACGTCCTCGCTACTTATTCATCCCCATTGTACGCGATTAATTACTAGTAAATTACGACTCGTAATAATATTGTGAGATGTGCAATTTCCATATTTAGATACGATAAGATACTATATTACAGTGTGAGTCAGTAATATAAATGAAGTTTTCATATCTCGCCCGTGTGACACATCCAATTTCTCAGCAGTTGCTCCGACAGTGAGCAAGTACACACGAAGATGGTGAGCTACCCTCTTACCCACCTCCTGTTCCTACATCTTGCTACAGCTTCCAGTGGCTACACTTTTTCTTTGCGTATTGGGTCTGTTCTGCGGACATCCCGTTTTGGAGCGTTTGACTTCTCGAGACATACTATCCTCGCCATGTCATCGGCCTCTTCCCCGAATGGCAGTGCTGCATCGGGACTAAGCAATATTGGTAAGAAGGGAGACAACCAACCGGCCCGATCTGACGACGATTCATTCTCATGGAGAGATAGAATAACTGGATCGATCGCCAGGTCTCGAAAAATCCGTGGTGGAAACTTTGTTCAGATAGCAACGGTTGACCCCGACAGCCTCGAGCCTCGGTGCCGAACCGTCGTCTTTCGCGGATTTCTACCGCACAGACCGAGCGAGAGCGGAAAATCCGCTCAATCTCTACCGACTGTGATGAAGATGATAACCGACCTTCGATCAAGCAAGGTTGCTGAGGCTACTAGCCATCCCAAGAGCAATCAATCGGCCGAACTGGTTTGGTGGTTTGTGAAAAGCTCTGAGCAGTACCGTATTCGAGGCAAGCTGCAGTTCGTTGGCTGCGGTAGTTTCGAAGGAGACAGCGATGCCTTCCTGACACAAATGAGGAAAGAGCAGTGGGGCAATCTCAGTGATTCAGCTAGGGAGCAGTTCTATTGGAAAGACCCATCTGTTCCCTACACCCTCCAAAACGATGTTCCTGCAGGTGGACGAGGCGAGGACGGCAAGGTGTTGCCCCCACCGAAAAATTTCTTGCTCATGTTGCTGCATCCTACTCGCGTTGACTATCTGCGTCTTGGTGACAATTATCGCCAAATTGACAATCTCGACGGAGAGGAGTGGAGGTGTGAGAGGGTGAACCCGTGATTACAATGGAATTGCTCTCATTTCAGCGTGTGAAAAAGGACATCAATGGAAGCAGGCCTTCCAAGTTTTTCAAAAAATGAAAGAAGCCAGGATCG
>Ga0099799_10343_pt1 | contig 12836 bp, 10 predicted proteins | sample Uncmet6_SortLC_1_FD_89033 | JGI IMG/M metagenome (GOLD analysis project Ga0099799, IMG submission 89033) | Marine eukaryotic communities from CALCOFI LINE 67, Pacific Ocean - CN11_C50_N6_SortLC_1 | ecosystem: Environmental > Aquatic > Marine > Oceanic | place: Pacific Ocean: Monterey Bay...
AACAACAAGAAAAACAAGGAAGTCCCCAAAAAAATACACACACGATGGGCGGCGGTGGCGTGCCCCTTCGATGGGCGTCCTCCACCAAGGTCCCTGTCGGCGGTCTCGTCCACGGCATAGCGGAGCAGCTTAAAGAGCACCTCTATACGTCTCGTGTAGACGGGTTCTCCACTGGAAGCGGCCGCCAGAGATAACTTGGCTCCGAGCGCAGCCTAAGCGCGTCGTGTAATATGCGCGCCAGGAATTTTGCCGTGCACGGGCCGTTTCCGGTGATCTCGGCGACTCTGTCGGCTCGTAGTATCGCTTCCGCACCCCCGTGCAGGCGGAAATGTGCCCACGCTGCGGTTTCTTGTTCCCAAAATTTGATTGAACGTATGCGCCGCGTGCCCGCACGCCGCCGACGCGTGTCATGGCCCCGACGTTTCCGCTTACCTGACTCCCGAGGACACCACTGCTGAGTCAATTTCCCGACTCGGCGAAACAGCTCGCCGACGGCCGCAACGCTGATACAATATAAATACCTCTTCGTCACTAGTACCCCAGCCCTGCTGACTTGAGCTTGTAGTGGTCCTTGAGTTCCGACCCGGAACACCCGGAACGATATAACAGGCACATAGCAGCAGCGCCAAGGCTTGCTTCGTGCGTGGTCCGTCTGATGCAAGCTGCGGCCGTCCATCATCTCCACAGCTTCAATCAGTTCCTCCAGCATGACCTAAGTAGTGCTGTGGATTGCGCGCTTCCACATGAATGCGCCTTTGATGGATGTCACGAGAGGCTTCAAGTTATGCTGCAAATGACTGCCATCGCAATTGATTATCCGATACTAAACAAGGATCCCCAAACAATAATCACCCCAAGAGAATGTCGAGAACGAAAGATTACTTATTCAGCGCCCATGACTGCCAGTTTTAAGTGTGGTATGAATGGCATTGATGATCGAGGGACCATTACCCGGACAGCAGGGTATTTACCCATCATGGTTCTCTCCAATAGGTGCTAATAGTTAGTTGGACATCGCAAATTACCCCTGTTCGCAGATGTCACCTCTCGGGCTTGGATGAAGCCGGATTAGTTGCTGCCCGTGAGGTGTGTGGGCTACGCCAGGGAACTTTTTGACTGTGCTCAGCTGATTAATATTTGCTACACAGGAATGTGATGAGCTTGGAGGCTATTTCATAATCAACGGTCTGGAAAAGGTCCTCAGGTTAATTCAAGTTGACCACATGAGTTCATATCATCACTGTCAGAGCGACCAACAATTCGGCAACTTAGGTGCCGATGCGAAACATGCCAATGGCAATACGGCGACCTGTGTACAAAGGACGCGGAGCCTTTTATACCCAGTACGCTTCATGACATTTGGCGTTACCTTCACACAATAATTTTAGATACGCGGTGACAATGCGTTGCGCCCGATCAGATCAGTCAACTTGCACCATGACTTTACACTATCTTTCAAATGGAAGTATGCGTCTTCGAGTTTCTGTACGCAAACAGGATTTGATGATACCTCTGGTCGTCGTTCTCAATGCCCTGATGCCTGATCTTTATGATCAAGGTAATTTTTCCCATGCGATAAGCACGGGCACACCTCGAGATGAAGGCAGCAAACAGAGTTCTAGCCAGCCTCCTTGTTTCTTATCCGTTGTAAATCTCACCACTGTGCAGGTTTTTTACCCAATCAATCTTCAACCAAAGCTAATCCCTTGGCGTTACTGGGCACCATGTGTGCCAGCCTTTTTCGCCAGAATCTCCCGGAAGATGCTGACGATAATATGTTTGGACTATTCTTTCTAGAGCGATATATTGCTGTGCACGTAAACAGCTGGTCTGCCAAGCAAGATGTTCTTGCACTCATGTCTCGCAAGTTGCACAGTTTTGTACACGCTAAATGCTGTGAGGATAATATGGATTCAGTCAGCCACCAGGAGTTGCTTATGCCAGGACACATTCTAAGCGCTTATATCAGAGAGAAGATGGAAGACACTCTTGGACAATCAATAGCTCATATGCGCCGTGATGCTAACAATGATCTTACACACAGTTCTTTAAATATCCATCAAAACATTTTGCCATATTGTAGTAAAATCCTCGGACGATACGTTGGAGTCGTGGGGTCGAAGATATCTTCCTTCATCGCCAGTGGGAATCTAATTTCTTCCAGTGGATTGGATCTACAACAAACAACAGGTTTTGCTATAGTCGCAGAACGATTGAATAAGTGGAGATACTTGAGCCACTTCCGTTCAGTACATCGTGGTCAATTCTTCACCACCATGAAAACAACAAGTGTCCGTAAACTTTTGCCTGAGGCTTGGGGCTTTCTTTGCCCTGTTCACACGCCAGATGGTGCCCCATGCGGATTGTTGTCGCATATTTCTGCTAAAACACACGTTGTCTGCAACAGCAGTAATATGGCGGCAAACACGAAGAATTGGCGTATCTTATTGATTGACATACTAATATCATTAGGGATGTTACCGACGCGAAATTTGTCACTTGGTTATGGTGCCAAGAATGGTAGAGCTAATTCAACAGGATGCACAACTAGCTGGAAATGCATGAGCGACCATCTTCATGTCTGCCTTGATGGCTTTGTGCTTGGATCCGCACCAGATGAAGTGTGTGCCAATATATCTTGGGTGCTAAGGCGCTTAAAGGTCAAGGCTTTCAGTGCGATAGGGATTGATACAACACTTGAAATTGCTCACGTCAAACAACAAGGACTGAGTGCCTCTTGTCCATTTTCCGGCTTGTACCTATTCTCACAACCTGCTCGGCTTGTGCGCCCAGTGTTGCAGTGTGGCTTGACGGCACAGATTGAACTGATTGGTCCATTTGAACAAAGCACGTTGCAAATATCGTGCACTAAATCAGGCTTATCGTTGCCTGAAGACAACATATCGACCATTGTCACTGAGACTCATGCAGAAATAGACCCCACAGTCATGCTTTCCTTCCTCGCATCCCTGACACCTTTTTCAGACTTCAATCAGTCTCCTCGCAACATGTACCAATGCCAGATGGGAAAGCAAACTATGGGGACACCTTCGCATTCTTTTTATCATCGGGGTGATCACAAAATGTATCGGCTCCTGACACCACAGTCCCCTCTTGTCTGCACCCGAGACTATCACAACTTAACGCTTGATCTCAATGCCCAGGGGACGAATTCTATTGTTGCGGTTGTGTCATATACTGGATACGATATGGAGGATGCAATGATTATCAATAAATCTGCGTTTGAGCGAGGCTTTGGCCACGGGACTGTCTATAAGACGCTGCTTGTTGATCTTACTGCAGAGGCCGAGCGTAGGAAGGGCCCCCTGGGTAAAACTAGCCTACTTTGTTTTGGCAATAAGAATACTGTCATGAAACCTGCGAATAATGGTGCAAAGAACACAGCTGATGGCCCTGAGTATGTTGCTCCAATGCTAGGAGAAGATGGGTTACCGTCGGTTGGGCAGAAGATTGGACCAGGAGATCCGCTGTGGTGTGCATTCGTTGAGAACTGCAATGAGCACATCATTGGAGCACACAAAGACACGGAGAATGCCTACGTCGACGCGATACGCTTTCTAGGGCGCCTCCCGTCGTCATTCCTGGGCGTGTTAGAATTGACCCTCCGGTCCCAGGTGCAACGAAAACAGGAAAGATATTACTCAACACAGAGCTAGCATCACATTGCGTTATCCTCGCAGACCAGTCATTGGGGACAAGTTTTCGTCACGACATGGTCAGAAAGGTGTTCTCTCTGTTCTATGGCCTGAATGTGATATGCCGTTCTGCGAGTCAGGACTTACACCTGACATCATCATAAACCCACATGCGTATGTTATTTGTATCTACTTCTCTAGCAGTATTTTTGCGTCTTAAGGTTCCCATCGCGAATGACTATTGGGATGCTCATCGAATCAATGGCTGGGAAATCCGCTGCGTCATGTGGTCGTTTCCACGATGGCACGCCATTTGCATTTCAAGAACATCGTAAAGCTGTAGACTTCTTTGGTGCATTTCACTCCTCCGTTTCTTCTAGATCCCACTTCCCAGGTTCCCAGCTTTGTGCGGCTGGCTATGAATATTTTGGATCTGAACCAGTCTCAATAGCTGCGTGGAGATCAAGATCTATTGGAATATATAATTTGGATAGGTTTACTCGGGACTATCTGGTCTATTAATGCGCATGGAGATATTCGTGGGGATTGTATACTACCAACGCTTGCGCCATATGGTATCTGACAAGTCTCAAGTTCGTGGGACCGGTCCTGTACATCCACTCACACAACAACCCGTCAAAGGTCGGAAAAGACATGGTGGAATCCGTCTGGGTGAAATGGAGAGAGACTCATTGCTTGCACACGGCACTTCTTTCCTTCTACATGATAGGCTCGTAATTTGTTCTGACAGTCATCCTGCTCGTGTTTTTGTCGACACGAGGTGTGGAGCAGTGCTCGCTCTTCACCCGCCCACCTCGTCTGGCAAAGGACATATTCTGACTCTTGCATCCATCACCATACCCTACGTTTTCAGGTGATTTGCTGCAGAGCTTAAATTATTCAACTAAGGAATGTAGGTATCTGAAAAATGAATTGGCCGGGATGAACATCTGCATTGGACTTTTCTATGAGAAATGAGTAGTGCTGCTCGGCCGGATTTATACAGCACACGTGGTGCTGAGTCGTGCACCACGGGCGCGGACAAAGGGCCCAGTCGTCTAATCGTCACGAGAAATAAGAAAATTACGTGAGGTGCCTGTTGGTATATCCGAGGTGATCCCTTGTCATTACAACTGGAAAGCCAATGAGCTAGGAGTTGCCTCTACGGCGCTTCTCAAAGCCTCCCTTGCTCCAACAGCGGCTAGCAGCCTTGAAATGAGCCGTGCCCCAGTTTGCGACCGTGTTGGATCGTGGCCTTCAACGGCCGTTTTCGCTGAAACTCGGCGTCAGAGGAGCTCATATGGCCGTTTCGCTACCATGGCCGCAGACAGACAAGTCTGACCGGCAAAAATAGCCTAGACAACCGGATGAGCGTGCCGGGACCCATTTGTCGGGCTAGGCGAGTTCTAGAGTAAGGCGGTCGTGCAGACATTTCCACGCGCAAACGTGCGGGCCCGAGGTGGGACTCAGCCCATGCCTGTCTGTCAAGGCTCCTAGGATTTCATGCAATCATTCCAACGCATTCCGTCGAGTCAGCACCGATGCTGCGTCGAGCTGGTTTCAAACCGGGCCGAATAATATTGAGATTAGCTCACTAGTGCAGTAGGCATCGTCTTTTCGGCGGTCAAAGACACGTGACCACATTCCAAAAGATGCTCGCTTTGCTGCTGGTGCGGCACTAATCGTTAGAAGTCTCGATAGGGAAGTGGGTGTGTTCGAGTGGACTGCTGCTAATGCGCACCTCATGGCAGTGCGTTCCTACTCTCTAATGTTGCCTTATTTGGCCAGTCAAATGTGTCTCAGGCTGCAATAATTCGTACAGGCGAAGGGTCCTCGTCAAAGCTCCGTGATCTATCAGCAGAAATGCTTGCAAACGCTATTAATCGGGGGGGGCACGTAATTCTAATGTTGGAGCCATGCATGGTCTCGTGCGCTGGTGCATTTTGCATGGACCAAGATAGTCTAACAACAGTTCACGATGCATGCGCGGTACTTTGCATTGCGGCAAGAAGAGAAGCCTGGGGTTCATGTCTTGAGCTCAGGTTGGTCGTAGAATGTTTGGGTATCCGCCTTTTTCAGTTGTGCTGTTCCTTGAATGGCCCCGAGGTAAAGCGGACTTACGGTGAAGAGCTGCTAGTTGCAAAGATGTTTGAGTTGGTTTGGCGATTGCGACAACATCGCCACTGCAGTGCTTTTGATAAGCTCTGTGAGCTTGATGGCCACAAGTGCATCTTAACAGCTGCGATCTCCTATCTATATGATGCGCGTGCCACGGACCACCGCGACCTTCGTCACTATCGTGATGGCCCCATTTGTGACTTACGTCCATCAGCCCTTGACTGCTGTCTCCGCATGATGGAGGGTATGGTGTTATTTGATATAAAGCGAAATGACGCAATTGGTCGATCTAGGGTTTCGCGGGTAGCCGATGCCTCTCGTAGCCTCTGCGCCAGCCAGGCTCTGAGTGGAAGTGAACGACTATCTTGCGAGGTACTCCTTGTGACGACAGAAGGTGTCATGGGACATTAAGGCTCCGTCCTAGCAACCCGCCCGGCCACGATTCCCAAAATTTGATACGTGACCGGAGGTTTATCCTGGGTAGGATCCCCCGGGTGACCTAGCTCTTGGATTTTAAATAAATAAGTAAATAAATAAATAAATAAATAATTAAGGCAGGAATATCCTCAAGGAAAGGACATACACCAAGCCTCTACCAAGTTGTATCACAATAAGTATCAACTCAATAAAAAGAAGAAAGTTGAATTATTGCAGTACAACGAAGAGAATTCAAAACATTACAGATTAACCGATATGACCGAAGGTGATGACGATTACAATGAAGTCTTGGGTTGGTACGACGACTATAAGAAGAAGAAAGGAGAAAAGATTGCTGAAATAAAGAATATTATTGAAAAGTTGTATCCTGATACGCGTCCCAAGAAAAGAAGACGCTCTAGTGCTGCTGTTCCACCTTCGCCGACGGGTGGTGATTCTTCCTCTGACAGTGATTAGATATTCATGGGTTATTACAAAAAAGTGATACTACCCTAAAGACCCCTGCCTGAACCCCTTATCCCCCTGAGTAATCAATTTTTGCCATTATCTTTTATATGTTCTGGGGGGAGTTTATACAAGATGTATCAAAAAGAAAAAACCGAACGAGCGAAGCGAAGTTCGGTTCCGTCTTAAGCCATCTTACACGCCGTCTAGGCAAAACCCATACCTTCTCAACCCGCTCCCACGCCGTCTCGGCAAAATAAACCATCGGTTTAAAACCCGATACTTTTTTTGTGGTTTTTATTATACAATATTTACGTGCGGGTTTTAGCCCCCTCCACGCCCCCTCCGGGGGCGTGGCTATGCCTAGTCTAAGCGAAGGCAACTTAGACCTAAAGAGAGGCTACTTAGACCATGGTTTCCCCCCAAAACCCGAAATCAGTGGTTTATAATCAAAAAGTCTTAAACCCGAACCATCACCTCCCACGCCGGATTTAGCACCCTTGCGGAGCAGCCCCCCGCAGGGGAAAAGGCATGAACTCCTCCTGGGTTAGCTGCCCTCAGGGCAGGTGACCCTGAAGGAGTTTATACCTTTTTTGGCCTTCTCCCTGCGCGGCTAGGATACCCAGCCGGCGCCTAAAAAGAGACGTCAAGAAACGGTAGAGCAAATTCTCAATCTGTAGGATCATCATTCGGCCTAGCCCCCTAAGGTTAGTGGCTGTGCTCACATACCAAGACTGCCCGCGCCGAATAATCGCATACCAAGACTTTCCGTTCATATCAATAACTCAATAACTTTCCTCCTGAAAATCAGATGCTATGAAGTTACTGTGCTGTCTCCAACGGTATTGTGAATCCACCTGTGAATGTGTCGGACCAGCAGGACCAGTCGCCCTGCCCTTTGCCATTGTAAGCAGCCACACGAAATATATACTTCGCAGAGGGCTCGAGATTCTCTGCTTCATATTTGTTCCTGTAGCCAATATCCAGCGAGGAGACAATACCATCAGTCTCGCGATCCGTGTTGCTGGCGGCATCATTTCTTTCAGTTTGAAGCATCTCGTGTGTATCTGAGAACGCGACCTCTCTCCGGAGGCGCTTGAGTTCAAGAGCATGGCCAATTATCGGACACCCTTTAGGGTCTGGGGCGATCCATATGAGGTGTACACTTGCAGGGTGTACCTCTGCAACTCTTGGGTGCTGGGGCGCAGCTGGCGGTTGTGCTTTGCAGGTACGTATCCGGAATGATGGTAGTGACCAGTCTGACTGCCCGTGCGCATTAATTGCAGCACATCGAAACTGGTATACCGTGTACGGTTTGAGGGGGGAAATAGTATAGATACAAGCAACTCCGGTTCCACCTGGGTTAGGGGGGAATCTCGTTTTGCTTGCCCATTCTGACTTGACGCCGCCAGGTCGGAGCTTGCGCCGCTGAACGGCAATCGTCGAGATTATCTTGCCAGAGTTATGTGGTTTAATACAGCGGAGTGTCACCGCAGTAATGGTGGCTTCGAGGACTGTGGGACGCTCCGGAACCTTGGGGAGAGCTGTAAGTGTTGATGTAGGCTCACTCCAGGGGCTCCAGGTGGATGGTCCTATCTGATTGAAAGCACAGATTTGAAACGAGTACTTTTTCCCTGGTTCGAGACAGTCAAATACAGCCTCTGAGTCCTGTCGAGTATATTCGGAAACATCATTTGTAACATCCTTGCGTCGAATGAGGAAACGCATGATCGCAGACCCATTCTCAAGCGGTGCCACCCATTTAAGCTTGAGCGCGGTCTGAGAGAGCGCTTTGACTACGGGACATCTCGGATTTGCCGGATAATCTGGAGGGGTCTTGGCATTGTATGTTGGCAATGAGAATGGGCCCTCGCCAACAGATGAGATTGCAGATACACGACAACGATAATCAAACCCGGGTTTGAGCTCATCAAATGCGGCGGCCATGAGAATTCCCTTGTTCAATTTAGCAAATCGAAGGTCGTCTCGTCTTTTCTGCTCATTCTGAGGAACACATTTGATAGTGCGGCGCCGACGCCGATTGATGCTGGGGAGTCTAGGATTGCGCTCCTCGGGCAAGAACTTTTCTTCATTGGCCATAGCAGTCGTCTCATGATTAAATTTGACCAGGGCACACTCTGGGACCTCGAAAGTCTTGCCCTTAGTGGCAGGTCCTGATCGCTGCCAGATGTTCACGTCCTCTCGAATCTGGTCTTTCAGGGCAGCCTCGACGTGCTGTGCCAATGCCCGACCCTCCTTCCACGTAATGAATTTTTCAAAGTCAGGCCGAGTGGCAAAGGCGCTACCTTCGCCCGCACATTGGACCCGGAACCGATGGATTGCTGTACCCTCGACTGTAGCAAGAGGCGCATGCCAGCAAAAAACAATTCTACGCGGACGGAACCACGACCGGATGACAACAGGCTGCTCGAGGGGCTCGGGGATGCCAACCTGGGTGACGTGCTGTGCCGATGGTTCTGACCAGTCTCCTTGGCCCATGCGATTAACAGCACAGATGCGGAACTGGTAATTCTGGCCCGGCCTGAGGCCATCAACTTGTTTTTTGAAAGTTGAACCATCAACTGTTGTCTCGTTCTTAAATGACACACGGAGACCGACACGCCATTGTATCTTGTAAGCAACAATATCGTCATTGTAAGCTGGTGGGGCGCGCCAAGCAACATGAGCGGCACGTTGGCCTGCATCTGATACTGCTGGTCGAGCCGGGGGATCCGGTGGCTGTGGTGTGAGGAACCAAGACTTAAGCGTTCTATCAGATGAGCACGAGAGCATGGCTGATGAGTTACGAAAAAGTACACAACGATAGATAACGTCGTCGTGACCAAAGAATCTTCGTAACATTTCGCCGTTCACAGTGTTCCACAGTATGAGGAAGTTATCCATACCAGAAGAAACAAGACGGAGGCCATCCTCAGAAAACGCACATCCCATAACAGCGTCGTCATGACCAACAAGCGTACGTACACATTGGCCTGTTTGGGGCGCCCAGAGACGTACAGTCTTGTCATTTGAACAAGATGCGACCCGTTTTTCATCAAGTGACCATACGACTTGGTTAACCGTGTGGTGATGAGAATGGAAGTCACCATTGCTGGCCCAGAACGTCCGAAGGCAGCCGCCGACAACGCGAGCAAGTGCAGCAAATCTAGTCTCATCCTTTCGGTCTAATAGCTTTGACTTTGGCTTGGCTGTAAGACCCGGAAGGGCTGGGAAAGAATTCCGTCGCCGCAGTAGCGGCTTTTCGTTCTTTGACAATGTCCCTCCTCTAATATCATTATTATGCCTCTGCCCATCTTGGATGACCGTTTGGTGCATCAGGAAAGCAACACCACCGCGGCGTGAAGTAACTGGAGCCATCTTTGCCACGAGCTGAAGTTGACAGAGTCGTTTGTATGCAATTCGGTCCGGAAGGGGGTGGAAAGAGAAACCTGCAGCGAGCACTGCTTTGGCACGGACGTGTCCTGCCGTTCCCAAATCGGAGCCTGCCTTCTCAAAACTAGGAAGAACAACCTGGGCAGCACGACGTCTAGAGGAATCAGCTCTCTGCGCAACGCCACGTAGCTGCGCAAACTTCGAGAGGGCTAGAACCTGGGCTTGGCGGTCCGAATTAGACCGTTGCACTCTACCCAATCTCCCAATTCCGTTGTCATCCTTACCTAGGCTGTCCATGGCCTCAATACCCTTGCGAGCAGCATCGTGCGTTCCAAAGCCCCTGGCGTTGATGGGGTAGAGAAATGGCAACGGCATCTGCAAATGCGGCAAGTTGCCACCGTAACGACCATCACTAATCAATGAATCAGACGCAGCGGCTGGCTTTGGTAGCTCACTTACCTCTACAGGTGGCTCCCACATCGATCGCACCTCTTCAGAGCATTGAAGCCTTCTGTTGCGCCAGTCTTGTCTGCGTGAGACCTCTTTCTTGGCTTGATCAAGGTCCTGAGAAATCGGTCTGGCACTGGTCTTCGATGGAGCTTGCTTGATTGGTGGTGGCAACTCCAGGGGCACGCCATGGAGCAGCACGCCCATACTTTTACCTGGCGACAAGTCCTTAGCATCCTTGAGAATTGAAACTCCATTAGCCATCCACCTATCCACCTATAGTCCATTGTTTGCGAGTCAAACACGATATTACTGAGTGGAGTAGAACAGAAGGCACTTACCTGCTCCATGACAGTAGCTTTGCCTTTGTAAACTGCCGTGTTGGCACCACGCTTCAGGCCTTCACGAATCTTAAGCCGACTCACCGGACTGACCATATTTGATGCCTCAGCAGTATCGCGATTGCGAATAAGCTCAATGAAGAGCTGGTGGAGGATTGAAGCTGTGAAGTTGAAGATGGTAGCATGGCCTCCTAGCGTTGTTGCCTGTTGGGAGAGGTCAGAGAGAACGCAACCCTTCCTCGGCGGCTCAACCTCCTTAAGTGTATATGACAGTGCAATTCGATTGATTTCGTTATTGCTCTCGGCAGCAGCTGCGACGTTTGCCCGCATGATGAGCGTCCCAGAACCACAGGAGGGCGCTTGCCAGGATAAAATGATCTCAGACTTAGCGTCAAAGCGCCTTGTATGTATGGCTGCCCTATCGCATGAGTGGCGAATTCCTAATGGCAAGCTGCATGAAAATTGACCGCTGCGCCGACCGCTGTTTTCGATAAATGTGTCATGAATCGAACTCTTTATGTATGAGCCGACAAAAAACTCAGCTATAGCATTGACACCTCGCAAAATTATTTGCAGAGTCACCCCACCATAGTATTGTTCCACTTGTGCTGATCGCCCAAATCGATCAACCGACGCAACGCTCAAGGTAAATCCACCAGACTCTTTGACATCAGGGGCCGTCTGTATGGAGCACTCTCGAAGTCGAGGTTCTGCATCACACTGCTTCCGGCTCTCCTCTTTCTCACGCTGGCGACGTTCGTGCTCGCTTTCTTCGTCTTCGCCGTCGGTCAGCAGATCCCAAGGATCCTGGCGCTTTTCACTAAAATGGTCTGACAGTCGATCTTTCTGGGGGGGCTCAAGAAGCGCTCTGGGCGGATCAGTGACAAGGGTGATTCGGGAAATGAGACCCTCAAGCGTCCATTGGATACGCACGGTGATTGGCTTCACGCTTCTGGTTGCAGGCACATCTGCGTCCCACAGCTTGACGGCACGTTCACCATAGTCAGAAGAACTCGCAATATAACGTCCAGATGGAGCGTAGGAAATGGATACGACAGCAGACTCATGACCATAAAAAATATAGTTCAGGTGGCCCTCAAGGGCATCAAAGAGGCGAACGGTGCAGTCGGCAGATGCAGAGCAAATTTGACGCCCGTCGGGCGAAAAGCGTGTTGCATAGACCACATCGGTGTGCCCCCGTATCTCCTTACGGAGTCCGCCGGTTCGCGCATCCCAAATGCGCAAAGTTTTATCAGTTGAACAGGAAACGGCGAGACCAAGTCCACCGCGGTTGTTTATAGAGAACCCTGGCGACAGATCGCAGTCGCGTACAGCCTTGCCATGGCCCTCAAAGGTACGGACACATGTGCCACTAGTGAAATCCCAGAGCTTAAGGGTTGTGTCCGCCGACGCAGAGAGGAAGCAGTCTAGTGACTCGGACATTTTGAAAGCATAGACCTGGCCCTTGTGTCCGTGGTAGTAGCGGAACAACGCTGGTGAGTCCCGCCATCGCGAAAACTCCTTCAAGACGCCATTGTGGTATGTGAAACCCTCCTCCTTCAGTCGAACTTCATCCTTGAGACGTCGAAGCCGTGTTTCCTTAGCTTGACGTTGTGTGTCCAAATGTCGTTTGATCAATCGCATTCGGTTGCGCAAAGGTAGTTCATATGCATTCCAAGAAAGTTGCTCTTCACTCTCCATCAAGTCACGCTCGGTTGCTTGGGTGAGCCGTTCCTGTAGGATTGAGTCATTTTTCATTTCTTCCATCTTCCTTCGTTGCACCCCTTCGACGTACTCCTGGTAAAAATTGAAGCGCGATTTCTTCAGAATCGACTCAACCTCAGGCTCATCATCATGCGGTGGCGCTGAGCGAAACGTAGCTTTGAGCTGACCCAACATTGACTTCACTTGGCTTCTCTAATTTCCATCACTTGGCTTCTCTGGTTTTTTATCTTTGTTTGTCCCATTATTCCGGCATTTGTCCGATACGACGTGATAT
>Ga0099799_10330_pt1 | contig 12796 bp, 15 predicted proteins | sample Uncmet6_SortLC_1_FD_89033 | JGI IMG/M metagenome (GOLD analysis project Ga0099799, IMG submission 89033) | Marine eukaryotic communities from CALCOFI LINE 67, Pacific Ocean - CN11_C50_N6_SortLC_1 | ecosystem: Environmental > Aquatic > Marine > Oceanic | place: Pacific Ocean: Monterey Bay...
GTTGCTTTAGCTCCTTTGATTTCTTCAGGGTTTTTAACTTTGTAGAAAAATATTCATTTTCCTTTACTTTTGATCTTGTTCGCTAAATTTTTCTTTGCTGGTTATTGTATTTCACATTGCTTTGCGGCTTAATCATTTATTCAATTAAGGGTGATACGCTACTTCGCAATCCTTGGTATTGTTTTTTCTTTGGATCTGAAAGTTGATATTTTGCGTTATGGCTTAAGAGTGTTATTGGATTTATCCCTTTTTTGTGATGTTTATTTCATCAATTCTCTGTAGTTATTGATTCGTTTCTGAATGTTTGCTGTATGACAGGAATTAAAATCTGGAAGGGGTGATTGTATTTCATAATGATGGGCCTACCCACGCATCATCCGACCGCCGAGGCACTGGTCAGAGATTGCCCAGAAGCCTGCTGCTGCTTTGAGTAGGTCTCTGTTTCCTCTAAAGGTATCTTTCTGTTTGGGTTCGTCCCAATGCCTAAGATGCGAAGCCAACCCTACGAAGAGCACTCGGTTAGTTTCTGCAGGACGGACTTTTCGTCCATATGGGTTCCAAAGCTGTTTGTCCCTAAAAAGCACGGAGATTCCGTCCCCTTTGTCGTGTTGATCGTGAAAGGACCACCAGACATTGCCGTATCTGTTGGATTGTCCTGTTTGAAAGGTGCCAAGGTTCTGTCCTTTTTGCAGTAATACCCCTTGTAGTGATCCGGTAGTCCTTTCCTTTAGTTGGATTTGGATGGAAGGAACTTCTTCGCTGTTCAGTTCACAAACCATAGGAAGTGGTATTGCTGCTGCGGTTAGTCCTGATGCGATCAGAATCGGTACAAGTGCTCTCATGCTCCTTTTAAGACCTTTTCCACTGCAGATTCCATTACTAAGTGCTGAGAGGTCATTCCTCATTTGAGTCATTAACGAATGCTTTGATATTGATTGTCATAATGCCAATCAATATCCGTATGACAACTGGCCATCGCTGACGCTGTTGGTTACGTTCTGATTGACTTATGCTTACCTTTGAGTTTATTTCACATCACAATGAAAAAATCAGGACTTGATTACCTGCTTCAATTTAGCAAGATTCAAAATGGTGAAAAAATTGGTGATTTAGAAGCCCTTGAGTTTTGTGCAATACAGGAAGGTACTCAAATGGGACATTTGATAGTTGATTGTATGTGTCATAAATCATATAAGCGATTTCAAATTTCAGCGAATATTTTAAACTGGAAAATCACAATGTTTAAAAAAGGTGCACTACTGTCTCTTGATTCTTTAACCGTTCAGAGCAATCAACATTGACGACAGCCAGAATTAGAAAATGCTTTTATGATTGATAGTTCAATGTTGGTCATTAAGCAATGGGAATGTGGGTTTTAGTCTTGGTTGTTGCCTTGGGAGCACTAGGAGGCACGATGGCAATTTTTAGTAATGGTGTGGAGCAGCCAACTGGTTCAAACGATTCGACCTACGGTTCTTAACGCCACGTTGGTTGTTGCTAATTACTGTCCTTATTGCATGGTTTTCATACACCATCTTTCGCCGCTGTCAGAGAGTAGATGATATCTATATTTCAAGTTTCATTCGTAAGAAATAACTGTTTTTAGCTTTCTTCACTTTAGTCATTAAAATTTTTTACAAGCATGTTATGGATTTTGTTTTGTTGATTAATAGCAGCATTCTTTTCTCTTCATTGTTCGCCAATGCCAACAATCTATTTTCGTTATGTCTTTGCAGTATTTCTGAAAACACCCGGAAATTCTATCTTGAGCATATGTGAGAAGCTTTTTAGTGATTATTGTTAGTCCTTTAAAATATTTTATCTATTAAGCATTTTGATAGGTTTCAATTTGTTGTATTTATAGCATCAATATCTTGAGGATCGCGGTACTAAAAAGTTTTTTCCAACCGCTCGAATGCTTAGCTTCATTTTGTTGGAAACGATCCATTGCGCATAGGTGTTGCTGTTTGGGCCGGGCCAGTATCTATATTTTTTAATGAATGGGTAGGTGCGTGGTGATGCTTCAATTTTCTTAGCGATTGATAAAGCTTCGTCATCCATCCATCGTTTTATTAAATGAGAGCTCCCATTGCCAACTCCCTGAAAGGGAGTTAAAAGATTTTTATGAAGATGTCCCCAGCAAGAATCATTCTGGTCTGAATGTTGCCACACTTCCCAGCGGTCACAAGTCTGATCATGTTTCTCCTCGACACTGCGAAGAATAAGAAGCCAATAATGATCAGCAATTATGCCTGCAAATCCTGGAATCTTGGCTGCGCGTAGTTCAACTTTGATCATTTTCTGTAGTAACCGAAAAACGAGTTTAATCTAAGTAATCCTTGCTTTATAGTGTCATAATTAACCCTATGGAGTTTTATTTTCAAACCATCAGTCATCATGGAAGGCTTGTTTTAGAAAAAGTTTAAACACCTGCAAAATGTATGCATGTTGTGGTTACTGCGATGTAGTCTTCCCACTTGCTGAAATTGTGTGTGTGAATGTTCGAAGGTTAGGAAGTTTCGGTGTCTGCTGCTAAGTTTAGTCTCTCGGTTGTTCACTTTACTGGTGCATACAATAGTCGTTTGGGTCGTAATACACTTTGAGGGTGGTGCATGTTTTAATGTTTTTTGGTTGATCAATGGTGCAGTGTTATGTAAGCCCAATTCGAGTTTGGATGTTTTCATTTCAAGCTTTACGGCCTCTGCTAAACCAATGGATCTCCTTCACATGAATGCTTAATCAGTTCTGATGTGTTTGCCCTTTTGAAATGCTGAGGCGCTACTCATGATGAATACGAAAACGACATGTCGCTGGGGCGTCATTGGTACTGCAAAGATCGCTCGAAAGGTTGTTAGGGCGATGCACCTTTCCCGGCATGCGACTCCCGTTGCTATCGCGAGCCGGAGTCTCGATCGCGCGTTGGCTTTTGCTGAGGACACTGGCCTTGACCGTGCCTATGGAAGCTACAAAGTGATGATCGCTGATCCTGAGATTGATGCCGTCTATGTTCCACTCCCGACTGCAAGTCGGAGCGAAGTGGTTATTGAGGCGGCTCGGGCGGGAAAGCACGTGCTTTGCGAAAAGCCAGTTGCGCCTAATGCTTTCGCAGCACAAGGGATGATTGAAGCCTGTATCAATGCCGGCGTCCAATTCATGGACGGCGTGATGTTTATGCATCACCGACGCTTTGAACTCCTTCGCAAGCGGATCGCGGATCTCAAGTTTTCCCCTACTTTTATGGATTCGGCCTTTACCTTCAAGGCTGATGCCGCTTACCTCCGCTCGAACATCAGGACTTCGATCGATACTGAACCACTTGGTTGTGTTGGTGATCTGGGATGGTACAGCATCCGCATGGCTCTTACGTTGATGCAGAACGTTCCGTGTGTGGTCAGGGCTAGACACCATGATATGTATGGAGGCGTCCCAATCCATACGACCGGCGAGCTTGAGTTTGAGAAGCCTGGCTGTTTAAAGCTCGCTCGATTTCAGTGTTCGTATTGCCATCCCCTTCGGCAGTGGATCGAGATTGTTGGAGACCAGGGTTGCATCACGATTCCCGACTTTGTGATCGGTAGTCCCACTGAGGCGGAGTTCGAGATCGAGACCGAATCGTCTCTCACTGAAATCGAGACAGTGCATAGACGCATAAGTGAACGCCTCGTGGTTAAGGGCTGCGTTCAGGAGGCAGAGATGATTGAATGTTTCTCTAGGATCGCTGTCGGCATTGACCCGATTGATCCCCAATGGCCCCGCTGGGCGATCGAGACTCAGCGAGTGACTGATGCGATTATGAGAAGCGCGAGCAATGGTGGGGCTGACGTCGTTCTTAACAACGGACTGATCTAAATCACCGTTTCAGATTCAACTTTTACTCAAATATCAATGAAGAGATTTACGTGTCTTACAATAAAAAGAATCTAATTGTTCATTTCTAATTTTTTTAAATGTCTTGTTTGTACTATTGAATTAAAAACCATTGTCAGATTTGATCATCACTTTCATACTTAATACTAGTTGCTTTCAGGTTTTTTCCCTATATCCCTTATTGATTACAGCAAAACAAGGTCGATCGAAAAAATTTCAACGTGAATGAGAAGTTCTGTAATGAACCACTCTAGAACTAATTAATACTTGGCAATAGATTTTCTATGAATCTCTTCTCTCATGCAAAATTGCAGAAGCCGCTGGTTTCATCATGTCTGAATTTCAGTAAAAAAAACCCCGCCAGAGACGGGGCTGTTTATGTGATTAATTGAGCTCACTTGGCATATGACACACCTCGATATGTCAGCAGTGCTTTTTTAGATGCATCAAAGCCAGCACCTTGAAGTTGCACGTACTGTTTGCCGCGATAGGTCAGAGTCATTTGAGGTTCCTCAGAAATCCAGGTCCCCGTTCCGTGGCCTGGCGAGTCTGCGCCTCACATGAGTGAGGTGAACGTTGTATGTAGCTGAGCTACACAGATTTATAGCAACAAAGTCGGCCTTTTAGATGTTCGTAGTGCTACAAATTTGTTTCAAGCTGAATAGTCTGTAGCATTTTTTATACAAATCACCGCTTGTGGCCTGGCGATTGAATTTATGCTGTGGCATCTTGCTATTGTTTGTGCCATGCTGGATCACTAAACTAGGTTGTTAATAGATAAGTAGAAGTGTATTCAGTCTCTTTTCCAAAAGCTGAGAAATCATATTTATTATTTAGTGGGATGTATGATTTTGTTTTTTTATTGATTTATGGCTAATTCACGGTACGTTCAATTCTCGCTGAAGAACCTTGTTTCATAGTTAAAAAGATCCTCAGGAATTTATCAATCTTTTCTTGTTTACTTATGCGTCCTATAAATCGTAGGCTTCAGTGAGTAATATGCTCTAAGAAAAGTTTCTTTGCGGTTATTGATTCGTGTCCGTGCTGACCTTTTTTATGGTCATTTCTATGAAAGTTAACTAAGGCCTCGGAGTAGATCTCTGAATTTAAATGATGTAACTCCTATTTAGCTGTACATCATTTTTTTATTGTGCATTGTTTGAAGGTATACTATTCGATTACGGATAGCTGAGAGAGTGTCTTTCAGAGGTTCGGCTTCAAGAACTTACTAAATCTGCCTCTATTTGACCAGCATTTTTTAATTTGTTTTTTTTGCTTTACATTGAGAGATATCCTTTTTACGATAATTGTTCGCTCCTATTGGTTTTCGTTCTTGCATTAAGCAGGCAATCACACCTCTAGATGGAACGACGATACCCCCAAATGAAAGAGTTGCAGTTTCTCGGGCAAGTATAGATGTTGGAGCGAATAAGCTTGCAAATATACTTAGTGACAAGATTAGTGGTTTCATTGCTTTCTCCTGATATTCCCTTTTTCAAGGATCACCCTTTTAATCCTTATTTTTCTGAGCAAATGATGAGCAGTTGACAAGATTGCTTTTAGATATTTAATACCTGAGTCGTTAATGAGTTTTTGGTAAGAGTGCTTTCAGCCGTGTCTTTATACACTTTATGGTTAAAGTAATGTATTGCAGCACATATATTTCTATGTAAGAGTATCCACTACTGCCATGCTCACTATCATGGAAAGGTAATGCGCATCTTCCAGAATGATTAGAGCTGGTGTTGAGTACCTTTTTGTAATCCCTTGGCGCATAAAGCACTCTTATCAGCAGTGGCATCAGATCTCTTCGATAATATTATTGATATGATGCCAATGGTTTTTGAACTGGGAGTATCATGCCTGTGTTTGTTGAATTCATCTTCTATCAATGACAATTGTTGATTTATTTTTTCGAATGATTGATTTTCAGTATAATTACGCTGGCGATTTATTATTCGTTCAGTACCTTTAATTTCTGTCTAATACGTAGGCTTTTCGTCATTGCTATGCCAGAGTGATACTCTTCGCTTATGGCATTGTTATTATGAGAGACACTCATGCAACCATTGTGATGTCCATTTCTTGTTTAGTTCTTTTATTTCACATCTAGACCCAGTTAACTAATATGTAATTAATCATGAGAGTTCGATATGCAGGAATGGACTGATGATTTCATCACCAATGCTCAGCAGGAGCTGGTCAGCGTGGTTAAAGACTGGAAATACGATTATGGAGCTGATGACAAGGCATGTTCAGCAATGCTTTTGTGGATGGTTCAGAAGCTCAATCCAAAATCTGATATTGATGCAGTGTTGCTTTTATCTTGTGATGACTCATAACTAGTACAAAATCTATTCTGAGTATTTTCAACTATGTTCGAAATAATTAGAAATCATCTTTTCGATGTCTTGTGGTAATTCAATATTTAATGGTTTGAATTATTGGGACTTAAGTTTTTATCGTCTTGTTTATGAGTAATTTTAATCATTATTTTTTTGAATAGCTGTAATCTGTATTGAATGGCTTCTATTGGCTGATTTTGCTGTAAGTATTAGTATAAGATTACTATGATTTCACCTTTATTTTAAAGTATAGGTTTTGTTCATAGATGTAACTTCTATGTGGGGCATTTATAGACGTTTAAGACCTTACCTTCATCGGTGCTATTCAACCCAATCTGATGGCATCCTGCCTCAACAGGTGGTTTTCGTGTACCGAAGTGGATTGTGTAGTTTTTTTCTACTCCAGTTTCTAGAACTAAGCCAAATGCTGCGATGAACAGCAGAGTCGCAATCACCAATTGCATTTTCATCATCTAAAACCGTAATTTTGTTGATTTTATGATTCTGATTTTAGTACCGAATTCCTACATTACCACTTTTAGAGTAAAATTTTTTTTGCAACTATGAATTTAATCAATTGTTGCTATCGCCCATTGATACTCAGATGTTCTGATCCTCTTCTGAGCAGCTGCTGCTGGAACCGAAGGCTGGTTTTTTGAAGGTTTCGAATATCAGAATCTGCTCTTGTTGTCGTTTTCGGAACAACAGTACGTTCATGAGCCGAGAAGATCCTGATCGTGCTAATCCCGGTTCAAGTTCATCACACACATTCTTTGTTTGGCTGCTTTGAGTTGGTCTTCACTTCTTCGAGGGAAATGTCATTAGTATTTATCAATCATATGGGTAGTGAATTGAACTTTCTCACTTTCTTCCAAGTACAGAGGCCTTATGAGCTTATTCGCCGATTTACAAAATTTTGGTTTTGATCTCCGGATTTCAGGTTTGATCAGGTGTTGTTTATACCTACAGCTTTCTAATTTTGCGTGTTCGGCTAATGGACGGTTTTCACCATCACGAGTGGATCACGTTCTTAGCGATTATTTCAACACAAGTCATGAAATCGACAATGTCAACTCAAATTCGAAACTGGCAGGTTGTTCTCAAAAAAATGGAATCTGCGGGTACAACTTCAAGCCAGATGTATTTGCGTGCAAGAGCTCTTGAGGATGGCAAGCTTGATCCAATGCCAACAAGTATGCCAAGAGCACCTTTTAGCATTTCCGCTGTTGCTGGATAATTTTCATTCCGTCCCTACAGCTTCTTTTCAGTGAAGTTACATTCATTTTTAAACATGAAAAATCATCATCTTTCAGTCGAGCAAAAGTTTATTCTTGAGGCTGCTTTCAGACAAATTGATGCCTGCCATGACATCAATCAGCTACGTGAACTGACAAAACACGTCATTACTTCTCAAGAGAACGAAAAGGCCTTCGCTCGTGAGGCAATTCAACAAATGAGGATAGAATTTGAGGCAGTAGCAGCTAAGGGATTTGGTTTTAAATGAAGTTAGCAAATCTTGTCTTGTTCTATTGATTTGGCTATGTTTTTAGTGCCAATTTAATTAATTATTTTCAAATTGATTGCATTGCAGCAATTGTTGATTTTGGATTGGCAATATTGTTTATTTTATAAATGATCTTTATCACCCATATGTTCTTGCAAATCTAGATTTTTAAGGCAAGATTAAAATTTTCCTAATTCTCTTTGGATTTGTGTTCTTGATCTACTTGGTGTTGTGGTTTGTTGTCGTATTGGTGTTTGTACTGTTTCTGAACTGTTTTCACAATTACAATGCGGCTCTTTGATAGCCAGAACAATCACAGCGATTGCTAACAATGCTACTGCTATGGAATTCATAGGAACTTGAGTTTCTTTGTTCATCCTTCCCAATACCACTGATCGGTCAATTTCCAGTCACTACCTTTTAGATTTGTAGCGTTCAGGTATTGTCGCTTTGAGGTGTCGTTTGTCAAAATCCCAGCCTTGATGTAGACATTTATTGATTTCCCTCGGGCTTATCCATTTTTTTGATGACAATCATATTTTGAAGGTTGTCGTTAACTAATCTTAGTACAGAGTCTAAATTTTTGCCTCGTTATTCTGAGTTGAAAATAGCATGTTTCGATTTGTTTTTCCGTTGATTAAAAAGACTGTTATCTGCCCAGCAGTTTTTGATCGTTATTGCTTGCGTCGCCATTATGGAGAGACAAGAGGGTGCCGTTACATCATTGTTAAAACTAAAGATTCATCTTAACTTTGCGTCTCTTCACGAATGCTTCTGTTCGATTTGTAGACCACACTTTTAGCTTTTATCTTTTCAATCCAAGGTATCTTATCCTTTTTGTTGAAGGATTGCGTTATTCTCTGGAGATGGGTTAATCAATCTCTGTTGTCTTGAGTATTTAAAGTTTCCAGAGCTTATTCCTCTTGCCTTGAAATCATTGCGATATTTAGTATTATTTTTTTTGGCTTTGAGAAGTTTCTAAGGCACAGTTTCCATTGCCCAATGGGGCATTATCTCCTATTGAAAGTGTTGCTACTGTTGGCATGTTGACGAGCCTGAACGATCACTGCAACTGTCCTCTAACCAGTTGAGACTTGGACTTTCTGGAGGGGTGATTCAGGCAAACCCCAACAGATGATTCTGTTAGGGCAGTCCTGGCCTTGGACGGGATATCAAAAACATAACGTTTAGGGATTCCGATAGCTGTATAAAAACAGTCAAAGTCCCTCAACCTCTCGCGGGCTTCTAAATCGCGAGAGGTTGATTGGTTTTGGGACTTTGACCCCGTCCAAAGAGTCGTTCCCATCATTTCGACAATCGACGACAGGTTTAGTGAGAAAAGTTCTCAATAGCTGTGATCAATGAGCGTGTCGGATGGCAAGAGGCGATTCTTTTCGCATTGTTTGCTCTTATGGCTTGTCTTGAGCTCTTGTCAGGAGTTGAGGAGAGAATTCAATGCGTAACTCGTGTGCCAGTCACCTAAGTGTTGATAAAAACTGGCACAGTGCCAGTGAGGCCGCAGAATTGTGTTGTGAGGAGAGCTTCTTCACGGAGTGGAAACAAGGCAACACGCCCAAAGAGAAGCTGAGAGACCCTGCCTTTGGCGGGGTTTTCTTTTGGATGCTGATTCTCAATGCCTAAAGCCTTGTCACAACTAGCTATCGCTCTATTTATTTTCGCTTCAGACCAATCAACAAATAAAGCCCCGCTTTTGCGGGGCTTTATGAACTCAATGGCTCATTGAATTGCCATTGCAGTTGTCAGCTCTGAAGTTCAAGTCACCTTGAGCTCAGGCTTACGACTGGAGCTTGGCTGGTTCGGCTTCGTCTTCTCTGAGCTCGGCATCAATGATCATCATTGCTGCCCGTTCGCCATTGGCGTACTTCACCCTGCCGAGGAGGTAGGCCGCTTCATGTTCTGAGATTCGCTGATCATCAACAACGGGATCAAGGAAGACCGTTGTGCGTTGATCAACATCCTTCTCAGCTGTGGCATAGAGCAGAAGAACAGAACTGGTGACATCAGCTTCCATGCGGAAGACATTGGCGATCACCTCTTCTGGATCGGGCCAGCTTTGGCGTGGTGGATCGATTGCTTCGAGTCTGACGGTTTGACCGCGGGAGATCAGGTAGTCGGCAAATTTTGCGGCGTGCTCCTGCTCCTGCTTGCCTTCATCACGTAGGTGCTCGGCAAAGCCAGTCAGTTCGCGCTCTGCAAACCAAACGGCTGCTGCGAAGTAGTCAGCAGAGGACTGCCGCTCGAGATTGAGATGGGCCTGCAGTTGCTCCACCATCTCTGGAGTCATGGCTTCTGCCATGGCACGACCAGCAGGTCCAGTGGCAATGGAGATTTTGGCTTGGGTTGTTGCTGTGGATTGAGTCATGAATGTGTCCGATAGGAGGACCTCTCTGTTCTATTACATTTTTATGCCGATGTAAGGGGTAGTAACCGAACAGAACCTAAGGAATATTTGCTGTTGAGAATCACAATCAATAGCTCATATCTCATGGGTTTGGTATTCAGCAAGCCGGCTACTTGTTATTGATAATCTTTTGCAATTGGAGAATATTCTGCATATCTTGAAATGAAATTTTCATTTATGAATTAGTATTTTTGTCTCAAAGGACTGCTTTAATGTTTTGTGTTTGAGAGTTTTCTGTGTCAAGTGTAAGGTTATAGTCAAGATTATTCTATTTTTTTGATTTCAGTTGAAGTATCGACTATCTCAAGATTGATAAATGATGATGGCTTTAAATGGTCTATTAAATATGTACGAGCGACGTCTGACTTAATCCAGGCATTCAATAGTCCGAATTTGTATTTTAGATGTGCATACGGGATTAAAAAGAGGATGTCGCCGAGACTCTGTTTAGTTATCGTGTATTGAAAACGTGATTTCTATTTATGATAAAAAGTTGTAATTACTACAAATCACTGGAAACTTAATTAAATCTAAATGCATATTTGTGGTTGATCATAGTGAGATTAAATAGAATAACAAGTTATGTTAATTCGTCTATGAAAAAAGCTGTTGCTTGGCGAGACCATTCTGGATTTTACCGTCCTGGTAAATCAAGTTTTAAATCGATTCAGACTCTATTCTCTGAATTTTTACGAGATCGCCATTCCCCAAGTTTGCTTCAAGAGTATTATAATCAAGATGAAGTTTATGCAATTGATTTTAATTGGGGTGATTCTGTTCCCTTAGAAAGGGTCATTTCATCTACAAGTGATCTTACTAATCTGATTAACAATCCGTTCTCATTTAATCAGTCGATATGTATATTAGAACCATCTGAACATGTTGGGCATAATACAATTGGTGAACCAGTTAGAGCTTCTATCAATGTAGCTTGGCTAGTACAAAATATTGCTGATTGCGATTCAATAGTTTTCCCTTTGTGGAAATCAGGACTAATGGATCGTAAACAACTTGCTTATGTTCTTTCTTCCTCTCTTGCCGTTGTATTTGAAGGTGGATACCCAACAGTTAGAGACAGTACTTCCTTTGTTGATACAAAATGCTCGCATGCGGACTTACTTGACTTGAGCGAGGAACTTATTGTTTCTAGGCGTTTGAGAAGTGCTCCTGCTATATTTATTTGCCTAGGGCATCAACTTGCCGCTCAAGCACATATTCGACTTCTTAAAAAGGCAGTTAATGAGATTCTAAATTCTATTGATGTTATTTTGTTTAGCAGAACTAACTCACGAGAATCACTTAAACAAGTTTGTAATAGAATAAAAGCAGTTGGTGAAAAATTAAGAGTGGTTAAAAATAGTAGAACAGTTGCAACTGGTTGGAATGATTTAGAATTTGCTGTCGGTATTAATGAAGTTCCTGAAGCTGGCCACTGTGAAATTATTCATTATGACAAATCTGATTTTCATCCTGATAAGGAGATGGCAGAGTTATTGACCGCTCAGGCTATAACAGCAGAAGAATACGATGGTGTTATTGAGGAGTCTATCTCACATGAGAAGGATTTAAATATTGTAATGTTCCATACCGATGAAGTCAATGAAGAGGCAATTCTCTTTGCAAATTGGGCGTATCGTAATCTCTATCAAGCACTTCTTCCTGCAAGAAAAGAACTTATCTTGTCTGATCTTTCTTGGTTATTTAATCTTCCAAGTAGTATTGAAATTTTGTGCTCAACTACTGCTGAAGGAAAATTATGCACGGAAGTAGCTGCAACTTGCATTAATTATCGTGATTACGATACCCGACAAACAAGGAGGTCGTTTACATGTCAATTTCATCCAGAATTAAGAGATGACCTTAGAGAATTTAGTAAAAGCGGGATTCCTGCCTTTTCTGATCTTAAACAGGATGATGGAATAAGGCTTTTGATTAGATTGTTACATGATAGTCTCATGGAATAGGTTATTTCGATTATCATTATAGATAGTCAAATTCATGTTACTAAATGCTTCATAGATGATTTAAGCATGTTTGCTATTGCAGATTGTGATTATTAGAGGTTAATAGTTAGTTCATGCATTTCCATATTATTTAGATCTTTTGATGATACGATTGAGAAAATATTTGAGATGATGGAAAGCCCTGTTAACAATGATGACAGTCATCTGGAAAGAGAGGTGTTGCTGGCTTTGCTTACATTTGCTGTCAAGTTATCGCCAAGACTTATAAATAGTTATAGAGCTTTAATTGATGTTTCTGATATGGTTGGTAGTTCGCAATTGGAAAGTGAGCATAACCATAGAACAGCGATTAAACAGAAGTTAATTCGAGAAGTATTGAGTAAAATTGATCAACAAGATACCAATGAGACTGAATATAAAAAACATGATTCAAAATGGAAAGAAGCCTTAAAGGGAATTGATTCTCAAAAAATTCGTCATGAATTTTTCAATTCAATCAACGATAAATAGTCGAGTAAGCATATTATATGTATATTCTTTTAATATGAGTTTTAATTATACGCTTTATTGTTGAACTTCCTCTTCGTTTTCTATTCATGATGAATGCATGAATCTATTGTGTCATTGAGGTGATCATTCTATATCCATCCGAAGTAACATATAAACATACCCTTTCAAACTCTTGAGTTATTTT